>Ga0068862_100002581_pt1 | contig 15998 bp, 16 predicted proteins | sample KBSSwiS52_FD_66598 | JGI IMG/M metagenome (GOLD analysis project Ga0068862, IMG submission 66598) | Switchgrass rhizosphere microbial communities from Kellogg Biological Station, Michigan, USA - KBS Switchgrass S5-2 | ecosystem: Host-associated > Plants > Roots > Rhizosphere > Soil ... | reverse complement strand
CTGCCACCGATTCGGCGAAGCGTCGATCCAGGCGAGCGCTTCGTACTCGTTCATGGAGCGGACTTCCCTCTGTCATTCAGGCCGGAGGCCCGCAGCGCGAATCCGCGCGAATCAGAAAGAAGGTGGACACGAAAGTGAGAAAAGTCAACGCGGACATCGGGTGAGACAGCCAGCATCGACCCAGTTCAGCATTGCGACTGGACACGAAATATGAGAACCCACATGATGAGATGATGTGAGAGAGATGATGATTGTCAGTTCTCAAACTGGATGTCATCGTCTCAATTTCAATGTCATCGCGATGTCATAAATGACACGAAAGTGAGACGGCGGGGCGGCAGCAGCCGTAGGTTCTCAGATCCCGTGTCGTTTGCTCATTAGCGGTGTCGTCTCGATGTCATTTATGACATGGATGTGAGAAGAACACGTCAGGACAGCGGGTGTCCGGGTCGGGAGTACCGCCCGGATCCTCCCGCGAATGCCTCCTGCCGTTCAACAAAGTGCCGTCATCGACGAGGTGGCACACCAGCAATGCCCCTGGCGTTTCGCCGCGGCCGGGCTCCGGCGCCCTACTTAGTGCTGATGAGTCGGGCGATGCCGCGCATGGCAGCTCGGCTGGCGGCGCGACGGATTTGGCCGGCGCGTGATCCTGGCGCAGGTGCGGGTGCCGTGGCGAGGCGCGGGAACAGGGCCAGCGCGTTGCCGCGGTCGATGGCCTGCCGGGCGGTGTCGTCCAGGACGGGGAAGGTCTCCAGCCCGGCGGCAAACAGCTTCGCAGCAGCCACTGGCGCGAAGGGCCAGTCGGAGCCGAACGTGACGTGGCCGGGCTTGGCGAACGCAAGCAGGGTGGGCAGCGCGGCGGCGCTGGAGGATAGTGCGGTGTCGAAGTAGAAGCTGGCGAAGTCGTCGATGCTGTCTGCTGGGCTGCGACCGGTGTCGGCCGTGATCGCCATTGCCATGCGGTGACTGGCGTACGGAACGAACCCACCGGCGTGACTGAGGATGAAGCTGATGTTCGGATACTTGCGACGAATGCCGTTGCGTACCAGAAGGTGTGCGGCGCGGGTGGTGTCGAGCAGGAAGTCGGCGGCGAACGGCGCGACACCGGGCACAGTCGGCCCGGGTAGATCAGCGGGGTGGATGAACACGACGGCGGAGCGGCCGTTCAACGCGGCCCAAAGGTCGTCTTGTCCCTCTTGTCCGAGGTAGGTGCCGGCGTTATTGGCCAGCAGCACGACGCCGTCGGCCTTCAACTCGTCGAGCGCTCGTACCGATTCGGTGACCGATTCACCGATGTGCGGCATCGGGACGGTGGCGAAGAAACCGAACCGGTCAGGCTGATCCGCGACCAATTGGGCCGAATAGTCGTTCAGATCACGGGCCAACGCGGCGGCGTCCGCCGCGTTCGAACGAAACGTGGTTCCGGGTGTGGACACCGACAGAATGGCTGTGGCGATGTCGAGCTCAGCCATGGTGTGCAGCGACGCCTCAGGGCTCCAATCCGGCAGCACGCGACCGCCGGCTTCGTCGATGCTGGCTGCTCGCAACATCTTTCGGTAATCCGGCGGGATCATGTGGTGGTGGGTGTCGACGCGCGTCATTGGTTCTCCTGGCGCATGCGGATGACGGGCACGGTGCGGTCGACGGCGAACGCGTGAACGGCTGTGCAGGTCAGATGTTGGTCCTTCACGGCTGCTTCGACCTCGGGCGCGGCGGTGAGCTCCTCCACCTGGGCTCGTGTGTCGGTGCCGAAGATGACGGCGCCGTGATAGCGCCGGTGCGCCGGATTTCTGTGGGATACGCCAAAGGTGGTGTGCGCCATGGCCGCCAAGGGCAGAAGGGCGTAGGTTCGCAGGTCGCGTGCTCCCGAGGCATGCAGCGCCGGCCCGAGCCTGGAGTGGACGAACGCACGAAAGGCCCGGCCCGACACGCCTCTGCGTCGGCGCACTAGCAGCGCTGTGCGATGACCGACCGTGTCGTCGTGACCAGTTGTCCACCAGCGGCCGCCGCGAGGTCCGGTCTGGTGACCCAACACGTGTTCGAAGACGTTTTGTTCGTCGAGGAACACCTCGCGCATGTGCAGCGGTACCCGAAACGCGGCGGCCATGCTGGGCAATCGCACCTCGGTGAGCCCGTCGAGCGGCCACGATGACGGGACGATGGTGCCGACTGTGGGGGTGGCGGGCCAGTATCCGTGGTCGGTCGCGGAAAAGTGATGCTGGTTGTACTCCACCAGGTGCGGAAGACGTTTGACGATCTCGGCGTGCGGGCCGGCCCAGTACGCGTACGCAACGTCGCGCGGCAGATCGGCCCTCAGGCGCACGGGGTAGATAGCCGAGGTGGTCGCGACGGGCGTGTTCATCGAACTCCGTCGGCTCGACGAAGCATGAGGTTCTTTTGGGCGCGGATCTCGTCGTTGTAGCAGTCGATCGGTTTTCCGCCGAAGCGGGCGATGCACCCGTTGCAGTATCCGCACACCGGTCCTCCGGGTATCGGCGTCTGTACGTTCTTGAACAGGTAGGGGTCGGCGATGAAAGCTCGCGCCGCCGAAACCGCATCACATCGATTTGTCTCGATCGCTGCCTGCATCCCCGCGGCCGTATGAAATCCGCCCGCGCAGATGACCGGGATGTCGAGTTGAGCGGTGAACTGTTCGGCCTGCGGGAGATTGAATCCTTCGCCCCCGGGTGCCAGACGTTCCGCGGCGCGTTCGATGATTGGTGCGAGGGCCAGCATGGTCATGCGTCGGCGCCATGACATTTTGGTGCCCGAGCCCTCTTTGACCTGTCCGCTGATGAAACCCTTGTAGTGCCCCAAAACCATTCCGGGCCAGGATTCGTAGTGAGCGCGGGATACTTCGACTGCGTCGATCCCGTCGTCGGCCATGACCTTCGCGACGCGCACAAGTTCAGCCGTCGTCGCCCCTTTGCGCAGAGGGAGCATGTCGGTGCCGTTCATTTTCAACAGGATTGGGAAGTCGTCTCCGACGCGAGCCCGCATCGCCCGGTACACCTCGAGCAGCAGACGCATCCGATTATCGAGGCTGCCGCCGTATCCATCGGTGCGGCGATTGGTGTGCGGGGTGAGGAACTGGCTCAGAAGGTATCCGTGCGCGGCGTGGATCTGCACACCGTCGAATCCGACATCTTGTGCGCGCGCCGCGGCGGCGGCGAACGTCTGCACCAACGCCGGAATCTCGTCTGCCCGAAGGGGGCGGGGCTTGGTCCCATACAGCGGTTCGCGAACCGACGACGCCGACACGGTGGCTTTGCCTGGATCAGACGATTGGACCATCTGGCGGCCGCCATGGTTGAGCTGTGCGATCAGAAGGCTGCCACCACTGTGGGCAAGGTGCACCCACTCACGCAGGCCGAGCTTCTTGTCGTCGGAATCGATGCCCGCCTGCCGACCCGCCGACTTCGCCTGTAATGACACAAAGAGATTTCCGGTCACAATCAATGGAGTCCCGGCTCGCACCATTGGGTCGTAGAACTGAAGCAGCTCGTCGGTGACGTATCCGTCGTCGGTGGCGCGGGTCTCGCTCGTCGCAGATTTGTACAGCCGCCCCGGCACCGTCAGAGACCCGATCTGCAGCGGTTTCAACAGGGGACTCGCTGAACTCATGGTCATTCGTCGTGTCTCCGCTAGTTATCCGGGATGCCGGCGCCAGCTAGGGCGGGCACCGCATCTTCGCGGCGCAGCAAGGACTGCGTGGCCGACTTGAACTGGGCGAGTTTGTCGATGACGGTTTGTCCGCCCGGGGTGTGGCCCCAGATGCTGATGCCCTGATATGTCGTGGGCTCCCAGGTGTTCTCGTCGACGACGATCGGGTTCCAGCCGACTTCCCATTCGAAACCCGACGGGGTCACGGCGTAGTAAGAGAGTTCTCGGTCGTTGGTGTGCTGACCGACGGCCAACGCCATGTGGAAGCCGAGTTCCTTCACGCGCTGATACGACGCGGTCATGTCGTCGAGGTCGGCAACCTGAATGTTCAGGTGCTGTACCCGGGTGCGGATTGGGTTGATCGGTAGGCGGTTCACCGCCGCGATCGCGACCGAGTGATGACGCTCGTTGACCCGTAGGAAACGGATCTTCAGCTTGAGCCCGCTGATGGTTTCGTCGATGTAGTCCGTCAGCCGGGCGTCGAAGACGGTGTTGTAGTAGCCGCGCGTCTGGTGCGGCTTCTTCGAGGTGATCGCGACATGGCCCATGCCACCCTCACCGGTGACGAAACCACCGCCGACCCGCATGTCGAGCGGCGTCTGACTGGAGCGGGCACGAGTGAAGATCTCCTGCACCAAGCTGTTCGGACCGGGAAAGCGCACCAACCGTTCCACGCCGCGAAGAGCCGCCTCTTCCGCGGTGCCCTCGGTGACGGGAACGCCGTGGCCGGTCACACGGGCCACGATGGCGTCGAAGGTGGTGTGGTCGTCGAGCTGCCAACCCAATGCGGTGACGTCCTCGGCGGGGCCGCGCTGCAACAAGAAGCGGCTTTCGTTGTCGTCGAGGCGAAACCGCATCACGTCGGGCAGCGTGTCGTCGTAGTGCATGCCGATCGCGTCCTGGCCGAAGCGGCGCCAGTCGGCGAACTTGTCGGTCTCGATGACGATGTAGCCGAGGTGCACGCTGCCGAAAACGCTACGCATGGGGGAGCCTCGAATCGGGCTGCAGAAAGTCGGTGACGACCTGGTTGAAAAGCTCGGCGCGTTCCCACTGCATCCAGTGCCCGGTGTGCGATGTCATCAACAGCTCGGCGTTGGGCATCATGTTCAACAGCATCGGGCCACCGGCAGGCCGATTGACCTTGTCGTCGCGACCCCACAACACGAGCGTCGGGGTCTGCAGATCCCTGAGACGACTGTCCCGGGTGAGGTCCATGCGCCACAGCGTGCGCAGCGCCAGCGGTCCGGACGGGCGACGCAGCGGCGGATTCGCCACCACCTCCGGATCGGTCGACGCCTGATACCGAATGTCGATAACCTCGTCGGGCACCGAATCACCGTCGTAGACAAGGTACGTGCGGATGAAGGTCTCTAACTTCAGGCGGCTCGGGCCGTGACCGCTGTAGTAAGAGAGCAGGCTCTTCAATCCGGCAGTCGGCAGACCTCTTGTTGTTCCGATGCCGCCCGGCCCCATCAGCACGAGCTTGCCGACGCGGTGCGGCGTGTCGAGGGCGAGGCGCAATGCCGCCGCTCCACCGTAGGAGTTGCCGATCAGATGGGCGGTGTCGATGCCGAGTTCGTCGAGAAGCCCGCGAATGATGTCGGCGAGGTACCCGAACGGGTCTGACTGATCGACCTGTTTGGTCGACCGACCGTAGCCCGGCATGTCCGGAACGATCACACGGAAGTGCTTGGCGAGGGCGTCGATGTTGCGGGAGTAGTTCGACACGCCGGAAGCGCCCGGACCGCCGCCGTGCAGCATGACAACGGCTGGACCTGTGCCGGTTTCGGTTACAAAGATCTCTTTGCCGGCGACGGTCAAGGTGCGCTCGATCAAGTCGGTGGTCATGCGGAGGCTCCTGATCGGATCTGAGGGACAGTGGTGAGGCCGACCGGCGGAGGGGGCAGGGGTTGGCCGGAATCGGCGGCGGCGTGGATGAATCCGTCGGGACGCAGCACGACGGCCGCTGCTTTCTTTCGCTGTAGCCACTGGAGGAGAGACCCGTCAGTGTCGCGAATTGCTTTGACCCCCGCCGCTTCTCGAGGACTGGCCAGCCGCGTGACGGCCACACCTAGCTCACTCCACGCTTCGACGCCGGCTGGTGACGTGCTGGTGTGCAAGATGGTCCACTGGCCGCCGAGGACGTCGTCGAGCCGAACCTTGCCGCCGTTGGTGTCGACGACCCACGGTTGGGGAATCTGCCACCCGACGGCCCCGTGGCCGCCCTCGGCGAAAAACCCTTCTTCATAGCGCGCGTCGGGAATCCACAACAGCTTCTGATACACGGTCGGTGACCCGGGCAGACGCGACAGCGCGCGCAGCGCGTGGTTACGGATGGTGGCGACGACCCGGCGCCGCTCGGTGATCACCCGGCCGACGAGAACGGCGCGGCGCGTCACCTCGGTGACGTGTGGCATACGTTCCGCCTGATAAGAGTCCAGCAACGAATCCGGCGCCTGCCCCTTGATGACGGCATTGAGTTTCCAGCACAGGTTGGCGGCATCGCGCACCCCGGCCGACATGCCTTGGCCGATCCACGGCGGCATCGCGTGCGCGGCGTCGCCGGCCAAGAAAACGCGTCCGGAGCGCCACCGGTCGGCGACGCGCACGTGGTGGCTGTAGATCACGGCCCGCAGAATTTTGACGTGTTCGGAGGTGATGCCCTGGTCGCCCAGGACCTTCCAAATCGCCTCCTCGCGCAACAGGTCCTGCTCATCCTCCTCCGTGCGGGCCGGATACTCCCAGCGGTGGTGGCCGAGTGACGTCGGGCAGTCAACAGTCGGACGGGATGGGTTGGCGTGGAACCGCAACCGGTCGTGGGCGTTCCACTCCTTCAATACCTTGGTGTCGATGACCACCCATCTTTCGGCGTAAGTGCGGCCCGAGTAACCGATGCCCAACTGGCCCCGGGTGGGCGACGCTCCGCCATCGGAAGCGATCACATAAGACGCGCGGAGCCGCTTGAAGGTATCGGTGCGCAGGTCCGCGAGCATCAGCTCGACCTCGTCGCCCTTGTTCAACACCCGCAGGCATTCGTGCTCCAACAGCACCTCGACGTTCGGGAACCGCGCAACACCCTCGCGGACCACGTGATCCATCGCGGGCTGATACAAGAACTGCTGCGGCGGATGTCCAGACCCGCGCGAGTTGATCATCATCTCGATGAACGGCACACCATCCGCGTCGACGAACGCGACCGGCCGGTCCGGCAGCATGTCTTGCTGCAGTCGCTCCGACAGGCCGACAGCCTGGAACACCCGTAGCACTTCCTCATCGGTCGAGATCGCCCGGGCGTTTGCGTACACGTCCGCCTCCCGGTCGATCACAACAACTTTCAGCCCCAGTTGGCCCAGCAGGTTGGCGGCGGTCGCGCCGGTCGGCCCATAACCAACGATTGCCACGTCATAGGTCGTCTGGTCGGTCACTTCTAGTCCCTCATCCGTTGGCGCCGAGCGTTAGGCTTGCGTCTGTAGTGATCACTACGGTACTGTAATGATCACTACGGAGTCAAGGTCCAACATGAGGAGCGGAGATGGCGGAGAAGAAGCAGCCGAAGCGCCGCAAACGTGCCGACGGTGAGCTGTCGCGTGAACGCATCCTCGATGCCGCCACCGAGATCAGCGCCGAGCGCGGCTACGAGGGCACCAGCATCGCCCTGGTCAGCGCCAAGTGCGGGTTGCCGGCCAGTTCCATTTACTGGCACTTCAAGGACAAGGACGACCTGATCGCGGCAGTCATCGAACGCAGTTTCGGGACGTGGTTGTCCGCCTGGCAGGTTCCCGAAGAAGGGACGGCGCAGGGCCGTGCTGTGAGTGTCGCGGCGCAGGTTGCTAAGGCGCTGCTGGATTCCCCGGACTTCATCCGATTAGGTCTGATGCTGGCGCTCGAGCGCCGACCTGTCGAGCCGCGCGCCCGCGCGATGTTCATCCAAGCGCGCGCCCAGGCGTTCTACCAGCTGACCCAGACCATTGGGGTGCTGACGCCCGAGCTCAGCGATGCCGACGTGAACCAGCTAGCCACCTACGCCTTGGCTGGTGCCGACGGCTTGTTCATCGCCAAGGAGATCGGCGGCGACACGGTCGACCTGGTCGCGCTGTTCGAGCTGCACGCACGGACGGTCGTCGACGCCGCCCGCCGACTCATCGACGATGCGGCCGGCCGATGACTGGCGTCGACATCAATCGGGCAGCCGAGTTGTTGTATCAGGCGCACCAGGCGCGCGTGCCGATCAACCCGCTCACCGAGCGGTTAGTTGGCGACGAACGAGCCCGCCGAGTTCACGACCCCAGGAACTCGAGAGCCTCGGGAACGAACCGCTCGTGGGCCTGGAAGATGCCGCCGTGCCCGGCGTCGGGGTAGATCCGGAGCGTCGCATTCGGAAGCCGACGAGCCAGGTCGTACGAATTGCCCGTCGGCACCATGCGATCGTCATCACCGTTGGCAACCAGGACGTGATGTTGGATGCGTGACAGGTCGGCCGCGCGCTCAAGCCCCCACGCGTGAATCGCCTTGAGTTGCGTCCGGAAGGCCCGCAATGTGATGGCCTTATCCCGATCATCGGTGCGTTCTTGTAAGCGCTTGACGAACGCTTTTGCCTCTGACTTGCCGTTGGTCGTTCTGGTGAAGAACAGAAGTTCCTTGGGATCCTTGAATGTGGCCAGGGCCGTGAATGTGTCGAGGTAGCTCAGTTTCGTCACGTTGACGATGCCGTCGCCTCCGGCGGGCCCGGTCCCGGCGAGAATGATCTTTCGCACAAGAGCCGGCTCCTGTTGGGCGATCACCTGCGAGATGAAGCCGCCCATTGAAAAGCCGAGGAGGTCGACGTGGTCGAATCCCAGTGCGCGGATGAACGCAACGGTGTCTTTTGCCATCGCCTCGATCGAGTCCGGTGTCTTGCCCTGTGACGCGCCAACTCCCCGATTGTCGAAGGTGATCACGCGGTGCTTCGCGGCGATGCCGTCAACGACCCTGGGGTCCCAATTGTCGAGGTTCGCGGCGAGGTGATTCACGAAGATCACCGGTACGTCGGTGTCCAGACCCAGCTCCCGGTAGACGAATCGAGTCCCGCCCACGGAAACCGATTTCGTCGGCGCATCCCTGTACGCCGTACCGCGGCCCCTTGTTGCGCGCAGATGACTCGCGCGAGCGTGCCGAGTTGATCGTTTGCCTGACATGACTTCCTCCTGCTGTATACCGATTGGTGTACTTCCTAGTGCGACGGTAACACTACCTCGCGACTGTGTAGACTGATCGGTATACTCAAAAATTATGACGTCGCTCACCGAGACCCGGGAGTCGATCCGCCGCGGGGGCCGCGGCGCGTATGCGCATCTTGAACGCAGCGTTAGAACTGTTCTAATTCCAGGGCATGAACGCCACCGGCGTCGGACGGATCGCGAGCAAGGTGTCAGTATCCAAACAGACGCGTTACCAACGCTTTCCAAGCAATAAGCCGCTCGGTCTGACGTGCGGCCATGACACTCATCGACTTGGCGGTGGGCAAATGACCGGTGGCAGCGTAGTTGGTTTAGAGGGTGGGTTACCGTCGGCGGTGATCTCGGGGCTTAGTCGAATGGTGCTGGGAGATGAGCTCGTTGAGGTGACGGGAGACCTGCTCGAGCGGCTTGGTCGACCGCGCGGCGCGGGAAAGCATGACCGCCCCTTCGAGCGCGGCGACGATAGTCGTTGACAATGACTGGGCTGCGCCACGATTGATGCCGTCATTGCGGAGCCTGTTGGCTAGCAACTGACCCCACTCCGCGAACACATCGGCGGCGGTGCTGGCGGCCTCCGGGGCCTCAGCGCGACTGAACGCCGCCGCCACGATCGGGCAGCCACCTTCGAAGTCCGTGCTGATCAGGATTTCGCTCCACACGCCGGTGAACGCCCCGATCGGATCCCGTTGCTCGATGCAGTCACGCAACATCGCTGTCAGCTCGTCGCCCGCTGAGCGCGTCGCCGCGGCAACCAGTTCGGCCTTACCGCCGGGAAAGTTCAGATAGATCGATCGTCGCGTCACACCGCTGGTCGACAAGATCTCCGCAATACCAGTGCCAGCCACCCCGTGTCGCTGCATCAGCGTCGCCGTGGCTGACGTCAGCCGCTCTGCTACTCGCATGACTTGCAATATACCATTCGGTCTACTACGGTGGTGATCTAGCCAGTAGACTGATCGGTATATCAAGTGCGGTCACTGGCCATCTCCGCCCGTAGAAAGAGATGACTGTGTCCTCCTTGGTCTCAGACGATTTCGCATTGCTACCAGCGACTGAACAACTCGCGGCCCTAGACGCCAGAGAGGTGTCCAGTGCCGAATTGGTCGAGTTGTATCTGTCGCGAATCAGCGCGCACAACCCCTCGCTGAACGCGATCGTCACCGTCGACGCGGACGCCGCGCGACGTGCCGCGACAGCTGCGGATGCGGCGCGCTCACGCGGAGATGATCTCGGCCCGCTGCACGGCCTGCCGATCACCGTCAAGGACAGCTACGAGACGGCTGGTATGCGCACGGTCTGTGGTCGGCCCGATCTGGCTGATTATGTGCCGACGCAGGACGCCGAGGCCGTCGCCCGGTTACGTCGTTCCGGTGCCATCATCGTCGGCAAGACCAACATGCCGACCGGCAATGCGGACGTGCAGGCCAGCAATCCGGTATTCGGCCGGACGAACAACCCATGGGATCGTTCGCGTACATCCGGCGGCTCAGCCGGTGGTGGCGCCGCCGCTACCGCGGCCGGGCTGACGAGCTTCGACTACGGCTCCGAAATCGGTGGCTCCACCCGGATTCCGGCGCACTTCTGCGGCCTCTATGGCCACAAGTCGACTTGGCAGTCCGTTCCACTGGTAGGCCACATCCCTGGCGGCCCGGGAGACCCTGGACGATGGGGCGAAGCCGATATGGCGTGCGCCGGGGTGCAGGTGCGTGGTGCCCGCGACATCATCCCCGCGCTGGAAGCCACCGTCGGTCCGCTGAACCCCGACGGCGGATTCTCGTACACGCTCGCCCCGCCGCGGGCAACGACGCTCAAGGACTTTCGCGTCGCCGTGTGGGCCGAGGATGCGGACTGCCCTGTCGAAAAAGACGTGCGCCGGGCCATCGACGACGCTGTCAAAGCGCTGCGGTCGGTTGGCGCACGGGTCGTTGAGCACCCCGCCAGCATCCCGGTAGATATGGCCACCTCACACGAGCTCTTCCTGAGCCTTGTCATGGCCGCCTTCTCGGTCGACCGGTCCACGATCAGCGCGCGCTCCGGCAGCGCCCTCGCCCTGCGCTCGATCAGGCATCCTCGTGGCGATGCCGCCGCGGCAATGCGGGGAACGATCCAAAGTCACCGTGCGTGGCTGTTCCGCGACGCGGCTCGCCGGGAGATCGCACAGCGCTGGGTCGGATTCTTCAAAGAGTTCGACGTGCTACTGCTGCCGGTCACACCCACCGCTGCGCCCGGCCACCACAACAAGGATCATGACCGCTTTGGCCGCACCATCGCCGTCGACGGTGTCGCCCGCTCCTACTGGGACCAAACCAAATGGAGCGCTTTGGCCAACATCGCCGGAGCGCCGGCCACGACGATGCCCATCACCACCAACGCCGCGGGGCTACCGATCGGCATCCAGGCGATGGGACCGCCCGGGGGAGACCGCACCACCGTGGAGTTCGCCGCCCTGCTCACTGAGGCTCTTGGCGGCTACCGCATCCCGCCACAACACCGCTCATCCGTCACAGCCACCGCCTGACAACGCCGGCACCAATCCAGAAGAGGTCATCTCATGCGTCGCAACTTGTCGGGTCGAAAGCTGGTAATCACCGGAGCCGCACGGGGAATCGGGGAGAAGGTGGCGCGTCTTGCCGCCGCCCGAGGGGCTCGTGTGGCCCTCGTCGGACTTGAGCCCGATCGGTTGCGTGCCCTCGCCGACGACCTGGGCCCCACCGCCTCCTGGTGGGAAGCCGATGTGCGCGACGGCGTCGCGTTGCGGTCGGCGATTGATGATTGCGCAAAGAGCATGGGTGGCATCGACATCGTCGTCGCCAACGCCGGCATCGCCGCGTACGGAACGGTGCGGCACGCCGACGAGGCGTCGTTTGAGCGAGTGCTGGACATCAACTTGAACGGCGTCTTCCGCACGCTCAAATACGCGACTCCTCATCTTGAGTGCAGTCGAGGCCACGCCATGGTGGTGGCGTCGGCGATATCCTTCACGCCGCTTGCCGGGCTGGCCTCCTACGCCGCAAGCAAGGCCGGAGTCGAAATGCTTGCCCTGGCCTACCGCCAAGAAGTGGCGCACCTCGGCATCACGGTCGGCCTCGTCCACCCCTCGTGGATCGACACGGACCTCGTCCGAGGCGCCGAGGCGGACCTGCCCTCATTCCAGGAACTGCGCGCGCGGCTGCCGTATCCGGGCAACGTCACCACGAGCGTCGACCGGGCCGCCGCCGCGATCGTCCGTGGACTCGTGCGTCGGCGCAGCCGCGTATACGTGCCGCGCGCTGTTGTCGTCGCCAACTGGGCGAAGGCGGCCCTCAACTCACCCGCCGCATGGCCGTGGATGAGGCGATTCGCGGCCGAGGTGACTCCGACGCTCGAGCGCGAGTTCGAAGCATTGGGAAGGCATGACCAACTCGAACCTGGCTCCGAAAACCACTCGGCCCCAGACTCTTCGACCAACGCCGCTGCGATTGAACCCGTCGCTCGATAGCACCCCGTCACCTGACAGCCCAATCTCTGAAGAAAGCAGACAAACATGAAGGCATTCGTCGTCGCGCAGTACGGCAAGGACGGCATCCGCGCGGCCGACCTACCCGAGCCGAGGATTGGCAACAGTGACGTCCTGGTCCGGGTGAGCGCGGCCAGCATCAACCCACTGGACAAGATGGTCCGCAACGGTGAGTTCAAGCAACTCCTGAAATACAAGACCCCCTTCGTGATCGGCCACGACGTCGCCGGAGTGGTGACGCAGGTTGGCGCGGGCGTCCGCAACTTCAACGTCGGTGACGAGGTCTACGCCCGCCCCCGCGACCTGCGCATCGGGACCTTCGCCGAATACATCGCGATCGACCAGAACGACATCGCACCCAAGCCGGCCTCGCTCACTTTGCACGAGGCCGCCGCCGTCCCCTTGGTCGCGCTGGCCGCTTGGCAGATCCTGGTGGAGAAGGCTCAGGTCAAACCCGGGCAGAAGGTCCTCGTCCACGCCGGCGCAGGAGGGCTGGGGTCCACCGTGATCCAGCTCGCCAAGCACCTCGGGGCGCATGTGGCGACCACGACCACCGGCGACACCGAGGCACTCGTCCGCGACCTCGGAGCCGACGTCGTCGTCGACTACACCAAGCAGGATTTCCCTGAGATCCTCTCCGGCTACGACCTCGTGCTGGACTCGCTCGGCGGCCAGAACCTCATGAAATCGCTCACCGTGCTCAAGCCCGGCGGCCTGGCGATCGGCGTCGCCGGCCCACCCGACGCAGGATTCGCCAAACAGCTCGGCGCCCCAAAGCCTTTCGAGCTCGTGCTGTCGTTCCTGAGCCGCAAGGTCCGCAGCGCCGCGAGGAAGCTCGGTGTGCGCTACTCGTTTTTCTTCATGCGGGCCAGTGGTGCGCAGCTCCGCGAGCTCGGGGCCCTGTACGACGCGGGCCACCTGCGCCCGGTCATCGACTCAACGTTCGCCTTCGACCAGACCCTCGAAGCGCTCGCCTACGTCGAGACCGGCAGAGTCAAGGCCGGGAAGGTCGTCGTCACACTCGACTGAAGTTGTTCGCCTACCGGCACCGCATGACACAAACCCAACGAAAGCAAGTAGCCATGACACTCCCAGACAACAGCCACCTCCTGATCGAGGACCGCGGAGCGGTCTTGATCGTGCGGGTCGACGGCGGCCCTCACAGCTTGTTCGGCCTTGATGTGGCCAACGAGCTCGATGAGTTGGTGGACCGCGTCGACCGTGATCCAAGCGTCCATGCCGTCGTGTTCACCGGCGCGCGCCCCGGCCGCTTCGTCAGCCATGCCGACGTGCGGTGGCTCCAGGCAGAGGGTGCTGCGGTCCCGGACTTGAACCGACGCGGCGCCTCCGCCGTTCTGCGCCTGGCCAGAGGCGTAAACCGGGCCCGCGTCCCCGAGCCCGTTCTGCGCCGGACCCCGCTTCGGGGAGCCGCCCAGCTCGATCGCCTGCACGCGACGTTCTTGCGGATGAACGCCAGCGGCGTCATCTTCATTGCCGCCCTCAACGGTTCGGCTCTGGGTCTGGGCGCGGAATTCGCCTGGGCGTGCGATCTGCGCGTCATGGCCGATGGGGAGTTCTTCATTGGCCAGCCGGAAGTCCTCCTCGGGATCATGCCGGGCGGTGGCGGCAGCCAGCGACTGACCCGGCTAATCGGCACCCACAAGTCGCTGGTCGCCATCCTCGAGGGCAAGCCATTCACGCCCGCGCAGGCCCTGGCCAACGGGGCCGTTGACGACGTCGTGGCGCCTGAGGACGTCGTCACGCGGGCGGCCGAACTTGCCGAGTACTTCGGCAAACGGACTAAAGGGTCGGTCGAGGCCATCAAGCGCTCGGTCTACTTCGGCGGCTCGATGTCGCTGTCGGAAGGCCTACACGTCGAGCGCACCGAGTTTCTCCAGACCGATCAATCCGAGGTCGGGCAGGAACTGATGCTCCAATACCTCTCGGATACGGACTCCGCCGGCGAGCTGCCCCTCTACCGCCCGGACACCTACGCGCAAGCGCTCGAATCGGGCCGGGTGCCCAGGGTCGGCTCGACCAACGGGGCGGTGAGCCGGTAATGAACACTACGCAGCCGTATACCCGGCACGACGTCTCGTTCACTTCCGGCGAGGACACCTGTGCCGCATGGCTTTACCTGCCCACCGGAGTCACCTCGCCGCCCGTGGTCATCCTCGGGCACGGCCTCGGCGCGACACGCGAGATGCGCCTGGACGCCTTCGCCGAGCGGTTCGCAACGGCCGGTATCGCCGCCTTGGCCTTCACCTACCGACACTTCGGTGACAGCGGCGGCCAACCCCGCCAGCTCCTGTCGATCAAGCGACAGCTCGCCGACTGGGCTGCCGCCATCGCATGGGTGAAGACACGTCGCGATGTCGACGGCACACGAATTGCCGTCTGGGGCAGCTCCTTTGGCGGCGGCCACTCCATCACAGTCGCCTCACGCCATCCAGAACTGACAGCGGCAGTAGCTCAATGCCCATTCACCGACGGCCTAGCCTCGGCGCTCGCTCTGGGGCCGGCTGAATCCCTGAAGGTGTTGCCATCAGTCGCACGAGATCTCGCGTCCATCGTCGTGCGCAGACCACCCGCGATGATCCCGCTCGCAGGCCTGCCCGGTTCGCTGGCCCTGATGAACGCCCCCGACGCCCTTCCCGGCTACGAAGCGCTGCTGCCGCCGGACACGACGTTCCGGAACGAGGTAGCCGCGCGGGTCGCTCCAACCATCGCTGCCTACCGGCCCGGGCGCTCGGCCAAGAAGATCAACTTCCCAATCCTGTTCTGCGTCAGCAACACCGACAGCGTCACGCCACCAGCGCAAACCCTGCGATACGCGCGTACCGCACCCCAGGGCGAGATCAGACGCTACGATGCCGGCCATTTCGCCTTCTACCTCGGCGAGCCCTTCGAAGCACTGGTGGGCGATCAGGTCGAGTTTCTCACCCGCCAACTGCAGCCGGCGCGAGCCGTCGTGTGATGTCGGATCAAACTGACACCTTGGGCGGACGATTACCGCTTGCGAATCCCGCAACTCTGAACCCCGCACAGCGCAAGATCTTCGACCGCATGGCGACCAGGATCGTCCCGTGGGCCAACGATGCCCAATTCCAAAGCACCGCCGAAGACGGCCGACTCCTCGGTCCGTTCAACCCCGCTCTGCTCAACCCCGCCATCGCTGCACCCTTCTTGGACTTGCAGTTCGCCGAGCAGGTCCACACATCGTTGAGTGCTCGGGTCCGCGAGGTCGTCATCCTCGCGGTCGGCGCCGTCTGGCAGGCCGACTACGAGCTGTATGCCCACGTCGCCGTAGCCCGCAAAGCTGGCCTGTCAGAAGGTGCCGCCCGGGCGGTGGCCACCGGTGGACACCCAGACGATCTCAGCGCCGACGAAGAGATCGCCCTGCGGCTCACCCAGCAGCTGTCAACGAGTCACCGCGTCGAGGAATCACTGTATCGGGAGGCTGAAACCGCCTTCGGAACAAAGGGACTAATCGACATCGCCTTCCTCATCGGCATCTACCACTCGGTCTGCGCGACACTCACCATGTTCGCGATACCGGCTCCGGAATAGGTTCGTTCGCCATGAATTTTGCTTCGTTACCCGACCGGCGGGCGAATCTCGAC
>Ga0068862_100002577_pt1 | contig 16010 bp, 17 predicted proteins | sample KBSSwiS52_FD_66598 | JGI IMG/M metagenome (GOLD analysis project Ga0068862, IMG submission 66598) | Switchgrass rhizosphere microbial communities from Kellogg Biological Station, Michigan, USA - KBS Switchgrass S5-2 | ecosystem: Host-associated > Plants > Roots > Rhizosphere > Soil ... | reverse complement strand
CCGGCATCTCCGCCTCGGCGATTTTCTTCTCGTACTCGGCGATCAGGTCGGTCTCGTCCTCGCCCAGCTCTTTGCGGATCGACTCCATCTGTTTGCGCAGGAAGTACTCGCGCTGCTGTTTCTGGGCACCCGACTCGACGTCGTCGCGGATTTTCGAGCGGACCTGCAGCTCGGCGAGGCGCTCGCGCTGCAGCTCGACCGCAATCTCCAGCCGCTGGGTGACGTCGACCGCCTCCAGCAGGCGCAGCTTGCCCTCGGTCGAGACGTCGGGGGCGAGGCCGGTGGTGTCGGCCAGCGCGCCGGGCTCCTCGACGGAACGCAGGAACGCCGCGATCCGGCCGTCGTCGCCGCGCAGCTCGAGGATCTCCTCGACCACCGCGCGGTACTCGCGGGCCAGCTCGCGGGTGTGCTCGTCGTCGGGGTGCCCGTCGTGGATCTCCTGGACGTCGATCCGCAGCTGCTCGGGGTCGCCGTCGCCCGCCTGGGCGGCGCCGGCCAGCCCGCGGTGGAGCCCGACCACGGTCGCGATCGGCGCGCCGCGGCGCGAGACGCCGTGCTCGATCACCTCGGCGACGACGCCGACGCGGCCGTACTCGCCCTCACGGCGCGGCAGCAGGAAGACCCGCTCCTCCTCGCCGACGTCGATCGGCAGGGTGGCGGTGACGGTGGGGAAGACGAGCGCGTCATCGAGGGGTATCAGCCGATAAGTCATAACCAAGTCCACTTTCTGTAGTTAGTCATTGAAGGATAGCGCGATTGGTTTCCGCGTCAAGTGACCGTCCGCGGTCCCCGGCAACCGCTTGGTCCTGCCCCCGCGGTACGGTTTCGGCATGGAGGAGAAGCGCGCACGCGAGCTTTTGGCTGCCGAACGCGAGCGGGTCGAGGCCGAGCTGGCCAGCCTCCGGGGTGGCGGCAGCGAAGAGAGCGACAGCAACCGCGAACCGGGCGATCTGACCAGCGAGGACCTCTACCAGGACGAGTTCGACGCCGGCCGCGCCCAGGACCTGCAGCGCAAGCTGGAGGCCGTCGAGCGGGCCGAAGAGCGGATCGCGGCCGGGACCTACGGCCTCTCGGTGCGAAGCGGCGAGCCGATCCCCGACGGTCGCCTGGAAGCGAACCCGACCGCCGAGCTGACGGTCGACGAGGCGCGGGGCGGCAACGGCTGAGGGGCTAGCCCCTCCCGCCGGCCTCGAGCTGGCGTTTCAACTCGGCGCAGTTCTGGCGGAACTGGCGGCGCAGGGCCGGGCGTAGCAGCGGCTGGGCGAGCCGGGCGACGCCGGTCGGCTGGCCGTGGACGCGGAAGTGGAGGCGGGTGCCGGTGCCGACGGACTCGAAGGTGAGCCGCGCGTCGAGCGGCAGCGCTCCCTCGACCATCCGCAGCGCGAAGACGTGGCCGGGCTTCAGCTCCTCCACCTCGACCACCGACTCCATCTCCTTGCCGCCCGGTGCCCGGTGCACCTCGCGGATCCGCGAGCCGACCTGGAGCGGGCCATCCTCCTCGGGGACCGCCGAGACCGTGTTGGTCTGCCAGCGCGGCAGCAGTGCCGGGTCGGTGGCGAAGGCGAACACCTCGGCGGGCGGCCGCGCGATCTCGGTCTCGATCGTGAACTCGATCATCTCCTCTTCCTCTCTTCGATCGATTTCCACCAGTGGTCGAAGTTGGTGCGTCGCCAGGCGGGGCCGGTGTCGACGCCGGCAAAGGCGCGGGCGAGCAGGGCACCCGCGAGGCCGTCCATCGCCGCTTCGGGGTCGACGTCGGCGCGGATCTCGCCGCGCTCGATCCCGCGCGCGATCAGGCCGCGGACGAGGCGCCGCCGCGGCAGCAGGATCGTCTCGCGGAAGGCGGCGATCAGCTCTGGGTGGCGGCCTTCCTCGGCGGCGAGGCCGCCGATCAGCCGCAGGTAAGAGGTGGCGTCGGCGGGGAAGCCGCGCTCCATCGCGGTCTCGAGCTCGGCCCGGGTATCGCCGAGTTCGGGGACCTCGAGGCTCGGCAACTGGGCGCGGATCGCGGCGGCGACCAGCGCCGCCTTGTCGGGGTGGCGGCGGTAGATCGCCGGCTTGCCGACCCCGGCCTGCTCGGCGACCGCCTCGACCGTGGTCGCCCCGAAGCCGCGCTCGGCGAGCAAGGCCAGCGTCGCAGCGACGATCGCCTCGTCGATTGCGGTATCGCGCGGCCGCGGCATCGGACATAACGTAACGCTCCCGTTACGTTATGTCCAGCAACGCCGCGTCGGGCTGTTCCTTATCTCGGCGCGCCAGTTCGCGAGCAACAGCTGGTAGACCGCGAGCGCCATCAGTGTAGGCTCGCGGCCGTGAGCGAGTCGAAGCGCCACATGGACGTGATGCTCTACGGCAACCGCTTCCTGACCGAGGATGCGCCCGACGGGCCGTTCCCGACGGAGGGGATGTCGGCGCTCGACGCGCAGCGGCTGGTCGAAGAGGAACTCTGGGTCGAGGGCGACCCCAACCGCAACCTGGCGACCTTCGTCACCACCTGGATGGAGCCCGAGGCGCAGGCGCTGATCGCCGAGAACAACTACCGCAACTTCATCGACCACGCCGAGTACCCGATCTCGGCCGAGATCGAGCAGCGCTGCATCCGCATGCTCGCCGACCTCTTCAACGCCCCGGGCGAGACGACCGGCGCCCGCACCCAGGGCTCCTCGGAGGCGATCATGCTCGGCGCCCTCTCGCTGAAGTGGAAATGGAAGCAGCGGCGCGAAGCCGAATCGGCCTCGGTCGAGAATCCGAACCTGGTCTTTGGTGGCGACGTCCACGTCGTCTGGGAAAAGTTCTGCCGCTACTTCGACGTCGAACCGCGGATCGTGCCGCTACAGCCCGGCAAGTACACGATCGGCCCCGAAGACGTCGAGCCCCACATCGACGAGAACACGATCGGCGTCGCCGCCGTCCTCGGCACCACCTTCACCGGCCACAAAGACGACATCGGTGGCATCAACGACCTGCTGCTGCGGCTGAAGAAAGAGCGCGAACTCGACGTGCCGATGCACGTCGACGGCGCCAGCGGCGGCTTCGTCTGGCCCTTCCTCTACCCGCACTCGGAGTGGGACTTCCGGCTCGAGCAGGTGCGCTCGATCAACGTCTCCGGCCACAAGTTCGGGCTCGTCTACCCGGGCATCGGCTGGCTGATCTTCCGCTCCAAAGAGGACCTCGCCGACGAACTCGTCTTCTACGAGAACTACCTGGGGAAAACCGACGCCACCTTCACCCTCAACTTCTCGACCGGCGCTTCGATGCTGCTCGGCCAGTACTTCAACTTCGTCCGACTCGGCCGCGAGGGCTACTCCTACGTGATCGGGGCGATGGCCGAGAACGCCAAGACCCTGGCCGAGAAGCTCGACCAGTGCGGCCACTTCGAACTGATCGGGGCCGACGAGGAGCAGCTGCCGCTGGTCGCCTTCAAACTGTGTCCGGGCAAGGACTACGACGAGTTCGACGTCTCCTGGCAGCTCTCGGCCGAGCGCGGCTGGATGCTGCCCGCCTACACGATGCCGCCCAAGGCCGAAGACGTGAAAGTGCTGCGGGCGCTGGTCAAGCAGACCCTGAGCCGCTCGCAGATCGACCGGCTCGCGAACGACATCGAAGAAGCCTGCGCGCACCTCGACAAGAAGGGCGGCGCCCACCCGGCCGAGCGCGAGCGGATCAAACGCGGCGCGAACTACTAGGCAGGGCGGCGGGCGGGGTCGCAGGGGCGCCCCCCGAGCTCGCCGGCCGCGACGGCCACCAGGTGCGCTCGCCGAGCCGGTAGGCGATCGCCGGGATCAGGATGGCGCGGACGACGAAGGTGTCGAGCAGGACGCCGATCGCGACCGTGGCGCCGACCTGGATCAGCTCCTCGAGCGGCAGCAGGGTCAGGGTGGCGAAGGTGCCGGCGAGGATCAGGCCGGCGCCGGTGACGACGCCGCCGGTGTGGACGAGCGCGGTCATCGCCCCCTCGCGGGTACCGCGCGAGCGCGCCTCCTCGCGCGCCCGCGACATCAGGAAGATGTTGTAGTCGACGCCGAGCGCGACGAGGAAGATGAAGGCCAGCAGAACGAGGTTGAAGGCGACCCCTTCGGCAGCCAGCAGCGAGAAGGCGAAGGTGCAGAGCCCGAGGGTGCCGGCGAAGGAGAGGACGACGGTGGCGATCAGGAAGAGCGGCGCGACCAGTGCCCGCAGGACGGCGCCGAGGATCAGGCCGACGACGAGCAGGACGAGCGGGAAGATCAGCCGCGTGTCGCGGGCGTTGGTCTGCTCGATCTCGTAGTTCTCGGCCGGGATGCCGCCAAGCAGGCCGCTCGGCGCCAGCTCGTGCAGGCGTTCGCGGATCTCCTCGACGTTGCCGGCGGCTTCGCCCGAGTAGGGGTTGCCGGCGAGGATCACCGCGACGACGGCGTTCTCTTCGCCATCGCGCGGCGGCACCGGTATCGCGAGGCGGACGGTGTCGAGGTTTTCCATCCCCTTGACGACGCGGGCGGCGTCGGCGGCGGGGACGACCGCGGTCAGCGGCGAGCCGAGCCCGGGCGGGAAGTGTTCGTTCAGCACCTTGGTGCCGCGGCTGGAGTTGGTTTCCTCGGTTTGGCCCTGTCCGAACCCGATCGTCCCGTGATTGACGAAGTTGCCGAGCGCGAGGACGAGGAGGCAGGCCGGGATGAGGACGACGATCGCCAGCGAGCGGCGGCGGACGAGGCCGGCGACTGCCTGCCAGCGGCGGCTGGCTGCCGGGCGCTCGGCATGGGAGGTGGCCGGCCAGAAGGCGCGCTCGCCAAGCACCGAGAGCAGGGCGGGGAGGAGGGTGAAGGCGGAGCAGAGCATCACCGCGATCCCGATCGCGAGGACAGGCCCGAGCCAGTGGGTCGACTCGAGGTTGGCGACCAGCAGCACCAGCATCGCCGCGATCACGGTCCCGGCCGAGGAGGCGAGCGGCGTCGCGCTCTCGCGCACCGCGGTCGGCAGCGCCTCGGCGGCGGGCCGGCCACGCTGCAACTCCTCGCGGTAGCGGTGGACGAGCAGCAGCGAGTAGTCGGTGCCGGCGCCGAACACGAGCACGAGCAATAAGAAGGTGCCCTCGGTGTTGACCGTGATCCAGCCCGCCTTGATCGTCAGGTAGGCGATCCCGATCGCGACCAGGTAGGCGAAGCCGACGGCGAGCAGCGGCAGCAACGCCAGCAGCGGCGCCCGGTAGACGAGCAGCAGGAGGACGAGGACGAGCGAGAGCGTCGCCACCAGCAGCGTCTCGCCGGCTTCTTCGGCGACCCGGTCGAGGTCGGCGGCGATCCCGGCCGGGCCGGTGACGTAGGCGCTGACGCCGGGGATCTTGTGCGCGGCGAGGTAGGCGCGGATCTCGGCCACCCCGTGCTTGACGGCGCCGGGGTCGGCGGCGTTGATCGCCAGCCCGACCAGCGCCGCTTCGTGGTCGCGCGAGAGCGGGCCGACGCCATGGACGTCCTCGGCGATGTCGCCGAGGGACTCCGAAGCATCGGCGGTGAAGGGATCGATGATCGGCGTTGCGCCGGTCACGTCGAGCGCGTTGAGGCCGACCCCCAGCCGCGCGATCCCACCCAGGTCGTGCTTGGTCAGGCCGCCCTCGCGGTTGAAGACGATCAGAGCCGGGATCTCTTCGGCGCCCTGCCCGCCCTTTTCGTTGCCCTGGCTGGTGCCGGCGTCGATGTCGCTGGTCTGCAGCGCTTCCAGCGCTCGCGTCGATTCGGAGCCCTTCGGTAGGAAGGCTGACTGGCCGGCGGCGGTGACTTCGCCGATGTGGGAACGGGCGACGTAGCCGCCGACGCCGAGTGCGATCCAGACCGCGATCGTCACCCACCGTCCGCGCCGGCCGGTGACCGCGGCGGCGAGTGCGGCGATCATGACTGCGGCCTGGCTGAGAACTGCATTGCGCGGGCAAGGCTAGCCCCGCCCGCCGGACCCCGTCGCAGTTCTCCCCGCATACCGGGGACAACAGCGCACTAGTGTTGGAGCCATGCCGACCTGGATCGCCGCCAAAGCCATCCCCGCGATCTGGCGCCGGGTGCCGTGGAAAACGGTCTGGGCGGTCTCCTACTGGCTGGCGACCAAGGGCCGCGAGCGGGTGCAGAAGAACCTCTCCGCGTCCGAGCAGCGCGAGTTCTGGGAGCTGACCAAGAAGTCGAAAGGCAAACCCAGCAACCTCTCCCAGCGCGACCGCGGCCGGATGAAGAAGATAGTCGGCAAGGCGATCCGCGGCTCGTGAACCCGGTCACCGTGACCACCGGCATCGCCCGGCCGCGCGAGGAGGTCTTCGAGTTCCTCGACGACCTCTCCAACCACGCCGGCTTCCTCGATCACTTCCTCGTCGACTGGACGTTCTCCGGCCCGAAGCGCGGCGTCGGCGCCAAGGGCACCGCCCGGGTCAGCGCCCCCGGCTCGCAGGACTGGACCGATTTCGAGGTGGTCGACTCCGACCGCCCCGAGCGGATCGTCGAGGAGGGCGTCGGCGCCAAAGGAAAGCGCCGCACCCGCGGCACCTACTACCTCAGCGACCGCCCCGACGGCGGCACCGACGTCGCCTTCAAGCTCGAGTGGCTCGAGGTCCCGCGCACCGAACGCCTCGCCCCGCCGCTCACCCGCCTGTTTGTCCGTCGCAGCAACGGCAAGGCGCTGCGGCGGCTGAAGAAGCAACTGGAGAAGATCGACAGCTAGGCCGTCTGGTCGTCGCCCCGTTTGGGGCGCGGCGACTCGAAGTGGATGATCTCGACCTTGGTGGGGATCGTCTCCTCGCCGCCGGAAGCGGTGCGCTGGAGCACGGCTTCCTTGACCTTCATCAGATCCTCGAGCGCGCGCTCGAGGATCTCCTTCGTTTCTTCCCAGCCCCGTTTGTCGACGTCGAGCGGGATCCGGGTGAGGTGGTTGTCGTCGTGCGCGAAGAATGTGCCGCTGACCATCGCCTGTTCGATGTCTTTCGACATCGAGCGCATGATCGTCATGTCGATCACGTGCAGTTCCTCGGACCCGAGACTCTCCAGATCGAGATCGTCAAACAGGGTGCTTCTGTTCGCTTTGTAGAAGTGCTCGACCACGCGACCGCCGCGTGCCGGGCGCTCCGCGACCAACTCGATCCAGCCGAGGTCGAGCAGTTGCTTGACGTGGTAGGTGACGTTGTTGAGCGGCTCTCCAAGCTCGGCCGCGATTTCACGTGGCGAGGCTTCGCGCTCCCAGAGAACGATCATCGCGTGCAGGCGCGTCGGATGCGATACCGCCGCCGTCGTGCGGTCGCTGAGCAACGTTGGTTTTGGTGCCGACATAGCTCGTCCCCTGGTTGAACTTCTGGGAGGCAAGTATTTAAATCAAACCTCCCGAGTACTGCACGCTCCTTCCGCAATCTTCGCAGGTCGGCGTGCTGGTCAGGAGCCGATTTCCGCCGATGGTCGTGGGAGCGGGGTACTGAGGAAGATTCGGCCTCGCATTCCTTTGAGTCGGAAGGAGGTGAGGACTGGTGAAGATCGCGAAGATCGACGGTGTTGTGCCGTCTATGGCCGTCAAAAAGGGGGCCTGAACTAGATGGGGGCCAGCGTCGCGGCGGCGTGAGCGGCCTGGCCCTCAGATTCCCTTGTTCATTCGATAGCTTCTTTTGCCAAACGGTGAGGAATGAATGAGGATTCCTCACCAGTGCCCCCCAGTAGACCTAACCTGCTCGACCCGCATCTCGTCCGCGCGCTGGCGCATCCGCTGCGCGTGCAGATCCTCGAAGTCTTGAACGAACGGCAGGCGAGCCCGAACGAGCTGATGGAGATCCTCGACTATCCGCTCGGGAACGTCGCCTACCACACGCGGGTGCTCGAGAAGTGCGGCTGCATCGAGCTGGTGGCGACCGAGCGGCGGCGGGGGGCGATCGAGCACTACTTCCGAGCCAAGCCGCGCTCCTACATCGGCCACCAGGACTGGCGCAAGGTGCCGCGCTCGGTCCGCAACGAGGTCTCGGGTGCCTCGCTGGAGGCATTCATCGACCGGGTCATCGACGGTCTTGAGGCGGGCACGATCGACGACCGCGAGGAGACGACGCTGAGCTGGACGACGATGGCGGTCGACGAGCTCGGCTGGTCGCAGGCGACCGAGGTGCTGGAAGAAGCGATGGCGCGGCTGCAGGCCGTCCACGAGCAGAGTCGCAAGCGGCTCGAGATCACCGACGAGGAGCCGATCACGATCGTCACCGGCGTCGCCGCCTTCGAAGCCGCCGGCTCGGCCGAGAATGGACAGTAATTCTCTTTCGAAGGCGAGGGCCAGCGTCTATGTTGCTCCGATGAATGACGAATGGCGACTGCAGGTCGAGGCTGCGGGCGCCGGGGGAGAGATGGTCGAGCGGCTCGCCTCGCGTGAGCTGGAGCACGAACTCGGCGCCGCCTTCGGCGAGACCGTGATCGTCTCTCGCAACGGCGACACGGTCTTCTTCTACACCGGCAGCCGCGAGCAGGCGGAGCGCGTCGAAGCGCTCGTCGCCGGGCTCGCCGACCAGCAGGGCTGGCGGCTCGAAACCGGGCTGCTCCGCTGGCACCCAGAAGCCGAGGAGTGGCGCGATCCCGACGAACCACTGCCGGCCGACGCCGAGTCGCGCCAGGCCGAGCACGCCGCCGCGATCGCCGACGAACGGGCCGAGGTCGAAGCTAGCGGTGAGCCGCAATTCGAGGTTCGGGTGGACCTCGACTCGCACGGCGACGCCCGCCGCTTCGCCGCCCGGCTCGAGGACGAGGGCCTGCCGGTGGTGCGACGCTGGAAGTACCTGGTGGTCGGCGCCAGCGACGAAGACGCGGCGAAGGACTTGGCGGCGCGGCTGCGCGAGGAGGTGCCCGCCGGAGGCGAGGTGCTGGTCGAGGGGAGCGGCCGGGTTGCCTGGGAGGAGCGGCCACCGAACCCGTTCGCGATCTTTGGCGGACTCGGGGGCTGAGGCGGGGATGCTCGAGCTCCTGCCTCCGAACTTCGGCCCGACCGTCGAGTCGCTGCACCTAGTGGCCGCCGAGCTGGTCGCGCCGGCTCGCAAGCCGGAACACGAGATCGCCCTGGAAGCGACTCCCGGCGGCTTCGGGACGCCGTATTTCGAGTTCGACGGGGCGCGGCGCCAGGTCCGGGTCGAGGGCGACGAGCTGGTCCACGAATGCGGCGGCGTGCAGCGGCGGGCACCGCTGCGCAGCCTCACTGTGGCCGGCGAGGCGATCACCGAGCTGCTTCCGATCGACACCCGCCTCAGCGACGAGCCGCTGAGCGTCGACGCCGACGCCTCGCGGATCCTCGGCGCCTACTTCGGCTTCGGCGCCGAGGTGCTTGGCCGCCTGCTCGAGGGCACCGGTCCCGACGACGAAGCGAGCCCGGCCCGGCTCTGGCCCGAGCACTTCGACATCGCGATCGAACTCGGCTCTGAAACGCAGGGCGTGCGCGCCAACTACGGCTTCTCGCCGGGCGACGAGGGGCACGAGGAGCCCTACCTCTACGTCGGTCCCTGGAGCGCTGCCGTCGACGGCGATCTCTGGAACGCCAACGGCTTCGCCGGCGCCCAGCTCCCCTACTCGGCGCTGATCGGCGCCGACGACCAGGCGGCGGCCGCGCTGGCGTTCTTCGCCAGCCGCCGCGACGCTCTCACCGCTCTCGCCGCCTAGTCCTTCCTAGGGCGAGCAGCGACTCACCAGAGCGCGTCGTGCTCCTCCATCACGCCGAGCCCAGTGGCCAGCTCGACGCCGCCGAGGGCGCCGCTGAAGCTGCCGAACCGGTGGCGGTAGCGCGAGCGCAGCAACAGGTAGTCGTCATCGCGGGCGTGCTCGCTCTCGCCGGCGAAGGCGAGGCGCGAGCCGTCGCGGAACTCGATCGCGGCGGCGCCGATGGCGACGGGGGATGGCTCGCTCGGCTCGCCGTCGATCCAGATGCCGCGCTCGCTGTCGCGCTCGGGGTCGTTGACCCCCTCGACCAGGTTCCAGGCGAGGTCGCGACCGTCGGCGGCGCGGCCGACGCCCGCCGACCAGCGCCAGCTCGTGTGACGCTGGTGGTAGCCGGCCGACTCGTCCTCGATGCCGGCGCCGCTCAGTTCCCAGCTGCGCCCGCCGGGCAGGGCGACCGTCGCCTCGATCGGGATGCCGGCGCGCTTGCGGGTCCAGCCCCAACCGCTGCCGTCCGGACTGGGGCAGAGCGACTCGACCGCCGCGACCTCGCCGAGGCGCAGCGTTGCCCGCAGGCCGTCGGCCTCGATCTCGACCCGCGGGCCGTCCATCCGCACCTCCCGGCTCCCAGGCCGCAACGCGGTGTGGGCGAGCTGGCGGCGCCGCTCGCGGTCCCAGAGCACCCAGAACGACTGGCGGAGCGGTCCGATCTCCGCCGCGGCCACGCACAGCATCAGCTCCTCGGCGAAGAGGCCGACGTAGCGCCAGCGCTTGCGCAACTGGCCGTCGCGGCGCAGCGGCATCGGTCCCGGCGGCAGCGGCAGCTCCGGCCTGTCCGGGCCGGGGCCGCGCCAGGGGATTGCCGCGCCGGCCATTGCCACTAGCCCGCGCCGGTTTTCTCGAGCCGCTCGGCGAGCCGATTCATCCCGAGCCCGCGCGCCGCGGCGGCGGCGCCGTCCCAGTCAGTCGGCCGGTCCGGCAGGCGCTCGACGCCGGCGTCGCGCAGAGTGGCGATGTCCTTGAAGACGAGCAGGTCGTCGCCGGCCTCGATCAGGGCGCCGCGCAGTTTCGGGCGGCGCTCGCGGATCGCGTTCTCCAGCACCCCCTCGAGCGAGCCGTGGGCGCGGAGCAGCTCGGCCGCGGTCTTCGGCCCGACCCCCTTGGCTCCGGGCAGGCCGTCGGAGGGGTCGCCGCGCAGGGCGATGAAGTCGGGGACCAGCTCGGGGCCGATCCCGTAGCGCTCACGCACCTCCTCGGGGCCGACCTCTTCGGCGCCTTCTTTGCCGGTCCGCACGTAGAGCACGGTGACGCCGTCGCCGGCGCACTGGTACATGTCGCGGTCGCCGGTCATGATCAGCGCCCGGCCGCCGGCCTCGGCCTCGAGCTTCCCGTAGCTGCCAAGCAGATCGTCGGCCTCGAGGTTCTCGCTGGTCGCGACGGTCCAGCCGAACGCCTCGAAGAACTCGCGGCAGAGGGCGAACTGGTGCGGCAGCGCCGCCGGCATTTCTTCCTCGCGTTTCTCGTGGTAGCTGGGGTAGAGCTCGGTCCGGTAGTGGGCGGCGTCGGGGCCGAAGCAGAGGACGACGGCGCGCGGTGCGTGCAGTTCGACCTCGCGCAGGATCAGATTGGAGGCGCCGAGGAGCGCGTTGACCGGCTTCCCGTCCGGCCCGACGATCGAGTCGGGTAGCGCGTAATACGCGCGGAAGAGCATCGAAGGCGCGTCGACGGCGAGCAGGGGTGCGGAGGCCACGGGTCCACTTATAGCCGAGCGAGCCGCCTCATTAGGGTGGACGGTCCATGCCTGCGCCCGCGCTGAAGATCGAGGACCTGCAGAAACGCTACGGGAACGGCGTCGAGGCGCTGCGCGGCGTCTCGGTGCAAATCGCGGAGGGCGAGTTCTACGGGCTGCTGGGGCCGAACGGGGCGGGCAAGTCGACGCTGATCCACTGCACGACGGGGCTGGCGCAACCGACCGGCGGCACGATCGAGGTCTTCGGCCACGACGCCCTGCACGACTACGAACAGGCCCGCGAGGCGGTCGGCCTGGCGCCGCAGGAGGTCAACCTCGACCACTTCCTCACCTGCGAGGAGACGCTCGACTTCCACGGCGGCTACTTCGGGATGACGCGCAAGGACCGGCGCGAGCGCACCCGCGAGCTGCTGGAGACCTTCTCGCTGACGGCGAAAGCGAAAGACCGTACCCGGGCGCTCTCGGGCGGGATGAAACGGCGGCTGATCCTGGCGCGGGCGCTGATGCACCGGCCTCGGCTGCTGATCCTCGACGAGCCGACCGCCGGCGTCGACATCGAGCTGCGGCTCGAGCTCTGGCACTACGTCCAGAAAATCAACGCCGAAGGGACGACGATCCTGCTCACCACCCACTACCTCGAGGAGGCCGACCAGCTCTGCAGCCGGATCGGCTTCATCGCCGACGGCGAAATCGCCGCCGAGGGGTCGAGCGACGGGCTCGCCGAGCGCTACGGCGTCGCCAACCTCGAGGATGCCTACCTCGCCCTGGTCGGCCGCAAAGAGCTGTCGCGCTCGCACATCGAGGCGGAGGTCGTGTGAGCCAGGCTGCTCGCATCCGCTTCCTGACCCTCCTGCAGCGCGAGGTCAGCCGCTTCATGAAGATCAAGAAGCAGACGTTGGGCGGGCCGCTGCTCGAAACCTTCCTCTACGTCACGGTCTTCGGCGCCGCCCTCGGCACCCGGATCAAGGAGCTGCACGGGGTCGAATACATCGTCTTCGTGATCCCTGGGCTGATCATGATGGCGCTGGCGACCAACGCCTTCACCAACAACTCCGCCTCGATCCTGCAGCAGAAGTTCCTCGGCGCGATTCACGACCAACTCTCCTCGCCGGCCTCGCCGCTGGAGCTGCTGCTCGCCTTCTCGCTCGGCGGCTTCGTCCGCGGGGCGATCGTCGCGGTGCTGACCTTCATCGTCGCGATCATCCTCACCGCGCTGCCCGTCGACCACCTCCTGGTCCTGATCCCGGCCCTGTTCCTGGTCGGCTTCTTCTTCGCCCAGCTCGGGGTGCTGATCGGGGTGCGGGCCGAGCAGTTCGACGACGTCGCCTTCGCCCAGACCTTCGTGCTGACGCCGCTGATCTTCCTCGGCGGCGTCTTCTACTCCGCCTCGCTGCTGCCGGAGCCGTTCGAGACGCTGACCAAATTCAACCCGGTCTTCTACATGATCAGCCTGGTGCGCTACGGATTCGTCGGCTACAGCGAAGTCAGCATCCCGCTCTCGCTGGCGGCGCTGACCGCCGCGACCGGCGCCCTCTTCCTCTTCAACCTGCGTCTGTTCCAGCGCGGCTACAAGCTGCGCTCCTAGGCCTGGCAAGCCGGCTTGCGGGCCTTGGAACGGCGTCCGGCCGGAGACCGCGTCTCTCTAGAATCAGCGCCCGATGGCCACGCGACTTCGCAGGCGGCGACGCAAGCCGCACCGCCACGTCTGGCACAAGATCGCGATTCCCGTCGTGATCGTGCTCGGCGCGCTCGCCGCCGCTGGCGGCATCGGCGCCGCCTGGACGATGCAGCAGTACAACTCGGGTCCCTCGCTTAGCGAGCTGAAACCGATCAAGAAGGGCAGTTCGTCGGCGATCTACGCCGCCGACGGCTCGCTGATCGGGTTCATCCGCTCGAGCAGCGTGCGCCAGCCGGTGGAAGCGGACCAACTGCCGCCACTGCTGAAAGACGCGACGGTCGCGATCGAGGACAAGAACTTCTTCGAGCACGGGGCGCTCGACCCCGAAGGCATCGCCCGCGCCGCCTGGGAGGACATCAAGGCCGGCGGCAAGCCGGTTCAGGGCGCCTCGACGATCACCCAACAGCTGGTCCGCAACCTCTACATCCAGCACCCCGAAGACACGATCAAGCGAAAGCTGATCGAAGCGCGCCTCGCCACCGAACTGTTCGAAAAGCACAGCCGCAGCTGGATCCTGACCGAATACCTCAACACCTCGCCGTACGGGACGGTCGAAGGGCAGACCTCGGTTGGCGCCGAAGCCGCCTCGCAGACCTACTTCTCGAAAAAAGTCGAAGAACTGAACCTGACCGAGGCGGCGCTGCTCGCCGGGCTGCCGCAGGCGCCCTCCGAATACAACCCGTTCCTCGACCCCGATGCGGCGATCAAGCGCCGCGGCGAGGTGCTGAAAGCGATGTGGGAACAGGGTTACATCACCGGCGACCAGTACCGCACCGCCCGCACCCACGGGCTCGGGCTCGACGCCGGCCACAAGTACACGAGCATCAAAGACCCGTTCCTCTTCGACCTGGTCCAGAACGAACTGATCGAAAAGTACGGGATCAACACCGTCCGCAACGGCGGCCTCAAGGCCTACACGACGATCAACCCCGACCTGCAGGCGAAGGCCGAAGCCGCGGTCGAAGAATCGTGTTACGTCTGCTACCTCGGCGGGCCGGCGGCGGGGCTGGCCTCGGTCAACCCGAAGACCGGTGAGATCGTCGCCCTCGCCTCGAGCGAAGGCGAAGAAGACGAAAGCCAGTTCAACTACGCCTGGCAGGCCCACCGCCAGCCGGGGTCCTCGTTCAAGACCTTCGTCCTGACGACCGCGATCAAGCAGGGGATCGACCCGGCTTCGACCTACTACGACGGCACCTCGCCGATCACCCTGTCGCTCCCCGGCGGCGGCTACTGGGAGGTTCACAACGCCGAGCCCAGCGGCGGCGTCGAGTCGCTGGAAGCGGCGACCTGGGCCTCGACCAACGTCGTCTTTGCCCAGCTCGACCTCGACGTCACCCCCGAAGCGGTAACCGAAACCGCCGAGGAAATGGGGATCGAATCCGAACTCCAGTCGGTGCCGGCGGAGGGGATCGGCGGTCTGGCCGAAGGTGTGACGCCGCTCGAAATGGCCTCGGCCTACGCGACCCTCGCCAATGGTGGCATCCACCACGAGCCGACTGCGATCAGCAAAGTCGAATTCCCCGACGGCAGGGTCGACGAACCCGGTGCCGATCCTGGCGAACGCGTCCTCACCCCGGGCGAGGCCTACGAAGTGACGCGCATCCTCGAGGGCGTGATCACCCAGGGCACCGGCGCCGGCTACACCTACATGGGCTGTAGCTCCGAGGCCGGCAAGACCGGTACCTCGGAGGAAGAGTCAGACGCCTGGTTCGTCGGCTACACGCCGGCGTACTCGACCGCGGTCTGGGTCGGCCACCCGAAGTCACGCGAATACACCGGCTACGGCGGCCCGACCGCGGGGCCGGTCTGGCAGAACTACATGTCGGCGGCGCAGGAAGGCGACTGCCCCGAATTCGAAGTCCCGTCGAGCATGCCCGAACTGTCGGCCTACACCGAAGGCCACTCGACCGGCGGCGGCTACACGCCCTACCACTCGGGCGAAGAAGAAGAAGACGAATCCGAATCCGAATCGGAAGAAAAGGAAGATGAAGAATCGGAAAAGGATTTCGAAGAAGAATCCGAAAGCGAAGCCGCCGAAGAAGTAGAAGAAGCGGCCCCGCCCAGCGTCGGTGGCGGTGTCAGCCCGGAATGATCGGCGCCGGGCCGCTCACTTAGCCGTCTTCCGCGCCTTCCAGACCTCCTCGCACGGCCACTGCCTTGCCCACTCGAGGGTGATGTGCGGGTAGCGGGTGGCGGCGTCGGCGGGCGGGCGCACCTCGAGCAGCTCCTCGACCTGCAGTCCGCAGCTTCGCAGCAGGGCGATCAGCTCGCCGTGGGGGAGGTGGAACTCGACCGAGGGCGGGCCGTCCGACCAGGTCATCCGGTGCATCCCGAACAGCGGCCGGACCAGCCGCTCGCCGGCCGGCGCGTCCTCGCCTTCGTCGGGATCGCAGAGCATCGCCAGGATCCCGTTGACCATGAAGATCAGCTGTCCGCCGGGCCGCAGCAACCGCGCCGCCTCGCGGATCCACTCGTAGGGGTCGCACCAGATGCTGGCGCCGTACTCAGAGATCGCTAGGTCGAAGCTGGCGTCGGCGAGCGGCACCGCCTCGGCGTTGCCGTGCAGGAGGGGGAACTCGATCCCGAACCGGCCCTGCAGCTCGCGCGCCGTCTCCAGCTGCGCTTCGGAGTTGTCGATCCCGGTCGGGCGGGCGGCGCGGCGGGCGAGCCAGGCGGAGACGTAGCCGGTGCCGCAGCCGAGCTCGATCGTCTCCAGGCCCTCGACATCCTCCGGCAGGACGCGGAGCTGCGACTCGGGCACCTCGAAGATGCCCCAGACCGGCTCCTCGCTCGCCCACTTCGCGAGCCCGTCGGGCGCGTACTCGTCCGCCAGTTCGTTCCAGTAGGCGCGGTTGCTCGCCACGTGCTCTGGCAGCTCGGGCATCGTCAGCTCGCCTGGAACTCGCCCGTGCGCATGTACTCACCGTAGAGCGCCAACCCGGTCGCCGAGGGCGGGTGCAGCGGATGT
>Ga0068862_100002575_pt1 | contig 16012 bp, 18 predicted proteins | sample KBSSwiS52_FD_66598 | JGI IMG/M metagenome (GOLD analysis project Ga0068862, IMG submission 66598) | Switchgrass rhizosphere microbial communities from Kellogg Biological Station, Michigan, USA - KBS Switchgrass S5-2 | ecosystem: Host-associated > Plants > Roots > Rhizosphere > Soil ... | reverse complement strand
CGCCGCCCTCCCGGCCCGCGGTGCGCTGCCCCGCCCGGACACTGGCCTACTGGGGCGGCAGCCCGAAGCCGCCCTGCTTGAGGACCGTCCGGCCTTTGTTGCCGGTCAGCAGGTCGATGAACTGTTCCGCGGTTTTCGTGTCGACCCCGTCGCGGCGGACGACGCAGGCCTGGTACCGGACCGGCGGCTGGGCCCAGGTCGGCAGCCGGATCACTTCGGTCCGGTCGGCGACGATCCGCGCGTCGGTCAGGTAGGCGAACCCGCCTTCGACCGCGCCGAGCGCGACCTTCGACGTGATGCCCGAGACGTTGGTCTCCAAGGTGACCGTGTTGGTGGTGAGGATCGAGCTCAACCGCATGCGGGCGAGCAGCGCCCGCGTGTATTCGCCGATCGGGACGGTCTTGGTGCCGACCGCCAGGCGGCGGTTGTACTTCTGCAGGCTGTAGACCGACTTGATGTTGCCGGGGTTGCCGTTCGGGACCAGCAGCACGACGACGTTGGTCGCGAAGGTCACCGGCCGCGTGCAGAGGCCGGCGCGGAAGAGCGCCTGCGCCTGCTTCGGCGCCGCCGAGGCGAAGACGTCGGCGGGAGCGCCGCGTTCGATCTGCGTCTGCAGAGAGTCCGAGCCGGCGAAGTTATACGTCTGGTTGGGGGATATCCGCGGGAACGCTTCGCGCAACGAAGCGGCGGCGTAGACGGTGATTGCCTGGGCCGCCGCGGGCGCCACAAGCAGCAGTGCGAGGACGATCCCGAGCAGTACAACGGGACGGCGGATCATGTTTTTCATCGGGCAACTCCCAGGTAGTCGTCGAACTGGATGCCGACGTACTCGACGCTCAGCGGCTTGATCGGACGGAGGTCGGCCTTCGGGCCACGCAGCCCGCGGAGCAGGGTCAGATTGCGCGAACTGGCAGCGAGCTGGCGGCCGATCAGCAAGCGCGTGGGTGGGTCGTTGGTGCTCTGGACGCCGCCCAGGTAAAGCCCAGCCAGGAGCCGTTCGAAGCGAGCGGCGAGGGCGAGCGTCTCGCCCCGCGAGCGCAGCACGCTGGCCGGGATCTTCACGTTGAAGACGCCTTCGGTGGTTCCTTCTTCGCCGAGCAGCGCGTTCAGCCGCTGCCAGGTCTTTTCCTTCTGCTTGGCCAGCCGGTCGAACATCTTCTCTTCGCGCGCTTCGAGCGCATCCGAGCTCGCTGCCGAGCTGTAGAGCTGCTGTGCGACCAGCTCGCCGACGGCGCCAAGCTGGATGTAGGCGATGTCGTCGCCCTGGGGGGTCGGGGGGAACTGCGCCGCTCTCGCCACTCCGCAGGTGAGCGCGAATGCAAGGATCGCGAGCGTGAAATTGCGCACCAACGTCTTCCCCTTTCTACTTGCGGCCTCCGCCGCGGTCGTATCGATCGCGCTTGCCGCTTGCGGCAGCGACAGCCCCAAACCACCCCCGACCGGTGGCGCCGGGGCCCCGGGCGCGCCGGCGATGCTGGAGCGCAACCTGGAGCCGGGCGAAGTGATGGTTCACGCCGAAGCCTCGCCGCAGATCGACGGCCCCTACCGCTTCGCCGGCCGCTACCGGGTCCGGTTCGTCCAGTACGCACCGGAGGCGCCGGGCCGCGGTTTCGCCGACCAGACCCCGTTCGTCGCGAGCCTTCGCGCGGCGGCCGATCCCCGCGCCAAGCCGATAGCGCTCTTCCACGCCGCCGCGAAGAGCGGGGCGCGGACGATCAGCATCGACGGCAGGTACCTGATCGAAGTTGCCTTCGGCGATTTCCCCTACGCGATGCGATTCACGCCGCTGCGCTGAGCCCATGAGATCAAATATATAGGGGTGCCGTAGCACTGCATAGGCAACCTCACTCCTTTCGGCAGGGACGGTGGGACGGCCGGCCCGGCCGGGCTAGCATCGCCCCATGAACGTAGAAGTCCGCCTCTTCGCGATCCTCCGCGAGCGCGCCGGCCGCGACACGGTCGCGGTCGAGCTGCCCGAGGGGGCGACGGTCGGCGACGCGCTGGTCGAGCTGGCCCGGCTGCCGGGCCTCGAGGAGCCGATCGCACGGATGCCGGTACGGATGGCGGTCAACCGCGAGTACGCCGACGCCGGCACCCGGCTGGCGGCCGAGGACGAGCTGGCGCTGATCCCGCCGATCTCCGGCGGCGCCGCCGTCCACGTCGCGGTCAGTGAGGAGCCGCTCGACCAGGCGGCGCTGCAGGCGCGGGTCGCCGACCCCGGCGCCGGTGCGATCGTCTGCTTCCAGGGGGTGACCCGCGAGGTCGCCCGGCTCGACTACGAGGCCTACCGCGAGATGGCCAAGCGGCGGATGGGCGAGATCCTCACCGAGTGCGTCGAGCGCCACGGGCTGCTCGGCGCCGCCGCCGAGCACAGGGTCGGCTCGGTGCCGCTCGGCGAGCCGGCAGTCGTCGTCGCCGTCTCCGCCGGCCACCGCGAGGAAGCGTTCGCCGGGGCCCGCGAAGCGATCGACCGGATCAAGGCCGAGGCGCCGATCTGGAAGCGCGAGGTCGAGTCAGGGGGCGAGGCGCGCTGGGTCGAGGGCGAGGCGGCGCCCGCGCCGGAACCCGGGGGATTGGCGTGAGCGACCTCAGCCACCTCGGCGCGGACGGCCGGGCGCGGATGGTCGACGTCGGCGCCAAGGCCGAGAGCGAGCGCCGGGCGCGGGCACGGGCGCGCCTGCGGATGTCGCCCGAGACTGCGAAGCTCGTTGAGCGTGGCGAAGGGCCGAAGGGCGAGGTGCTCGGCGTCGCCCGCCTGGCCGGCGTCCAGGGCGCGAAGCAGACCGCCAACCTGATCCCACTCGCCCACCCCCTCCCGCTCTCCTTCGTCGACGTCGAGGCACGCGTCGATGTCGAGGCCGGCCTTGTCGAGCTGGTCGCTGAGGCGCGCACGGTCGGCCGCACCGGTGTCGAGATGGAGGCGATGGCGGCGGCGAGCGTCGCCGCGCTGACCGTCTACGACATGGTCAAGGGCGTCGAGCGCGGGGTGCGGATCGAGGAGGTAGTGCTGCTCGAGAAGACCGGCGGCAAGTCCGACTACCGGCTCGAGGAGAGCGCCGATGGCTGAGCCGCGGCCGCGGGCGGCGCTGCTGACGGTGAGCAGCTCGAAGGCGCGCGGCGAGGGCGCCGACGAGAGCGGCGAGCGGATGGCCGAGCTGGCGGCGCGGCTCGGGCTCGACGTCGCCGCGCGCGAGGTGGTGGGCGACGACCGCGAGGCGGTCGCGAGCTGGCTCCGCCTCTGGGCCGACCAGGAGCGGATCGACCTGATCCTGACCAGCGGCGGCACCGGCCTCACCCTCGACGACGTCACGCCGGAGGCGACGCGGGCGGCGATCGACCGCGAGGCGCCGGGCATCGCCGAGGCGATCCGGCTCGCCTCGCGCGACCACACCCCGCACTGGATGCTCTCGCGCGGCGTCGCCGGCACCCGCGGCGCGACGCTCATCATCAACCTGCCCGGGTCGCCGGCCGGGGTCGAGCAGGCCGGCGAGGCGATCTCGACCGCCCTCCCCCACGCCCTCGACCTGCTCGCCGGGCGCAAACGCGGGCACGGCGTCCACCACGACCACAGCAGAAACGGAGACTGAGATGGAACCGGAGGAGTGGGTGCAGAGGTTCTGCGAGCGGATCGGCGTGGGGCAACCGAGCCCCGACGAAGCCGACGAGCTGCTGCGGCTGGCGGCGACGGCGGCCCACTCCTCGGAGCGCACCGCCGCTCCGCTCGCCTGCTGGGCCGCCGGCCGCAGCGGCCGTCCGGCGGCCGAGCTGCAAGCGATCGCCGACGAAATCGCCGCCTCCTGACGTCGAGGTTGCCTTTTCAGTCGCTATTCGACTGAAAGGGCAACCTCGACACGGCGCGGCTCAGTCGAGGACGCGGTCGGCGCCGGTGTAGACGTTGACGCGGCCGCGGCGGGCGAAGCCGGCGAGGGTCATGCCGCGGTCGGCGGCGAGCTCGACCGCCAGCGAGGACGGCGCGCCTACCCCGACCAGGATCGGCGCCCCGGCGACGGCGGCCTTCTGGACCAGCTCGAAGGAGAGGCGGCCACTGACGCATAGCAGTCGTTCGGAGAACGGCAGCACCCCGTCCAGCAGGGCCCGTCCGATCGCCTTGTCCATCGCGTTGTGGCGGCCGACGTCCTCGCGGCTCCAGAGCAGCTCGCCCTCGGCATTGAAAACCCCGGTCGCATGCAGACCGCCCGTCCGCTCGAAGCCAGGTTGCACGAGCCGGTCGGGGAGCGTCGCCAGCAGCTCGCGCCCGACCCGCGGCCCGGCGCCGAGCGGCGGGCCGGCGACCGCCGCGACCTCCTCCAGCGCCCCCTTGCCGCAGACCCCGCAGGAGGAGGTCGTGTAGAAGCGGCGTTGTCCTGGGTCGCGCAGCAGCGGTCCGGCCACCTCGATCACGTTGGCGGCGAAGTCCTCGGTCAGCCCCACCGGCCGCGCCTCCGCGATCAACCCCTCGCCGTAGAGGAAGCCGAGCGCCAGCTCCTCGTCGTGGCCGGGGGTCCGCATCGTGACGCTCAGCGGCTCGCCGTCGACCCGGATCTCGAGCGGCTCCTCGACGGCGACGGCGTCGAGCTCACCGTCGCGCTCGACCTCCCGGAACATCGGGTCCATGCGCCGAGGCTACCCGTCGGCCGCGGGCTCGGCTGCCGGACCGCCCGGGTAGAGGCGGTAGCCGGGCCAGCGACCGCCGTGGTCAAAGCCGCGGTAGAAGGGCTCGGCGTCCTCGGTCGAGATCAGATCCAGCCGGATCGCCCCGCAGCGACCGATGGTCTCGTCGACCAGAGCGCGCCCAACTCCCCGACCCCGCGCGCCCGGGGCAACCAACAGCAGTGCGAGGTATGCCTGGAAAGCGCCGTCGGTGACCGTGTGGGAGAACCCGATCGGCTCGCCGCTCTCCAGCGCGACGAGGCCGACCGCGCCCGGTGCGCTCAGCGCCAGGTGCGCCCGTTCGGGGTCGGCGGTGAACGTGCTCGAGAACTCGGCGCCCTCCGCGATCGCCAGGATCGTGTCCAGATGCGCGCGCTCGTAGGGGACGATCTCCATCAGTGGTGGGCGTGGACGACGGCGTGGCCGCGGCCGCGGGCGATCAGGCAGCGGTGGCTGAAGCCGAACAGATAGGCGAGGCCGATCGCCAGGACCATCTGGGCCCCGTTCCCCCAGCCGAGCGCGGTCGCGATCGCGAGGCGGTCGAGAGAACCACTCGTCATTTGCAGCAGTATCCCAGCCTCGCGGATGAGATCGTGCAGGCTCGGCGCTCGCCCGGAGGTGCTTAAGAAACGCCTGCCATCATCGGCCGCCAGTTGCCTGCCGACCGACAGCCTGAGCTGATGACCCTGCAGAGGCTAGAGAGCCGTCGCGGGGAGACCTGGCAGGGACTCTGGCTGGCGCCGCTGCTGACGATCATCGGCCAGGGCTTCCTGCTGCTGGCGCTGGCCGACGAAAACATCGGCTGGCTGGCCCGCGCTGCCGTGCTTGCCGCCGCCCTCGGCGCAAATCTGGCGGCCGCCTGGTCGGTCCTCCGCGCCCACGCCCGCGAGGTCCAGTACAGCGAGGCGATCGACGCCGAGCTGGCCGCGACCGCGGTCGGCGACTACGCCGACGTTCGCGCCGCCGCCCTGCCGCGGCCCCGTCGTCGCCGGCCGGAGCCGGCGCCGGCCCACCCCGCGGCCGAGAAACGGACGGAGGACGCCGGCGAGGAGCGGGAGGAGCCGCAGCCCGCCGCCGCGGCCACCCCAGACGCAGAGGGTGAGACCACCGTCCTCGATCCCGACCCAACTCCGCCGCCGCCCGCCGCCGAGGCGCGGGAGGAGCGCGAGGGCTGGGTCGCCCGCTGGGACCGCCACCTTGTCTGGTGGGCCGCCGGCGAGACCCACGCCAAGTCCTACATGGCCTGGGTCGCCGCGCTCGGCCTCTTCATGCTCGCCGACGTCGCCGTCTACCTGGCGACGGTCTAGCTCGTCCTCAGCTCTTGGTCGGCTGCGGGACGATGCGGATGTAGGGCCGCGGCTCCTCCCACTCGCCGAACAGCTCTTTCGCTTTCTCGTTGTCGACCGAGCCGGCGATGATCACGTCGTCACCCTGTTTCCACTGCGCCGGCGTCGCCACTTTGCTGTTGGCGGTGAGCTGCAGCGAGTCGATCACCCGCAGCACCTCGTCGAAGTTGCGCCCGGTGGTCATCGGGTAGACGAGGATGAGTTTGACTTTCTTGTCGGGGCCGATGACGAAGACGTTGCGGACCGTCTGGTTGTCGGCCGGGGTGCGCTCGTCGGTGTCGCCTGCGGTGTCGGCGGGGAGCATCCCGTAGGCCTTCGAGATCGAGAAGTCGGTGTCGGCGACGATCGGGTAGTTCGGCGCCGTCCCCTGGGTGTCGGCGATGTCGTCGGCCCACCCTTCCTGCTTCTCGAGCGAGTCGACCGAGAGACCGAGGATTTTCACCCCGCGCTTGGCGAACTCGGGCTCGATCGAGGCCATGTAGCCGAGCTCGGTGGTGCAGACCGGGGTGAACGCCTTGGGGTGGGAGAACAGGACGGCCCAGCTGTCGCCGATCCAGTCGTGGAAGTTGATGTGACCCTCGGTGGTCTCGGCCTCGAAATCCGGGGCCGTGTCACCTAGTTGCAACGCCATTTGGTTGCTCCTCTCGGAAATTGATCGTCGTACTCAAGATACCTCCCTGAGCGCACCGGTCTCGACCTCGTAGACGAAGCCGCGAACGCTGTCGGTCCGCGGGACGAATGGGCTCGCCTTAATCCGCTCGTGGACAATAGTTGATTAAGATTATCAACTTACTTATAAAGGTGCTAAAGTGACCGCACCGTCGGCGGCTGCCTCCGATTCAATCGCCGGCGGCACGACGGTCGAGGCGGCGGCTCGCCGCCGCCTCGTCTCTCCTCCCCCGGCGACCTCGGCCCTCCCCTTGCGGCCGAGGCCGCCGCGCGCAGGCCGCCGATGGGCCGATATCGGCCGCATACTTCCCGATATCGGCCCATCGGCCCGCGGCAGGTCAGGCGGGGACGGCGAGGTGCTCGGGCAGCAGGCCGCGGTCGCGGAGGACGGGGATCAGGCCCTCGCCGACGCGGTAGGCCTCCTCGAGGTGGGGATAGCCGGAGAGGATGAACTCTTCGATGCCGAGCTCGTGGTACTCGGCGATCCGGTCGGCGACTTCGGCATGGCTACCGACCAGCGCCGTGCCGGCGCCGCCGCGGACCAGGCCGATGCCGGCCCAGAGGTTGGGCGCGACCTCGAGCGAGGCGGTGCTGCCGTCGTGCAGTGCGGTCATCCGCCGCTGCCCCTCCGATTCGGAGAGGCGCTGGATCGCCTGGGCTTCGCCGATCTGCTCCTCGCTGAGCCCGGCAAGCATCCTGTCGGCCACCGCCCAGGCCTCCTCGGCGCTGTCGCGGCTGATCGCGTGGAGGCGGATCCCGAAGCCGAGCTCACGCCCGGCCCGCTCGGCGGCGCGGCTGACCGTCGCCAGCTTCTCCTCGACCTGCTCGGGCGGCTCGCCCCAGGTGAGGAAGACGTCGGCGTGCTCGGCGGCGCACTCGATCGCCGCCGGCGAGGAGCCACCGAGGTAGATCGCGGGCCAGGCGGGCGGGTCGAGCAGACGGGCGCCCTCGACCCGGTAGTGGCGGCCGGCGAACTCGACCTCCTCCCCGCTCCACAGCTCGCGCACGATCGCCAGGAACTCGCCCGCCCGCGCGTAGCGCTGGTCCTTCTCGCTCCAGTCGCCGTAGCGGCGCTGCTCGATCGCGTCGCCGCCGACCACGACGTTGAGCAGCAGCCGGCCGCCGGATACACGCTGGTAGGTGGCCGCCATCTGCGCCGCCAGAGTCGGCGAGACGAGGCCCGGCCGGAAGGCGACCAGGTACTTGAAGCCGGTGGTCAGCTGGCTCAGCGCCGCGGTCATCACCCAGGCGTCCTCGCACCAGGAGCTGGTCGGGGTCAGCGCCGCCTCGAAACCGAGCTGCTCGGCCGCCCGCGCGACCTGCGACATGTAGCCGATGTCGCCGACCCGGGCCGCGTCGGGCCGGTCTTCGATCCGGCTGCCGTGGGCGCCGACGGCGTTGCCGAGGCTGAGGTCGGTGCGCGAGTCGCCGTTGGTCGGCAGGAACCAGTGGAGGCGGACGGCCATCTCAGATCAGGTAGTTGTTGGGGCCGGGGACGATGCCGTCGACGATCCAGCGGCCGAGGTGGACGTGCTTCCACCGGGTTGGGTCGTGGAGGGTGTGGGTGCGGGCGTTGCGCCAGTGGCGGTCGAGCCCGAACTGGGCGTCGGCGGCCGAGGAGCCGAGCGCGTCGAGCGCCTCGCTCGAGACCCGCAGCGCCGCTTCGGCGCCGCAGGCGCGGGCCTCGGTGACGGCCAGCCGGGCGCGGGTGACCACGGCTTGGTCGTCCGGCGCAGCGGCGGCCCTGTCGAGCGCCCGCCCGGCCTCGGCCAGCAGCGCCTCGGCGGCGCGCACCTGGACCTGTAGCCGACCGAAGTCGGCCACCGCGTAGGGCTCGTCGGCGGCCCGCTCGAGGTCGGCTTCGAAGAACGGCCGGGCGCGGTCGCGCAGGTGGCGCGCCGCCTCTTCGAGGGCGCCGCGGGCGATCCCGACGTCGACCGCCGCGTGCAGCACCTGGGCGAAGGAAGCGAAGGTGTCGGCCTCCTCGCGCTCGGGGAAGAACAGCACCCACTCGGGCCGCACCGCGACGTCCTCGAGCACGGTGGTGCCGCTGATCGTCGCCCGCTGACCAAACGCGGTCCAGTCCTGGATCACCTCGAGCCCCTCGGCGTCGCGCGGCAGGTAGACGAAGGCGATCCGCCCATCCTCGTCCTTGGCGATCACCGGCACCCACTGCGCCGTCACCGCCCCGGTCGAGTAGTACTTGCGGCCGCTGAGGAAGTAGCCCTCGCCGCCGTCGGAGTGCAGCACCGTGCGCAGGTCCATCGGGTGCTTGCCCCCCCGCTCCGACCAGGCGTTGCCGAAGCGGGCGCCGCGGACGACGTCGCCGAGCAGCAGCTCCTTCTGCACCACGTCGCCGTAGCGGACGATCGCGTCGACGAGCTGGAAGTGGTTCTGCGGGATCTGGCCGATCGCCGGGTCGGCGGCGGAGATCAGCCGGAAGACCTCGACGATCGTCTCGACCTTGGCCGCGGCGCCGCCGCGCTCGGCCGGCACCCCGAGTGCCAAGAGGCCGGTCGCGCCCAGCCGCTCGAGCTCCTCGATCGGGACCAGGCTCTCGCGGTCGCGCTCGATCGCGCCCGGCGCGATCGAGTCGGCGTAAGCGCGCGCGACCTCGACCGCCTCCTCGTCGGAGCGGATCCGCCGCACCTCGAGGGCGGCGACGGTCACGCTGCCACCTCCGCGCCGGCGCTCGCCAGCCGCGCCCGCCGCACCGCCGCGCCGGGATGCCGCGCGTTCAGCCCCGGCCCGGAGCGGCCGTCGGTCAGCTTCTCGCGCAGCGTCCCGGGCCGATACTCGCGCTGCGCCAGGCCGCGCTCCTGCAGTACCGGGATCACCCCGTCGATGAAGTCCTCGAACGAGCCCGGGGTCACGTGGTACATCAGGTTGATCCCGTCGACGCCGGCGTCGGCCCACTCCTGCAGCCCGTCGGCGATCTGCTCCGGCGTCCCCACCAGCCGCAGGTCGACGACGTAGCGCAGCAGGTCGCCGAACCGCCACTGCTGGTTCGGCGCCGACTCGATCATCCCTCGAACGACGCCCTGGACGTTGGCCGTCGGCAGCTCGGCCAGCGGTGCCTCGAGGTCGATCGCCGCGAGGTCGATGCCGAGGTTGCCGGCCATATGTGCGGCGTAGCCCTCGTCGCTGGCGTACTCGTCGATCTCCGCCTCCTTGCGCCGCGCCTCCTCCTCGCTGCCGCCGACGATCGCGCTCAACCCCTGGAAGAAGAGGATGTCGCCGCCCTCGCGGCCGAAGCGCTCGGCCCTGGAGCGGACGTCGTCGATCTGGGTCCGCGCCCCGAGCGGGCTGCGGGCGGCGATGAAGATCGCCTCGGCGTTGCGGGCGGCGAACTCGCGCCCCCGCTCCGAGGAGCCGGCCTGGAACAGCACCGGGGTGCGCTGCAGCGAGGGCTCGGAGAGGTGCGGCCCGACCACGTCGGGGTAGAACGGCCCGCTGTGGTCGATGTCGTGGATCTTCGCCGGGTCGGTGTAGATCCCGCGCTCGCGGTCGGCGATCACGGCGTCGTCCTCCCAGCTGCCCTCGAGCAGCTCGTAGATCACCTCGACGTACTCCTCGGCCCGCGCGTAGCGCTCGTCGTGCTCGGGCAGCCGCCCGAGGCCGTAGTTGCGGCCGACGTCGTCGAGGTAGGAGGTGACGATGTTCCAGGCGACCCGGCCATCGCTGATGTGGTCGAGGGTGGCGATCCGCCGCGCGAAGTTGAACGGCTGCTCCTGCAGGACCGAGTGGGTGAAGGCGAAGCCGAGGTCGGTGGTGACGCTGGCCATCGCCGGGACCAGCAGCGAGGGGTCGTTGACCGGCGTCTGCAGCCCCTCGCGGACGGCGACGTCGCGGCTGCCGCGGTAGCTGGCGTAGGTGCCGACGACGTCGGCGAGGAACAGCGCGTCGAACTTGCCGCGCTCGAGCAGCTGCGCCAGCTCGAGCCAGGGATCGAGACTCTTGTACTCGAGCTGGCGCGTGTCCTCCCGCACCCACTGGCCGTGGTGGATGTGGGAGACGCAGTTCATCGAGAACGCGTTGAAGCGCAGTCGGTCGGTCACGGTGCCTCCAGGGTCGACATGTCGATCACGAAGCGGAAGCGGACGTCGCCGGCCGCGAGGCGCTCGTAGGCCTCGTTGACCTGGTCGATCGCGATCGGCTCGATCTCCGAGACGACCCCGTGCTCGGCGCAGAAGTCGAGCATCTCCTGGGTCTCGGCGATGCCGCCGATGTTGGAGCCGGTCAGGGTCCGGCGAGCGCCGATCAGCGCCCCGACCGCCGGCGAGGGGTGCTGGCTGCTCGGGACGCCGAGCAGGACGACGGCGCCGTCGCGCCGCAGTAGCCCGAGGTAGGGGTTGAGGTCGTGCGAGGCAGAGACGGTGTCGACGATCACGTCGAAGCCGCCGGTCGCCCCCTCGAGCGCGCCCTCTGCGGTGGTGACGACGGCGTCGGCCGCGCCGAGCCGCCTCCCCTCCTCGGCCTTCTCCGGCGAGGTCGTGAACAGCGTCACCTCCGCCCCGAGCGCGGCGCCGATCTTGACCGCCATGTGGCCGAGGCCGCCCAGCCCGACGACGCCGAGCCGCGATCCCTCCCCCACCCCGTGGTGGCGGAGCGGCGAGTAGGTGGTGATCCCGGCACAGAGCAACGGCGCCGTCGCCGCCAGGTCGACGTCCTCGTCGATCCACAGCGCGAAGCCCTCGTCGACGACGATCGAGCTCGAGTAGCCGCCGTGGGTCGAGCCGCCAATCTGTGGGTCAGGGCTGTTGTAGGTGAAGGTGGCGCCGTTCTCGCAGTACTGCTCGAGGCCCGCGGCGCAGGCCTCGCAGCGCTGGCAGGAGTCGACCATGCAGCCGACCCCGGCGTGGTCGCCGACCGCGAAGCGCTCGACCTCGTCGCCGACGGCGGTCACCCGGCCGACGATCTCGTGGCCGGGGACGACCGGGTAGGTCGTCTCGGCCAGCGTCTCGACCCACTCGTTGCGCGCGGTGTGCAGGTCGGAGTGGCAGACCCCGCAGTGGAGGACCTCGATCCGCACGTCGCGCGGGCCGAGCGGGCGGCGCTCGAAGCGCAGCGGCGCCAACGGCGCCTCGGGGGAGGCGGCCGCGTAGCCGATCGCGGCGGTCGCCATCGTGGCGCTCATCTCAGGTGAAGTCGTGGTCTCGCTCATCGAAATTCAAACCTCCTCGTTAGCCGGACTAGAAGAACCAGTTGGGCGGCAGCGGCGTGCCGTTCAACGACAGATCGCCGATCGCCTGCGCCTTGTAAAGGAGCGGGTTGTGGGTCGAGAGGGTGCGGACGTTGCGCCAGTGGCGGTCGAGGTTGCGCTCGCGCTTGGTCGCTGAGGCGCCGCCGAGGTCGAAGATCCGGGCCGTTGCGGCGAGCGCGATCTGGTCGACGACGACCTTCGCCTGCGCCGCCTCGAGCGAGGCCTGGTCGGCGAGCTCCGGGTCGGGCAGCCCGTCGGCGACCGAGTCGGCCTCGACGTCCTGGGCCTCCGCCGCGCGCAGCACGATCGCCTCGGCGGCGTAGGCGGCGCTGACCAGCTCGCCCACCCCCTCCTGCAGCAGCGGGTCCTCGGCCGGCCGCTCGGCGCCGGCGTGGGCGAAGGGGCGGCCGGCGCGGCTGCGAACCAGCTCGACCGCGTCGTTCGCCGCGTTGCGCAGCGCCCCGGCGATCACCGCGGTGATGTAGAGCTGCAGGACCCCGCAGCGCGGGAACGAGCCGTCCTCGTGGAGGTGCAGGTCGAGCAGCTCGCCGTCCTCGACCGCGACGTCCTCGAGCCGCGTCGTCCCGGTCCCGGTCAGGCTCTGGCCGAGCCCGTCCCAGTCGTCCTCGAGCGTGATCCCCTCGCGATCGGCCGGGACGACGACCGCGGTCAGCTTCTCGTCGTCGTCGAGCGCGGTGAACATCAGCGCGTCGGCGTAGAGGCTGCCGGTCGAGTAGTACTTGACGCCGTTGAGGCGCAGGACGCCGTCGCCGTCGCGGCGCAGCGTCGACGCCAAGCTTTCGGCACCGACCTTGTGCGAGCCGAGCTCCGTCGCTGCACCAGCGGTGATCCGGCCGGCCGCGGCCTCGCGCAGGCCGCGCTCGCGCTTGGCCGGGTCGGTCGCGCGCAAGAGCCCCTCGACGTGGGCGAAGTGCGAGCGGAGGATGTGGGCGACGTTGGAATCGGCGGAGGCCAGCGCGATGATCAGGCGGAAGGTCTCGCGCAGCGAGGTCCCGGCGCCGCCGAACTCGACCGGCACCCGCAGCGCGCCGAAGCGAGCGGCGCGGAGCAGATCGATCTGCTCATACGGCGCGATCCGGTCGCGCTCGCGCACGGCGGACTCGGCGCCGATCGCCTCGAGCAGGGCGGCGAGCTCGGGTGAGCTGGGCGCGAGGAGGGCGCTGGGATCGGTGGCGCGGTCGGGAAGCTGGACGGTCATGCGGGAGCTCCTGCGGTGTCGCGGCGGTGGCGGGCCGCCTGGTGGGTCTCGGGCAGGCGCGATCCGCGCCGGAAGAACTTGTCGCGCAAGGTCCCCTCCTCGTAGGAGGTGCGGTAGCGGCCACGTCGCTGCAGCTCAGGGACGACCAGCTCGGCAAAGTCGCGGTAGCTGGCCTGGGTGACGACGTGGTTGAGGTTGAGCCCGTCGGCGCCGGTCGCGTCGACCCAGGCTTCGATCTGGTCGGCGACTTCGACCGGGTCGCCGCTGGCGTTCGGACCGTCGGCGCCGAATCCGAGTTCCTCGATGAAGTTTCGAACCGTCCAGCGCTCGCCGCCGAAGGTCTCGGCGGTGGACTGCATCGCCTCGTTCGGCACGTGCCGCAGCGGCTCGTCGAGCTCGTAGGACGAGAGGTCGTAGCCGAGCCAGCCCGACCACAGGACCAGCGTCCCCTCCGGGTCGATCAGGGCGCGGTAGCGGTCGCGCTTCTCGTCGGCCTCGGCGGCCGTCGGCGCGACGATCGTCGAGAAGCTCGAGAAGACGCGGATGTCGTGGGCGTCGCGGCCGGCATCGACCAGCCGCCCGCGCAGGTCGTCGATGTTGGCGCGGAGGATCTCGGCCCGCGGCGCCCCCATGAAGACCGCCTCGGCGTGCTCGGCGGCGAAGGTCTTGCCGCGGTTGGACTGCCCCGCCTGGTAGAGCAGCGGCGTCCGCTGCGGCGAGGGCTCGCAGAGGTGGATGCCCGGCACCTTGAAGTACTCACCGTCGTGCTCGATCGGGTGGACCTTCTCCGGGTCGGTGTAGACGTTGCGCTCGACGTCGACGACCACCGCGTCGTCCTCCCAGCTCCCCTCCCAGAGCTTGTAGAGGACCTCCATGTACTCGTCGGCGATGTCGTAGCGGTTGTCGTGGCGGATCTGCCCGCCGAGGCCGATGTTGCGGGCGCCGCTCTCGAGGTAGGAGGTGACGATGTTCCAGCCGACCCGGCCCTTGGTCAGGTGGTCGAGCGTCGACATCCGGCGGGCGAAGGTGTAGGGGTGCTCGAACGAGGTCGAGGCGGTGATCCCGAAGCCGAGGTGCTCGGTGACCGCCGCCATCGCCGGCACCACCAGCGCCGGGTCGTTGACCGGCACCTGGGCGCCGCCCCGCAGTGCGCCGTCGTTGGAGCCGCCGTAGACGTCGTAGATCCCCAGCACGTCGGCGATGAAGATGCCGTCGAACAGCGCCTGCTCGCAGAGCTGGGCGAGGTCGGTCCAGTAGCCGAGGTCCTTGTACTCCGGCGCCCGGCTCTCGGGGTCGCGCCAGGTACCCGCCACCAGGTGGGTCGGGCAGTTCATGTCGAAGGCGTTGATTCGGATCTGGCGCGAGGGGGAGCTCATGCCGGTACCGCCTTTCGCTCGGTCTCGGTTCGGTCGAGCCGCGGCAGCGCCGCCAGCAGCTTCTGCGTGTACTCGGCCTGCGGCGCTTTGAAGACCTCGTCGGCGCTGCCCGACTCGACCACGCGGCCGTCCTTCATCACCAGCACCCGGTCTGAGACGTGGTAGATGACGCCGAGGTCGTGGGAGATGAAGAGGTAGGCGATCTTCAGCTCCGACTGCAGGTCGGCGAGCAGGTCGAGGACCTGGGCCTGAATCGAGACGTCGAGCGCCGACACCGGCTCGTCGCAGACGATCAGTTCGGGCTCGGGCGCCAGGGCGCGGGCGATCGCGACGCGCTGGCGCTGGCCGCCGGAGAGCTGCAGCGGCCGGCGGTCGAGCAGCTCGGCGCCGATCCCGACGTGGCCGAGCAGCTCCTTGACCCGGCCGAGGCGCTGCTCCTTGCCTTTGTAGTCCTCCTCGGCGATCGCGTCGTCGACGATCCGGCGCACCGTCCAGCGCGGGTCGAAGGAGCTGAGCGGGTCCTGGTAGACGACCGAGACGCGTCGCCGCCGCTGGCGTCGGTCCTTCTCCTTAAGCGTCGTCCAGGGCTTGCCGCGCAGGGTGACGTTGCCGCTGTCGGGGTCGAGCAGGGCGAGAACGATCCGCGCCGTCGTCGTCTTGCCCGAGCCCGACTCGCCGACGATCCCGAGCGTCTCGCCGGGGCGGATCTCGAGCGAGACGTGATCGACCGCGGCGCGGCTGACCCCGTCGGGCCCGCGGAAGGTCTTGACCAGGTCCTCGGCGGTGATGATCGGCGAGCGGGTGTCGATCACGGTCGGCACCTGGGGGTCGCCGGCGGGGATGTAGGCGCCCTCGACCAACGGCGCCAGCCGCGTCCCCTTCGAGTGGGCGGCGGGAACGGCATCGAGCAGGGCCTTCGTATAGGGGTGCTGCGGCGCGCGGAGGATCTGCTCGACCGGCCCCTGCTCGACGATCTCGCCGAGCCGCATCACCGCGACCTCGTCGGCGAGGCGGGAGACGACGGCGAGGTCGTGGCTGATCAGAATCAGACCGCGGCCGCGCTCCTTGGTCTTCTGCAGCAGCGCCAGGATCTGCGCTTGGACCGTGACGTCGAGCGCCGTGGTCGGCTCGTCGGCGACCAGCAGGCCGGGGTCCATCGCGATCGCCGAAGCGATCAGCGCCCGCTGGCGAAGGCCGCCGGAGAGCTCGTGCGGCAGCTGCCGGGCGCGCATCTCGGGCTCGGGGACGCCGACCTCGCACAGCAGCTCGATCACCTTCTCCTCGCGCTTGCTGCGGTCGCCCCAGCCGTGGATGCGCAGCGGCTCGGCGATCTCCTTGCCGACCTTGCGCAGCGGGTCGAGCGAGACCAGCGCGTCCTGCAGGACGAAGCCGATTTCGGCCCCGCGGACAGTGCGCCAGCGGCGGTTGGAGAGACCGAGCAGGGAGATCCCGTTGAGCTCGAGGCGGTCGGCAGCGACGTGGGAGCGCTCGCCGGTCAGACCGACCAGCGTGCGGGCGGTGACGGTCTTACCCGAGCCCGACTCGCCGA
>Ga0068862_100002571_pt1 | contig 16031 bp, 14 predicted proteins | sample KBSSwiS52_FD_66598 | JGI IMG/M metagenome (GOLD analysis project Ga0068862, IMG submission 66598) | Switchgrass rhizosphere microbial communities from Kellogg Biological Station, Michigan, USA - KBS Switchgrass S5-2 | ecosystem: Host-associated > Plants > Roots > Rhizosphere > Soil ... | reverse complement strand
GGAGAGACCCATGGGGGTGATCGATCCTACAACAACGTTCGCTGAAGGTTACCGGGAACACGAAGACACGAAAACACGAAGAAGTGTTGGCTTTTTGAAAAAAGACCCTTCTTCGTGCGTTCTTCCTGACTTCGTGTCTTCGTGTTCGCCGTTACGCTCGAAGGACGACGGTCTTGGCGAGCGATCCGAGATCGAGGTGCACGCCGCGGTCGCGGCCGGCGCGCCTGGCTTCGCCGAGCGAGCGATCGGCGCCGGCGAGTGCGCCGGCGATCGTCTTCTCACGTCCCGGCACTACCGAGATAGCGCCGATGCTGACGGTGACCGGATCGATCCGCTGTCCGGCATCGGCCCGCGCGGCATCCGCGACGACGCCGGTCATGATGACGCGCATCATGCCCTGCATCATCTGCGGCTCGATCTCCGGCAGGATGATCCCGAATTCCTCGGCGCTGAACCGGGCGACGAGGTCGCCGGCGCGTCTGGCGCTCCGGGCGAGCGAACCGGCGATGGTCTTGAGCCGTTCGTCGCCGGCGGGCTGGCCCTGCCGTTCGATGATCCGTTTCAGGTAGTCGACGTCGACGACGGCAATCGACAGCCATCGCCCGGCTCGCGCCATGCGCCGCCATTCGCTTTCGAGCGCCGTGTCGAACCGCGCGCGGTTCGCGACGCCGGTGACCGCATCGACCAGCGTGAGCTGCTCCAGCCGTTCGCGCAGCTCCTTGAGCTCCACCTGCGTCCGCACCCGCGCCCGGACCAGCGAGGCTTTGATTGGCAGCCACAGGTAGTCGGCCGCGCCGACCTCGAAGCCGGGCGCTTCGTCCACGCGATCGTTGACGTTGGTGAGAAACAGGACCGGAATGGCCGCGGTCCGCGGCTCGGCTTTCAGCCGCCGGCAGACCTCGAATCCGTCAAGGCCTCGTAACTTGAGGTCGAGGATGACGCATGCGATACGGCCGGCTGCGGCCTGCTCGAACGCTTCGAGCCCAGGTCCGGCGGCCACGACTGCGAACTCGTCCTCCAGCGCCTGTCGAACCGCCGTCAGCGCCATCCGATCTGCGGCGACCAGGACTCGCGGCGTCGCCGCGTCGCTCACTCTGAGACTCTTTGCATGAGGTGTCCTGGGAGCGTACCAGCCACCCGCGCCAGTGGCAAGCATCAAGCTCAGCTTTGGCGTATTGATAAGATCGGTGCTCCGTGATCCCCGGGCGCATCGGTCTTCGTTGGGTGGTTGCCGCGCTGGTCCTCGCCACCGTGCTTCCGCTCGGCCTGGCTGCCGCGCTTGGCCTGCGGCGCGCCTGGCGGCGGCAAATCACCACAGTCGAGCGACAGAACGTCGAGACGGTGCGCGCGATCTCCGTCGCGATGGACCAGGAAGTCGAAACCACTACGGCGGCGCTGGACTTCCTCGGCGCCCTGCACGCGCTTGATGGCCCGGACCTCCAGGCCTTCGACAGCCTGGCGCAGCGCCTGATCGTGCGGCGCACCGACTGGTCGGCCATCGTGCTGACCGATCCCCGGGGGCGGCTACTGGCGACGACACCGGCCCGCGATCTCCACGATGCAGCGTTTCGCGCAAGCGTCTGGGCCCCCGCCGTGGCCGCTGCGAACCGTTCCGTGGTGTCGCCGACGTTCCAGATGCCCGGCTTGCCCGGACATTTTGTCGTCATCGCCATTCCCGTCGTTCGCGACGCGAAGGTGACCCTCGTGCTCGGAGCGCTAGTACGGGCGGACGCCTTCAGTGCGATCCTCCGGCGGCAGCAGACGCCGCCCGAGGGCCTGGTCGCGCTCATCGATTCCGCGAACAACATCGTCGCGCGGTCCCGCCAGGAAGAGTCGTATGTCGGCACGCCGGTCACTGGGGCGTTCCGCGAAATCTCGTCGCGAACCAACGAGGCGGCGTGGCAGACGGAGACGCGCGAAGGCGTACCGGTGTATTCAGCCTTCAGCCGTTCACCGCGTACCGGGCTGACCGTCGGTCTGGCCCTGCCGCGAGATCAGGTTGACGGTCCCTTCGCCAGGATCCTCTTGTACCTCACCGCCATCTGGTTCGGCTTCATGGCGCTTGCCGGCGGTGTGGCGCTGTTCCTCGGCCAGACGATCGTTCGCGCGATGAGCAGCGCGTCGAAGTCCGCGATGAAGCTCGCGAGAGGAGAGACCGTCGTTCCACGCCGTTCGCGCGTGGCCGAGATCGACGAGCTTGCCACTCAGTTGAGCGATGCGTCCACCCTGCTGGCAGCCCGGAATCGCGAGCGCGACGAAGCCAGCCGGATCAAAGACGAGTTCCTGATGACGGTGTCGCACGAATTGCGGACGCCGCTCACCGCGATCTACGGGTGGGCCCGGATGCTCTCGACCGGGCAGATCCGCGACGAGCAACGACCTCGCGCGGCCCAGGCGATCGAGCGCAACGCGTCGGCGCTTCAACAGCTCGTCAACGATCTGCTGGACGTCTCGCGCATCGTGTCCGGACGACTGCGCCTCGACGTGCAATCGGTCGTGGCGGCCGACGTCGTGAGCGCCGCGATCGACGCCGTGCGGCCGGCTGCCGTCGCGAAGCAGATTCGCGTCACCACGGCGATCCCCGACGCAACGCTTCGCCTGTCCGCCGATCCCGACCGGCTGCGGCAGGTGATCTGGAATCTGCTGTCGAACGCCGTGAAGTTCACGCCGGCCGGCGGCAGCATCGACGTTCGTGTCGTCGGGGAAGCACACGAAGTCGCGTTGACGGTTCGCGATACCGGTCCGGGCGTCGAAGCCGAGTTCCTGCCGCACGCCTTCGATCGCTTCCGCCAGGGCGTGGCCGGCACCACCCGCGCGCACGGCGGCCTCGGGCTGGGCCTGGCGATCGTGCGTCACCTCGTGGAACTGCACGGCGGCACGGTGTCGGCCACCAACAACACACCGGATGCCGGCGCGACGTTTCGTGTGGCGTTACCGGCGCTGGCCTCCGTCGAGCTTCGGAGCGACCTGATGCTGTCGCCGGAGGAAGGCGTGGTGGCCGCCCCCTCGGCGCGCGCCAGTCAGCTGGACGGCGTCAGCGTATTCGTGGTCGACGATCACCAGCACACGCGCGAGATGGTCGCGACCGTGCTCGAGAACGCCGGCGCCGATGTCCGCGCCGCGGCGTCCGCGGAAGACGCGTTGATGGTTCTCCAGACCTGGCAGCCCCAGGTGATGATTTCCGATATCGAGATGCAGGGGCAGGATGGCTACGAGCTGATGCAGCGCGTGCGATCGCTGTCGGGGAATCGTCAGCGGCTGGTCGCCCTCGCGCTCACCGCGCACGCGCGGCCCGAGGATCGGCTGCGGGCCCTCGATGCCGGGTTCCAGTGGCATCTGACGAAGCCGATCGATCCCGGCGAACTGGTGGGTGTGATTGCGTCGCTGGTCGCTCAGGCCGGCGAGGTCAGCTCGCCGGCCTGAGGACTGAGGACGAAACGCGGTCTTACTGTCCGGTCGCCGACCGCTGCGCCGACGCCGGCAGCGTGTACGCGATGTACTCGCCGGAGTAGTTGCCGCCGCTCACGGCGACGATGATGTACTGCTTGCCGTCGACCATGTAGGTCATCGGCGAGCCGCTCTGCTGTGCCGGCATCCACACCGCGCCGACTTCCTTGCCGGTCGTCTTGTCATACGCGCGCAGCATCGCGCCGCGCGGATGCTCCGGCGTCGTCGTGACGATCGGGTCGCCCGCGATGACCAGCGTCTTGGTGACCACGACGCCGACGTTGCCGCTTTGGCCGGTCTTCGGAATGGTCAGGCCGCGCAGCGCCGGATGGTTGCGGACGCCGTCGGGCGTATCGCCGTGCGGCGTCGACCACACGAGATCGCCTCTGTCGAGATTGATGGCGACGATCTGGCCGTAGGGTGGCTTGACGATCGACAAGCCCTGAACGGTGGCGCCGAAACCGCCACCGCCGCCGCCGGCTGCAGCCCCGCGTCCGCCACCCGCCGCTCCTGCCGCTCCGGCAGTCGTCGGCGCGGGGGGCGGTGGGGGAGGCGGCGGCGTCGCTGCGCGCTGCGGACGGGGCGCGTCGGCGGCTTCACCCTCGCCGCCGCCGACAATCGCGCGGAAGGTCTGGCCCGCGGTGCCCATCACGTAGTCGAGATCCGAGAATTCCTTCGGTGGCGCCACGAGACCGAGCGGAGCGATGCACGCGTTGCAGGCGTGTGAGAAGAACGTGTGCAGCTCCGGGTCGTACGCGGAGCCCGGCCAGTTCACGCCGCCGCTCAACGTGCCCGATGTCAACGCCGCTACCGGCCCTTCGATCTTGCTGACGAGCGGTGGCAGATACACGGGACCGAGCCGGTACCGCTTGGCGGCTTCGAGGCCGGCGGCCTTCAACTCGGGCGTGAAGTCGATCAGATCGCTTTCGAGGACGCCGCCGCGCGAGTACGGCGGTGGCTTGGTCGGGATCGGCTGCGTCGGGCTGGTCTTTTCGCCCGGGACATCGGTCTGCGGCACCGGCTTCTCTTCGATCGGCCAGACCGGCTGACCGGTGATGCGATCGAACACGAAGAGGAAGCCCTGCTTGGTCGCCTGTGCGACCGCCTTGATCGGCTTGCCGTTCACGTTGATGTCGGCGAGCAGCGGCGCGGCCGGCATGTCCAGGTCCCAGATCGGGTGATGCACGATCTGGAAGTGCCATTTGCGCTGGCCGGTCTTGAGGTCGACGCAGACGATGCTGTCGCCGAACAGGTTGTTGCCGGGACGATGGCCGCCGTACAGGTCCGATGTCGGATCCTCGACCGGCAGATACACGAGCCCGGCTTCCTCGTCGACGGTGATCTGCGACCACACGCCGGTATTGCCGTTGATCGCCCACGATTCCTTTTCCCACGACTCGGCGCCGAACTCGCCCGGACGCGGAATCGTGTTGAACGTCCAGAGCAGCTTGCCGCTCCTGACGTCCCAGGCGCGCACGAGCCCCTTCGTGTTGTTGTGCGACTTGACGGTGAGCCCTTCACGGAAGGAGGAGCCGACGATCACGACGTCCTTGGCGACGGTCGGCGTCGAGTGCAGGCCGATTTCGCCGGTTTCGAGATCGATCTGTTCACCCTTGCCGATGAGCGCGCCGACCTTCATGTCGACGATGCCGTCCTTGCCGAACGAGTTGATGCGCGTTCCCGTCTTGGCATTGAGGGCGACCAGGCGATACCCCGGCGTCACGTAGAGAATGCGGTCGTCGCCTTTGCCGTCCGTCCAGTAGGACAGGCCGCGGCCTGAGAGCTGGCGCGGGGCATGGACAGCCCGTGCGCCTTCACGCTCCGCGTGCACCCACATGATCTCGCCCGACTTCGCGTCGAGCGCGACCACCGAGCGCCGCGTGCCGCCCGTCGCGTAGACCACGCCCTTGACCATCAGCGGCGTGCCTTCGAGCTTGAACTCGGGGCGGGTGCCCAGGTTGTCGGTCTTGAACCGCCACGCGACCTCGAGATCCTTGAAGTTGCTGGCGTTGATCTGATCGAGCGGGGAGTAGCGCGAACCGCGCACATCCGCCGTGTAGTGCGTCCAGTCGCCGTTTTTCGTGCTCGGCAGGCCTGGTGCCTGACCCGACAGCCGGGCCGCCGCCGCCAGACCGACCACGCTGGCTAGAGAGGCCGCCGCCAGGACGGTTCGTCGTGAGATTCCTGTCATTCGTGAACCCTTTTCAATGAGAGAGGATGACTGCCAGATTCTACCCACCTTTCGGCTTGAGCTCCAGCTTCGGGTAGTAGCGCTCGGGCTGCTTCAGGAATTTCTCCAGCCACTTCCGCCCGGCCTCCTGGGGCGTGAAGCTCCACGCCTGCCGGTGATAGTTCCAGTCGTCCGGATTGAGGGCCTGCGCCCGCTCGAAATACTTCGCGGCGAGCTCGGCGCGGCCCTCCTGCTGGAACCAGACCGCCAGCTTGAATGTCGCCTCGGCCTCCAGTTCCGCGGCCGAACGCGGCTTGACGCGCCGCGCGAACTCCTCGTCGGAGAGCACGTACTGACTGCGCTCGCCGTTGGTGACCCAGTCGCGAAGCGCGGCGACGTAGAGCTCGCCTTCGATCTCGAGCGCCTTGCCGCCGTAGGTGTCGGTCCGCGTCGACGTCCACGCCGGTTCCGCCGGCCGGACGACACGTCCTCGCTCGTCGATCCAGACGCCTGACGGCACGTTGACCAGCTGAAACGCCGAGCTGACGGTGTGCTTCGTGTCGACCAGCGTCGTGTAGGTCGCCTTGGCCGCGTCGTACCATTTACCGGCCGCGGCCTCTCCGCCGGTGTCCTGCGCCGCGGCGACGACCTCGAGGTTCTTTTCCTTCAGCTCCTCGTAAACCTTCTGCCAACCTGGCAGATCGAATCGGCAGCCTCACCAGGAGGCCCACGTCACCACGAGCACTTTCTTGCCGCGGAGACTGGCGAGGTGTACCGGCCGGCCGCCGCGATCGGGCACGACGAAGTCGGGCGCCATGCGCCCTTCGAGGAAGCTGCCGCGCAGCGACTGGATGTCGCCAAAGCTCCAGACCTGGGCTTCGAGGTCGGCGACGACCGGCTGTCCGATCTTCTTCGCGAACGCGGTGAGGCAGAAGTACTCGCCGCTCACCATGTCCTTCGGTATCGGGATGCACAGATCGGCACGGCACGCACCCTGCGGTTTCACTTCGAATTCGTTGATCGAGGGGAGGTCGCGCTTGCGGACCCACAGGGCATCGTTCGACGGCTTCGGATCGCGGCCGATCGCGCGCAGCGCGATCGCCTTGTCGTCGTAGAGGACCGTGGCAGCCGGCGGCGGGCCAGCCGGTGAATCCAGCGCACCCGGCGCCATCGAGGCGGCGGACATCAACTGCAAGAACTGTCGTCGTTCCACGGCACGGGACACTATACTCCCCGTCGGAGGTTTGAGGATGCCGGCGACCGTCCTTGTCGTGGATGACGATCGCGACCTGACGCGGCTGATGACGAAATTCCTCAAGCTCGAGGGATTCAGCGCCGCCGAGGCGTACAACGGACAGGAAGCGCTCAAGTACCTCCGGGATGGCGGCGATGCGAACGTCATCCTGCTCGACCTCCGCATGCCCGTCATGGATGGGTGGGCGTTCCGCCGCGAGCAGAAACAGGATCCCGTGCTGGCCCGTATTCCGGTCGTCGTCCTCACGGGGATCGAGGGCGATCACGAAGAGGACCTCGGCGCGGCCGCCGCGTTTCACAAGCCGGTCAGCTTCCCTGACGTCGTCGACGCGTTGCGGCGGCTCTGCGACGGCGCCTGACGGCCACGATCACCGCGAACATTCCGCGGCGCCAGGCCACGTCAACGCTGAACCCGGCGCTCTGCAGCAGCGCGAGCTCCGCGTCAAGCGTGACGTACACATCCTCTTTCCGCCATGCGCGCAACAGCGCCGAGGCTTTGCGGGTGCTGTACGATTCGCGCAAATGTGCCATCCACGCGTCGTGCTGCGCACGCCGGCGGTCGCGGGTGCCGGCCGGATGGCAGTCGGCGCTGATGAACACGCCGCCAGGCTGGAGCGCCGCGCGAATCCGGCGATAGAGCCGCACCTTCGCCGTGCGCGAGCGCACGTGATGAAGCGCGATGGAAGCGACGACCGCATCGGCGCGCGGCAGTGGCGCCTGGACGAAGTTCGCCGTCCGTAGCGTTGCAGCGCCTCGCAGCCGGCGTCGAGCCAGGCCAAGGATTTCGTCGTCCGCGTCGATGCCGATGACTGTCGCGTTGCGCGCGCGTTTCAGGCACCGCGCGGCGAGCGCACCCGTCCCGATGCCGAGCTCGACAATCGTTCGCGCGTTGGGATCGACGGCATCGGCCGCCGCATCGAGCATCTCCTCGTAGTTCGGGATGAACGTGCGGATCCGGTGATCGTATTCGGCGAGCTCGATGCCAAGATGCGAGGCGACGCTCATCGTTTTTGCTCAAACCGTCGTAGCGCGGCCCTTTCAGGGCCGCGCTCGCGGGGCTGAAAGCCCCGCGCTACACGCCGCTGACTCGATCGACCAGTCGTGCGGCACGTTGACGTACGAGCGGTCGAGCGCCTGCGTCGATTCGCAGCCGAGCAGCTTCAGGGTGCGCACCAGCTCCGTCTGCAGAATCTCGATCGCGCGGGCAACACCGGCTTCGCCGGCGGCGGCCAGGCCGTACGCGTAGGCGCGCCCGACGAGCACCGCGCGCGCGCCAAGACAGAGCGCCTTGGCGACGTCGCCGCCGCGCCGGATGCCGCCGTCGACCAGTACTTCCGCCTGTCCATTCACCGCCTCGAGCACTTCCGGCAGCGCGCGCAGCGTCGCCGGTACGCCATCGAGCTGGCGGCCGCCGTGGTTCGACACCACCAGGGCCTGCGCGCCGGCCGCGATCGCCTGCCGCGCGTCTTCACTGGTGTGCACGCCCTTGATGACGATGGGGCCTTTCCAGAGGTCGCGGATCCACCGAAGGTCCGTCCAGGTCACGACCGACTGCGCGAGGGCGGCGCCGACGTCCGCGTATCCCATCGGTCCGGCCGGCAGCACGACGTTTGGAAAGTTCATCAGGCCGCCGTCCGCCAGGAATCCCGCCAGCCATCGCGGCCGCGCCAGCACCTGCGGGACGAAGGGCAGCTTTTCCCAGAGGGTTCCGCTGACCAGTTCCTTGACACCGTTGCGGACGTCGCGCTCGCGTTGACCGGCGACCGCGGTATCGATGGTCAGGACCAGCGCCGAGAATCCCGCCGCCTGCGCCCGGGCGATGCCGGCGGTCGCGATGTCCCGACCGCCGACGAGGTAGACCTGATACCACGCCGGCCCTCGAGTGGCGGCGCGGACATCCTCGAGCCGGCATCCCGACAACGTGGACAGGATGTACGCCGTACCCGCGGCACCGGCCGCCTTCGCGGCCGCGACTTCGCCGCGCGGATAGAACAGCCGGCTGCTGCCGACGGGCGCGAGCAGGAACGGCAGGTCGAGCGGAGTGCCCAGCACGGTCGTCCGCAGATCCGCCGCGGACGTCGAGACGGCGCTGCGCGGCCGGAACGTGAGGCGCCCGTACGCCAGGCTGTTTTCCCGCAGCGTGATCTCGTCGTCTGCACCGCCGTCGATGTAGTCGAACGCGAGCCGCGGCAGGCGGCGCTTCGCCAGGCGACGCAGGTCCGCGATGTTGACGACGCGCGGGGGGGCTACCGTTCTCGACATCTTTGCGCGATTCTACTCAAAACAGGAGGCACGCCGATGCTCGCTCGCCGACGCATGCTTGGCACGACGCTCGTGGGAGGGCTGCTCGGGTCCGCGATTCCGGCTTCTTTGTCCGCCCGAAGCCGCTCTGCGGCGGAGGCGGAGGCCGCGGCTGCTGACCAGAGCAATCAGCTCGCAGAGCGCCAGATCACCGAGATCGTCGAGGCGTTGAAGGACATCCGCAAGGCGATCGAAGCGCCACCGGGCGCCTTTGTCGAGATCCTGCCAATCCGCCAGAAGCAGATGGACTATCTGCGCGCGACGAACAAGTTTCCCGACTTCATCGACGTGGGGCTGGATGTGTGGTTTGCCGTCCACGACTGGCACGTCAGGCACCTGCAACAGCCGGCGCTCGGGCGCGACGCCAACGGCCGCCACACGATTTCGGTGATGGGCACGCAGCTCGTGATGCGGCCCGATCTGGTGCCGACCTTCATCAGCGCGCCGTACGATAGTCGTTGATCCTGGGCACAGGACGATTCGTCACCCACTGTGACGGTCACTCATTACTGACGGTCGACGCGCTGGTCAGGTCGTTGACGCGGCCAGAGAGGGCACGACGGCCACGAGAACCACGGCGGCCATGCACAGCACGGCCACGGAGCGCGACGGCCGGCGGCTCGTTCTGATGCTCACGGCTATGTCCATCGTATAGAGGCGGCTGTGGCGCCCGGCGATCGCGATTAAGTGGACGGCATACTCAAGCTCCGGCGTCTAACGGCCTTGTCGGGGGATTCCGCGAGACAAGTCTCCAAGGAAGCGACTTTTTGTCGGCGTGAAAAATCGCGATTTTGCGTGGAAGCCTTCATTTCGCTTGCATTCGCGACAGCTCAACAGTAAATAGCTGCGCGGAGGACTCAGCGATGAAGAAGTTGTGGCTAAAGGCGGTGGCGCTGTTCGCAACATTGGCTCTTCCGAGCGTCGCCCTGGCCAGTTCAATCGTCGTGTCGGTCGGTAACACGGCGCCGACGGACCCGTTCAACGGGGGCGCGCCGCTCGTCAGCGGCAACGTGTACGGTAGCGCCATTATCAGCAGCAACTTCGTCGCCCCGTTCTTCACGGACTTCTGCGGCAGCGCGGAAACCGGCGCGACTCCGAGCAATTGCGATAAGACCTGGACGTTCAACTACGTGATTCCGGCCGGAGAAACGATCACGGCCGCCTCGCTGAGCGTGGGACTGTGGGACCTCGATTCGACGCAAGCGGGCAATCAGGTCTCGTTGTATCAGGTCAACGGCGGCGACGTCCTCACCGGGGCGCTCAACACGGCCGCCGAGGCGCTGAATGGCGGCACGGGCGCGCTCAACGCCCAATACGATGTGTTCACGTTCTCGCTCTCGAATTTTGGGGCGCTGAGCGGCGGAAGCGCGACGGCACATCTCACGTTCGCCGGACCGGGCGGCGGCCTGTTTGGCCCAACTCAATTCAATTCCGGGGCGATCCTGTTCTCGACGCTCAATATCACGACCCAAAGCACCACACCGCCGCCGAACGATGTGGTGCCGGAACCCGCGTCGCTGCTCTTGGTGTTGACCGGCGTCGGCGTCGGACTTCGACGTCGTGTCCGGCAAGTTCTGCGTCGTCGCTGATCTCCTGTCGCGAGCACGAAGACAGGCCGCCTCCTGCGCCGGCCACTCGCCCCCACCGCTGCGACCGCCTCGCGAGCGGTGGTTCGAGTTCTCGGCGTGTCTCGAAGCGTCGGTGGGAGGAGAAAGCGAAAAGGACGCGTCTCCCGGTTCCGGCAAACGTCGTAACGTGTCAGACTAGAGGCGTTACCCACCGACGCCGGAGTGGTGAAACTGGCAGACGCGCCGGACTCAAAATCCGGTGGGGTTTACCCCCCGTGAGGGTTCGATTCCCTCCTCCGGCATACCTAACAGTGGTCTTGCACTGCCAATTTGTTCCATCTACAATTCGCGGCCGTGCCGTGGAAGTGTCCCGCCTGTCAACTCGATATTCGACACAACGAACTCGACGCGACGCCACGACCGGGCGAGCGCTACCGCTGCCACGTCTGTCGGCTGGAACTCGTCATGGACCTCACTACGGGGCGATTGATTGTTCCGGCGATTGACGTAGAGCCTCCCCGCGCGACGGCACCAGACCGGTCGCGCCGTCGCTCGAAATAGTTAGCCTCGGACTACGGCACGGAATTAGGTGCGCCACAAATTACACAACCCGCGATCTCACGCACCTTCGAGTGACCGACTGATGGAATTGTCGGTAGACACTAACCAGTAAACCCAAGAATCATTTCGCTGTTCGGCTCGCCTGAACAGCAAGGTCGCAGACGGCGAGACCTTTGTCGTGGAGTTACTTCGAACGGACACCTCGACGCTCGAAAAAAGGGACAACACGGCCGCGAACTGCGCGTGATTTCTCGGCGACGATGCGGCCAGACGGTTGCTCCGGTCGCCCCTGTGAGTGAGCACGTCCCCACATCGCCCAAGCGTCGCGGACCACGCCCGATGCGATCCACCACGGTAACGCAGCACCCGGACGTCCCCGCGCCCGCCTTGCGCTGTCCCGACTGCGATCGTCCGTTGAAGTATCTCCACACCGTGCTGGGCGGCGTGAAGCCCATCGAACGGTGGGACTACTTCCAGTGTGTGCCCTGTGGGTTCTATGAGTACCGATCGCGTACGCGGTCGCTCCGCCTGACAGGCCTCGTGCCGGAGGTCTGACGGTCGACTACACTCGGGCTGTTGGCCACCGGCCAACAGATGGTGTCTAAATAAGCGATGCTTGCGACGCGGCAACGCGTTACCCCGGAACCATCGTCGCCGTTTCTGTTGTTACTCGTGTTTAGTCTTGCCTCTGCTACGCCCGCAGTGGAAGCGACTGCTTGCATCGTCGTTATCCAAAGTGACGCTGCGCGCGTCGTGGAGCAGATGCGCGGCATGTCGATTCAGCGTCGGCCGATGGCCCGAAGCGATGGACGCATTGATCCGCTGGAACAGCGACGAAGTGAAATCACCGCCAGCCTTCGCGAGCTGGGCGATGAAGCGATTGACGCACTGGCGCGAGCGCTCGTCGACAGAGATGTTCAGATGAGGCGCAATGCCGCGCTTGTCCTCATCGACAGAATCCAAGGAAGGTAAGAACCGCGTCACCGCGATTACCGCAGCGGCCGCGCCGTGTAGATCACACCCTGGTCGTCTGAAAACAGCGCGAAGTGGCACGCATCTACCGTGTCCTTGACGGCGACGCTGTACGTCGTCCCATCCGTCGTGATCTGCGCGCGGAACCCCTCTGGCGCAGCGCCGACCGCCAGGTCAGCGATTTGCCCATAGCGCTTGTTCTGCGCCCGAAACGTCGCCTGCGCCGTATTTAGCTGGCGAGCGAACTGAACGGCCGTCTGCCTACGTTGAGCGTCCGCAGGGCACGCCGGTTCTTGAGAGCCAGTTGACACGCTCACGACGCCGACAACACCTAAGGCCAGGGCATACTTCAGCATCTGATTCCTCCTCTCCATCTGACGCTCGCTGGTGCGCGTCAGCCGGGAAAATTGTGCGCTCACTGATCGATTCGAGCAAGCCGCCGCGGCGGTATCATTGCGCCAACGATGTGAACGCAGATGTCTGCGCATGGGCCTCTGTTTTCGCCCTTCCGTTTTTCAGCAGGCCTCTTGGCGATTTCGACATGGGCCAGACTGACCCACGACGCTAAGCCAGGGATCTAGAATCAGCGGACTCAGTGGAATATCTCTTTCGCCTCCAGCGTTGGGCGGCTCTGTCGATGGTCGGCGTGTCCCTGGTGTTTCTTGTGCGGCTGCGGTGGAAGGGCGAGCTCTTTGGTGCGCAGGCGAGACTCTTTTACGTGTGGTTCGTCATCGCTGTCGCTCTGCAATTCTTTGCGCAGAGCGCTGGCATCTGGATCATGGGACTGGTGATGCAGTGCATTCTCGCGATCATATTGGTCCTGAAAGACCATCTGGGCAGCATCTACTAACAATCGTGTCCGGACTCGTGACTGACGGTTTCGGCACCGGGCTCGTAACGTATCGGCGCCGCGACTTCGCGCCGCCCCGTTGATACGATAGCGCCATGCGTGGGCGTGTGGTGCCGGTGGTCGTGGCTGTCTGTCTCGCCGGCGGCTGGCTTGGCTGGCGAAACGGCTGGCCGCTCGGACGGGCGAGCGCCGGCCGGCCGTCAGTCCTGCTGGTGAGCATCGACACCCTGCGGGCCGACCACGTCGGGAGTTACGGCTACCGGGCCGCCGCCACTCCCGTGATCGACGCACTGGCCGCCCGAGGCTTGCGCTTCGAGCAGGCCGAGACGGTCACGCCGTTGACATTGCCGGCCCACGCGTCATTGCTCTCCGGCACGTTCCCGGCCTTCCATGGCGTGCGCGACAACGGCAGCTTCTACGTCGGCGATGAGGTCACGACGTTGGCCGAAGCGCTGAAGGCACACGGCTATCGTACGGGCGGATTTGTCGGCGCCTACGTCCTCGACCACCGGTGGGGCATCGCGCAGGGATTCGACCACTACTACGACGACTTCGACCTGTCGCGTTTTGAAATGGCTGCCGGGCTCGACGCGGCGCAACGGCCGGGCACGGAGGTCGTCGACCACGCGCTGGCCTGGCTGGCCGGCGAAGGCGATCAGCCGTTTTTCGCCTGGGTCCACCTCTACGATCCGCACAGCCCTTACGTGCCGCCCGAGCCCTATCGCTCGCGTTTTCCGGCGACGCTCGAGGGCGCCTACGACGGAGAGATCGCCGCCACCGACGCGCAGGTCGGCAGGCTCGTCGACTTTCTCACCCGCAGCCGTCGCCTGGAGAACACCGTGATTGTCGTCGTGGGCGACCACGGCGAATCGCTGGGCGAACACGGCGAGCAACAACATGGCTTCTTCGTCTATGACGCGGCGGTGCGCATTCCGCTGATCGTCGCCGGACCTCGCGTGCCAACGCGTGCCGTCGCTGACCAGGTACGCATCGTCGATGTGATGCCCACGATCCTGGAACTGGCGGGCGTCGGGGTGCCGTCTGCGGTTCAGGGCGTCAGCCTGATGCCCCTTGGCCGCGGCGAGCGGCAGGACCTTCTGGGCTTCAGCGAGACCTGGTATCCGCGCTATCACTACGGGTGGAGCGAATTGACCGCGGTTCGCGACGGCCGCTACAAGTTCATTGCGGCGCCGCGCCGGGAGCTCTACGACACCCGGACCGATCCCGGCGAGTTGCACGACGTGGCGGCGTCGAATCCGCGCGTGGCCGACGCCCTGGAGCGTGCCCTCGCCGACATGACGGCAAAACTGGCGATCGCCGCGACGCCACAAGAGCCGCGACCGGTCGAACCAGACGTGGAAGAACGCCTCCGGTCGCTCGGGTACGTGGCGGCTTCGGTCAGCCGCGCGACCCTGGCCGACCGGCGTCGTGGCGACCCGAAGGACAAGATCGGCCTCTACAACCTGCTCAAGCGCGCCGCGCAAGACTCCGTCACCGGCCAACTCGAGGACGGCATCGCAAAAGTCCGTGACGTCCTCGCGGCCGACCCCGAGGTCATCGAAGCCCACACGATGCTGGGCAACATGAACGTCAAGGCACACCGGCTGCCCGACGCGATTGCCGCGTATCGGAAGGCGCTGGCGATCGACCCTGAGCACGAAGGTGCGGCATGGAGCCTGGCGCTGGCCTATCAGGACGCCGGCAAGCTGGATGAGGCGCGGGCAGGCTTCGAGCGGGTGCGACAATTGAATCCCCGCGACGCCAGACCGCTGTATCAGCTCGCCGGGCTGTCGGCGCGGCATGGCGACTTTGCGGGCGCGGCCGCGACGCTCGAAGAGGGCCTGAAGCTCCAGGGCGATCGCTCGGCGTTTCTCGTCAAGCTTGGAGAAGCGCGGCTCGAACTCAAGCAGCTCGACGCGGCGCAAGCCGCACTGCTCGAGGCGATCAAACTCAAACCGGCGCAGTCGATGGCCCACTACGATCTCGGGTTGATCCACGAACAACGCGGTCAATGGCGGGAGGCGATGGCCGCCTACGAGGCCGAGATCGGCCTGAGCCCCAAGCTCTATCAGCCGCACTTCAATCTGGCGAAGCTGCTGTCGCGCGATGGTCGCGCCGCCGAGGCCGTCACGCATTTTCGTGCGGCTGTGGACAAGAATCCGGGATTCGGCACCGGTTTCCTGTATCTGGCCAAAGCTCTGCTCGACGTCGACGATCTCACGGCCGCCGAACAGGCCGCCAAGAAGGGCCTGGGCTCCAAGCCGGATGCCGGCATGGTGCCGCTCGGCCACTATGTGCTCGCCGATGTCTACTCGCGGCTGGGTCGCCAGGCTGAAGCGGCGCGCCAGATCGCGGCAGGCAAGCGCGCTGAACATCCCAGCGATAGCTCCGGGCGGCCGTGACCCTCCGGTACTGGCGGGCGGGTGTCAGCGTGGTCGCGTGCCTGTCGGCCGGCGCGGCGTGTCGATCCAAGGCACCTCCCGCACCGCAGGCAGCCCGGAATCTGGTGCTGGTCACCATCGATACGCTCCGCGCCGATCGCCTGGGCATATACGGCAATGCGACCGTGGCCACGCCGAACATGGATCGGCTGGCCCGCGAAGGCGCGGTGGCCCTGCACGCGTCGGTGCAGGTGCCTCTCACGCGGCCGTCGCATGTCTCGCTGCTCAGCGGGCTCTACCCGGCCACACATGGGATTCGAGACAACGTGTCGCCGCCGCTGCGCCCGGGCGTGCCGCTGCTCGCCGAGATCCTGCGGCAACGCGGGTTCCGAACCGGCGCCTTCGTTTCCTCGATCGTGCTCTCGAAACAATCCGGACTCGGCCGCGGATTCGACACCTACGCTGATCAGTTCGAGATTGGCGACGATGACGCGCGGTTCCTCAATACGATCCAGAAGCGCGGCGAC
>Ga0068862_100002570_pt1 | contig 16031 bp, 9 predicted proteins | sample KBSSwiS52_FD_66598 | JGI IMG/M metagenome (GOLD analysis project Ga0068862, IMG submission 66598) | Switchgrass rhizosphere microbial communities from Kellogg Biological Station, Michigan, USA - KBS Switchgrass S5-2 | ecosystem: Host-associated > Plants > Roots > Rhizosphere > Soil ... | reverse complement strand
TGCCATTGATCGGACGGAAAACACCGGTCGTAGCCTTGCCATCGCCATCCCAATCCCCTGCAAGCCCCACGTCGCCCGGATTCCCTAAAACGAACGTCATTTGGGGTGATCCGATCGTGTTGCTGTTGCGCAGGTAGAACGTTCCTGTCGAACTGCGATACACCCCAATCGTATCTACTCCATCGCCATTCCAATCTCCGGCGACCGGTTGATCTCCAGGCGAGCCAAACGGAAAGGCCAGGTCTGCAAAGCCAATGGTGTTGGAATTGCGCAGATAAAACGCTCCATCGCGGTAGATTCCGATCGTGGCAATGCCATCCCCATCCCAGTCACCCACGATTGGATAATCTCCGGGTAAACCGTAGTTGATCTGGATATCTGCAAAGCCAGTTGTGTTACTGTTCTTTAAATAAAGGGCTCCATTGCTGGGTCGAAAGACGCCGACTGTATCTCTCGCAGGGATGATCGTGCTGGTAGAGTGAGTAATCTGCGATAACACATTGAGATAGGTATCGCCCCATTTCTGCAACGGCTGGATATGGCTATTCTCGCTAATTTCATTCCAACTGATCAAGCCCCAACCGTCCGGATTCGAAGCGGAGTTACCGTTCCATAAGGCCCGCATGGTATCGCCGTTTCGACGCGGAACACAGGTCGTGCCTCCTGAGAGGAGGATGGAATTGTATCCTGGTGCAAACGGAGCAAACCAGCGCTTGCCGGCCGCATGAACTTTATCTCCCATCGCCCTGACCTGGTCAAAAGAGGCTGGATTCTTATACGGATCCTGGCTCGACCAGTAGTAAGTGATCCCATCAAATAACCCCATCCGCGCATCGGTCAGGCTCGTGGCAGACTCATCGCCGACCAAGTAGAATTTATTCCGCACGGCATTACTGATCGTTGTAATATCAACGTCACTATACTTTCTTGAACCGGTGAATACGACCACGGGCTCTCCATCAATTTTCTCCCAGGCTGCATTCGAGCTGAACTGAGCATACAAGAAATTCAAATCATTGATAACGGTATCCGCGGGAGGCACGGTGAAAGCTTGATAGCTCACCCAATTCGCAAATCCACCCACGCGATTGGAAGCCGCAAATGCCTCATTCAACCGGCGAGTGTAGGTGACGCTGTTAAGCGTCTGTGTCGTCGAGCCATCTCCCTGCCAATTTAGCCAAAAACCGCTCAGCCCGGCATCTTTTGCTGTTCGAATATCACCTTCGATCTGGCCTGGGTCATCCTGACTGAATAGGGTGGCCGGCACATCCAGAAGTTGATTTCCAGCGAATTGTGACACCGGCCCACAGCCATCTGGATCGGTACTTCCCGGCAAAGGAAGGGGTGAGGCAGTATAAGGATAGTTAGGGCCGAGTTTTTCATGCCAATGATTTGTGCTCCACCACAAGTAGTAATAGGCATAAAATTTTGGGCCTTGGATGGCCACTTGAGGCATGGCCTCTGCTTTTCCATACCCTCCCACTATCAGAATGAACACCATCAGCATCCCCATTATTTGGTAAATTCTTCTCGTCATCATGGTTTCCTTTATCAATGTATAGGCTCCAAGCTACTTAACCCAAGGAACATTTCTGAAATCAGTGAGCAATTCAAGTTTGCGGCAATTTGATTGCCTTGCGAAACTTTGATCCCGATGAAGCGGCCTTGATTTTCAGTTTAATAAATTGGAGAAATACGAGCCTAGCCTGTCGTATGTCAAAGAATTATAGGGTTGGGTAGGAAAGCATGGGAATAGGACTGCGGTCCGGTTTTACTTTACAAAACTGTTAAAGTTCCCCATTAAAATAAACTTACCCTAAATGGTTAATATAGGGTAAGTAGTGATGGTCTGCCAGGCAAATCTTACTTCACTAACTCTTTCACATTAGACTATATCGGTAATAAGGAAAAACGTCCCGACCGACACACCCTGGCACCGCACGCCAGGGCAGGTCTGCGCCGGCACGCAGTGCAGGTGCGGTTTACGTTTCGCGTCCATTTAAGCCGAGAAAAACCTCACCTGTACTGCAACACGCCCTTCGGGCAGGCAGTGCGGCGCACGTGTCGGGATGGTGTACACACATTATTTCCGATAATGGCTATTGTATGGAAAAACCTTTTCGAGATCCTGGATCACTTCCTGGGTTTTTTGCCGGAAACCAAAGGAGGATATCTCTTCTGTGCGTGAACAGAAAGATCGCCATAATGATTCCACCAATTACATAAATAAGGAAAGGGAGTGCAGTCACTATAGACGCATATTGATTTACATTCTGCTCATGTGCTGCAAGAGTCTCAAAGACGTTCTCCCCCAGGATTAATTCCCAAATTAGTAGAAAACCCAAGACAGCCAGGCCGATTGTAAAATTTCGGAAGGATGCCAGCCGACCTCGGCGCTGCACAAGCGCGCGTGCCATGCTGAACAATAGAATGCCTGCGAGGATAAGGCTTAAAAGGAATGGGATGAGAGTCGGGCCAAAGGCATTACCAAATGTTTCTTCCGAAACATCCGATGCCGCCAGTCCAAAGAAGAATTGAAAGAAAGCACCGAGAGCAAAGACCCCCAGTACCACCAAGAAATACATCATGGACATGATCGGAGTCGGTAGTATTAATTGATTGCCTCTTGGTCGATTTCCCAAGGCTTGTAGCAGCCGGGCAGGTTCCGGTAAAAGTTGAGCGATGGCATCCAGTCCGTACACACCATTCCGCATATCGATCCATTGCACTTTCGACAAATCCTTGGAGATATTTTGGGGGGTTTGAAGAATAACCGGAAAAACCACCTGGTTTTCAGGATCGGCATTGCCCTCACTCTTGTAACGCGAAAGCATGACAAAAACCGACTCTGCCTCTTCCGGCTTGATCGTCTGCCTGTGGTCATATTTTTCGAGGACACTGATCAACTCGTTCGCCACTTTCTGATCCTCAGGCGCATGATCCACATAAAACGATATAGGCCTCGGATTGGGGTTTTTGGGATGGTATGGATTGGCGAACCTCGGCATGGTCGCCTGCTCCTTTCCCCAGCGCTGCATTGCAGGGGAACGCAAAATGAACACCAAAATGGTGATAAGAGGGAGGCTGACACAAAACGCCGCCGCAACACTGATTGATTTTGCTTCATCCGAGATTGTCATTCCTGTCATGAATAAAGCAGCGGGTAATATTAATAAGGCAGCCTGGACCTGCGCAAAATTAAAATTTCGCTTGAACACGCGGTAGGGTAGCAAGATCAGCAACCACGGGATAAAGAGGGTCCAGAAGGCGGAAAGGGAATAGACCGCTACAACGACGCTTAGCGCAGCCGCTCCCCAGACGATCATCGGGACCTTAAAACCTGTCTCAGGCACAGCGTGGTTTTCCTCGACAGGCTGTTCAAGTTGAGAATAAAGTTCTTTCAAGCCAGCTTTGTAATTTCCTCTAAAATCCACCCATTCATACTTTTCCAGTTCTTTGGGTAAATCTACCGCCTCAAAGATCAACAGAATGATCCTCTTATGCTGATCAAGGACCCGTCTCCATTCGACTTCTACATTTTGAGATGAGACGGAAGCTTTCGATACCACCAGTAAAATGACGTCGGCATTTTGAATCCCCTGATAGATTTGGTCCTGCCAGGGCCGCCCGGGGATCAGGTTGCGATAGTCCAGCCAAACTTCATGCCCTGCCTGCTCAAGGTTTCGAACCAGGTCATCAACAAACCCAACCTCGCGCCGCGAATAACTCATAAAGATATTCTGACCCATAAGAACCTCCTTGTCGGGGAAATCATGACCATGATAACAAAAAACGAAACCCCTATCAACGGGTTTCGTTTCTTTATCTCGACAATCAGGCGGAACTACCTTACCAGGTTTCTCAATACAGTATGGAGAATTCCTCCATTGCGATAGTAATTGACTTCCACCTCGGTATTCAACAGTGCAATGGCTTTGAACTCGATGACTGAGCCATCGGTTTTCCTCGCCTTTACTGTGACAACTTCCTTGGGGGTTAGGTTATCCAAGCCTTCGATGTCAAACGCTTCTTCGCCGGTCAAACCCAGCGATTCAACGTTTTGGCCTTCCATGAATTTCAAAGGCAGGATTCCCATCCCGACGAGGTTCGAACGGTGAATGCGTTCAAGGGATTCGGCAATAACCGCTTTCACACCCTGCAACATGGGTCCTTTTGCGGCCCAATCGCGGCTGGAGCCTGTGCCATACTCCTTGCCCGCCAGCACAATCGTCGGCACGCCTTCCATCTGATATTTGACCGCCGTCTCAAAAAAGGACATCACTTCGCCGGAGGGCTGGTGTTTTGTCCAGTTGCCTTCCTTCGGCGCGACCAGCAGATTCTTGATGCGGATATTGGCAAACGTGCCGCGTGCCATCACCAGGTCATTGCCGCGCCGCGCTCCATATTGATTGAAGTCCTTGGGCTGAACGCCGCGTTCCTGCAGGAATCTTCCAGCGGGAGAATCTGTGGCGATATTACCGGCTGGAGAGATGTGGTCGGTTGTGATCGAGTCGCCGAACAAGCCGAGAACACGTGCACCATGGATGTCGCTGATGGGGGGGACATCCAGCGTGAGGGTTTGGAAATAAGGCGGGTGATGAATGTAGCTGGAATCTTCACTCCACTCAAATAAATCGCCTTCCTTGACTTCGATCGCTTTCCACATGTCGGAGCCGCTAAATACATCCGCATATTTCTCTTTGAACATCTGGGCCCTGACGCTTGAGCCAATCGCGGTATTGATCTCCTGCTGGGTGGGCCACAAATCCTTGAGATAGACAGGCTGACCGTCCGAACCGATCCCAAGCGACTCGTGATTCAAATCAATGTCAACCGTGCCAGCCAGGGCATACGCCACCACCAGCGGAGGCGAGGCCAGATAGTTCGCTTTTACCAGAGGGTGAACACGGCCCTCGAAATTGCGATTTCCTGAAATAACAGCCGCCGCGACCAGATCCGAGCCTGTGACGGCTTTTGCCACTTCGCCCGGCAACGGACCGGAATTACCGATACAGGTTGTACAACCGTAAGCAATTACGTTGAATCCAAGCTGGGCAAGTGGATCGATTAGACCCGCTTGCTTCAAATACTCTGTCACCACGCGCGAACCTGGTGCCAGGGATGTCTTCACATAGGGTTTGACGCTCAGCCCTTTTTCAAGGGCCTTCTTGGCGACCAAACCTGCAGCAATCAACACCGAAGGATTGGATGTATTGGTACAGGACGTGATTGCCGCGATCACAACCGCGCCATGCTTCATCTTTTGGGTGCCGCCGTTTGTGCCAAAGGTGGCTTCACGGGTCAATGCCTCCGGAGAGAGTTCATAGCCACGCTCCTTGACCGGGGCAACCAGCGCCTCCTCAAAAACAGTTTTCATGTCGGACAGCGCAACGCGGTCCTGGGGACGCTTGGGTCCCGCCAGCGAAGGCACCACCGAGGCGAGGTCGAGTTCAAGCGTGTCGGTGAATTCCGGTTCAGGATTGGAGGCGTCCCGGAAGAGTCCCTGCGCACGCATGTAGGCTTCCGTACGTGCAATGACATCTTCGGAGCGTCCCGTCAGACGCATATAGCGGAGGGTTTCCTCATCGACAGGGAAGTAACCGATGGTGGCGCCATATTCAGGGGCCATGTTGCCAATCGTGGCGCGGTCGGGCAAGGACATCGAGTTGAGCCCATCGCCGTAGAACTCCACAAATTTATCCACGACGCCTTTCTTACGCAGCATCTGCGTTACGGTGAGCACCAGATCTGTAGCCGTGACGCCATCCCGCAATTTCCCAAATAGCTTGAAACCGATCACATCCGGAAGGAGCATATCCATCGGCTGACCCAACATCACCGCTTCGGCTTCGATCCCGCCGACGCCCCAACCCACCAGACCGAGACCGTTGACCATGGTGGTATGCGAGTCAGCGCCGACAAGAGTGTCGGGGAACGCGAGCATATACTGACTACCCGTGTCGTCGGCCTCTGCTTTGGTCATGACCACATCGGCCAGATATTCAAGATTGACCTGATGGACAATCCCGGTCATTGGCGGGACAACGCGGAAATTGCTAAAAGCTTTCTGTCCCCATTTGAGGAATTCATAGCGCTCGCGGTTGCGCTGGAACTCGATTTCCGTGTTTCGGGTGAGCGAATCGGCTGTCGCGAAGAAATCCACCTGGATGGAATGGTCGATGACCAGGTCCACAGGGACGAGTGGGTTGATCTTCTTCGGATCACTTCCAAGCCGGCCCACCGCCGACCGCATCGCCGCCAGATCCACTATGGCGGGAACGCCTGTGAAATCCTGCAGGACGACACGCGCCGGCAAAAACGGAATGCCGGGGCGGATTCCTTTCGGCGTCCAGGCTGCAATATTCTTTACATCGGTTTGGGTAATCTCTTTGTCGTTGCATTGACGGAGCGCGGCTTCGAGCAGGACTCGGATGGAAAAGGGAACTCGTTTGAGGTCCACGAGACCGGCCTTTTCCAGCGCCGCAAGGCGGTAAATAACGTATTCCTTATCCCCAACTTTTAACTGATCGCGTGCATTGAAGAAATCGTTCATTCGTCTGTCTCCTTTGGTGTGTGATATTTCGAGGCGCTAAAGCGCCTCTCTCACACCACAATCTCAAGAATACAAAGGAGCGCCTTTGATACCCTCAGGGTCTTTGTGGTGATGATTACAGTTTTAGATCCTTGTAAAGTCGTTTTGCAAGATTTTCCTTTTCAGTATCGGGTAAAAAACAGGCATGCGCAGCAGCTACAATCCGTTGCTTTAATATGTTCTGCGGCATTCGCAGGTCTTCGCAAGCCGTGTAGTATTCGTGGCTCAGGGTGATGCGTGAGATACTCGGGTCATCGGTGTTGATCGTTACATTTAAGCCCAAATCCAGCATTCTCATCAAGGGATGGGTATCCAGAGAACCGACCACACCTGACTGATAGTTGCTGGTCATACAGACTTCAAACGCCGTGCCGCGCTCACGCGCCAAGGCTACGATATTACCATCTTCCAACACGCGCACGCCATGACCGACTCGCTCCGCGCCGAGCTCTTCGATCGCTTCTTTTACATTGGTGGCAGGGCCCCACTCCCCGGCATGGATGGTCACGTGCAAGCCTGATTGACGCGCTTCCTTGATCAATCCATAAAACGGCTCTGTCTTGAACTCGGCTTCATTTCCTGCCAGATCGATGGCCACCATGCCATCTGACAAATGTTCCACGGCCAGCCAGGCAACCTGTTCGGCAAGTTCGGTACTTTCGTGACGATTTACAGACGCTATCAGGCGAACCATCACATTATATTTCTTAGACGCTTCTTCTGCGCTGGTAATTACCCAGTCCACCACATCATGTAAAGGAAAACGCTCCGCCCGGCTCAAGGCCACCGGCGTAAAACGCAACTCCATATACTTGACATTATCTTTGGCCGCGTCTTCCACCGCTTCACTGGTGATACGATGGATCACATCCGGGGAACGATAGAACAATCGTAACGTATTGAATTTAGCTAGAAAATTTTGAAATGTAAATTTGTCTTCTTCCTGTACCTGGACCAGCGTGCTCAGCCGGAGAACATCCGCGGGAATGGTAATGCCATGTTGCTGTGCAATATCAACCATGGTATCCAATCGCAGCGAACCTTCCAGGTGGCGATGTAATTCCACCTTGGGGAGGGCGCGATAGGTATGGAGAGAAGCTGTGACGCGCTCGGCTGTTGACATTCTTCTGCCAATCGTTATATTAACTTCTAAGCTCTTTATCTATAGTACAGGCAAAAAATATCTTTCTCGTTCTCGTCCAGCAACGCATTCGAGATGCGCGCCACTGCCACTTCGTGAAACCTAGTGTCGCCGCCGTTTCTTTCTCTTGCTGTTATCGCTTTGAGGGGTCGATGTAGTTGTTGATGGAACATTCGCCGTTTCAACAGGGGTAATCTCAACCGGTCGGGGTTGATAGGCAAACACCCGGCTGATGACCAGGCCTCGAATATCTTCAACGAGCTGAGCGAACATTTCAGAGGCTCTGGATTTATATTGTACCAGTGGGTCGCGTTGGGCGTAAGCCTCCAAACCAATGGAGACGCGTAACGCCTCGATGCGGGTCAGGTATTCAACCCATAACTCCGACGTCGCGCCAAGCAACAATTGTCTATGGACGTCGTTTAGCGCATACCGTCCAATGGCTTCGATCAGCGCTTCCCGATCAGACTCGCCCAGGCTTGCCGCCGATTCGTTAAGCCTTTCCTCACCAAAAGCCGTCTTGGCCGCGACGCCAAAATCGGAGAGGTTTTGTGCATTCGCGGAAAGCCGGGCATATTCACGTTCTCCCCACGCAAAGCGCAATGCTTCTTCGGCTTCCTCCAGATGACTAAGCACATCGTCAATAACATCATCTGACTTCTGCCCTTCGAGCAGCTGCGCGATCAGGAAAGCATAAGTAAAGCGCGCAAAAACTCGTTTGATCTGACGATGAGTCTTCTGGTCAAAATCGGTGCGGGCACCCTGCGAAAGGGACAGCAGCAGTTGAAGTTTGGTTGTGTCATTCACCTCTCTGGGCATCAGGTTGTCAACATCGTGCGGGATCTGACCACTTTCTCCCACCAGGCGTTCGCGGCGACGTTTTAGGGCGTTCTCCGCGGCCTCGGTGATTTTATTGGCCGCGTCATCCCAATTGGAGATCTCAAACTTCTCCCCCAGCGCTTCGCCAAAACGATTCTGCACGGCGGAAATGACACGCGAAGCATAAAGGACGGTCAGTTGGGCCGAAAGCAGACTCCGGATATCTTCCCTTAAGTTCTGGGGATCCTCCCCTAAGGCTCGTAACTGCTCGTTAGTCAGTTTCAACTGCAGTCCAAGCAGGTTGTTGATTTCCTCTACGATTTTTTGCGGTCGAGGGCGCTCAGTATCCTCCATGTCACGCAAGCCATCAAAGTAGGCGTCGAGCGTATCTTCCCGGCTGGAGATTTGAGTCTCGAGGTTTTGTTCGGTCGTATCCAGCAAATTTTCAATGGCCCGCAAATGATGGGCATTCTCGGTTTCAATGGCGCGGGTGATCAGTTCCAGGGTCGACTGTCGAAGATCAGAGGATTTATTCAATTCTTTCAGAAGCAGGGACAAGCCAAAACTGGGGAAGAGTCGTTCTCCACTCATAAATGGCGGCTGGACCTGTTCCAGCCAGGCAATCAACTTCCACGGGCCCTCTTCGTCGGCAAGTCCGGTTTCGACGCGTTGCGTGACTTCCAGTTCCAGCATTTCGCGGACGTCATCATTCAGCTCTTCCTTTACGAAGATGCGATCACGCTGGCCGTAAATCTGGGCCCGTTGTTGATTGAGTACATCATCATATTCGAGCAGGTGCTTGCGCACATCGAAGTTCGCGCCTTCGATGCGGTGTTGTGACTGTTCGATCACATTCCCGACCAGGCGTACCTCGAGCGGTAAGGAGTCGTCCACGCGCAACCGCTCCATCAGGCTGCTGACTTGCGAGCCTCCCTGCAGGCGCATGAGATCATCCTGAAGCGAAAGGTAAAAACGTGACGAGCCAGGGTCGCCCTGGCGTGCCGCACGACCGCGTAGCTGGTTATCAATGCGGCGGGCTTCATGACGCTCAGATCCAACGACGTGCAAGCCGCCCAGTTCTTTTACGCGTTCCATATCCTCAAAATATTGCAGGAAAAGCTTCACTTCAGCATCGTAGATTCCGTAATTCGAGGGATCCACGTTCTTCAAGGCCTCGCGTCGTTCTTCCTGAGTCATATCAAAGGGATCTTCATGGCCTGCTTTGCCAAGCACACGGTTTACGGCAGTGATCACTTCTTCGGCCAGCTCCCCACCCAGTTTGATATCCACACCGCGTCCCGCCATATTGGTGGCAATCGTCACGGCACCAAACGCACCTGCGCCTGCAATGATCTGTGATTCTTCAGTGTGCTTGCGGGCATTCAAGACCTCATGAGGAACCCCGCCCTGTAAAACCTTCTTCAGGCGATCAATATCCCGTTCTTCGAGTCGCAGAACATCAAGAACCTGATGCAGGTTGGACGGGTCTTCCGGATTGATATTGGTCACGCCAAACGGCTGGATGAATTTGCGCAACGAATCTGGCGAAATCTTTTCGAGAGGTTCACTGAAAGGCTGCAACTCCGGGATGAGGCGTCCATCTTCTTCACGCTTATTCGCCTCCATCCAGGCCCGCCGGACGAGTGACACCTGCATCAAACGGCGGACCGGTTCGCCCTTGAGTCGATTCGAGAGCTGTTCCGAGGATTCAACCGAGGTGGTGCCAACCAACAGTGGACGTCCACGGACATGTTCGCGCACGATCTCCATCACAATCGAGCGCAGTTTCGCTTCGACGGTTTTATAAATGACATCCGGGTAATCCTTGCGCCGGAAAAAAAGCGGGAATTGCTCTTTATCTTCCCGTTTCGAAAAATAGGAATAGGAATATCCCTCCTCATCCTTGGCTTTAACTTCGGTCAGAGAGGCGCTATTGCCAAACGCCAGATATTCCAGATTTGGCGGAATGGGGGTCACTTCCAGGTTGTAGATCTTGCTGAACTCTTCCGCTTCGGTCAGCGCCGTACCGGTCATGCCGGCCAGCTTCTTATACATACGGAAGTAATTCTGCAAGGTAATCGTCGCGTAGGTCACGTTCTCAGCCTCGATCTTCACAGCTTCTTTGGCTTCCACGGCCTGATGCAACCCATCGCTCCAGCGCCGACCCGGCATGAGGCGTCCGGTGAACTCATCCACGATGACGACTTTGCCTGCCTGTACAAGATAATCCTTGTTGCGCTGGAAAACATATTGGGCGCGCAAGGCCTGCTCCAAATGCCCACGTAAGCGAGCCTGTTCCGGCGTTACATCTTCGGGGCGGTCAGGATCCATGAGAGGCTGCCCCAACATCTGTTCGACCTTCGCCAGGCCCACTTCTGTGATCGACACGTTGCGATCTTTTTCATTCAACTCATAATCTTCCGGGTGGAGCTGTTTGACGACCTGAGCCATCCGTCCATACCATTCCAGGTCACCTGAGGCAGGCCCGGAAATGATGAGAGGGGTACGCGCTTCATCGATCAAGACGTTATCGACCTCGTCCACGATCGCGTAATGATGCCCGCGCTGGACGCGATCGCTTAAACGCATTGTCATGTTGTCGCGCAGATAATCGAAACCAAATTCAGAGTTGGTACCAAACGTCACATCGGCTTCGTAGGCCAGGCGGCGCTCCACCAGGCGCAAATGACGCTGATCTTCATGAGGGGACTCGCGTTCAAAATCAACGAGAAAGGCTTTCTTTCCGTTCTCCGTCGCGGCCGCCATCTGCAGGACACCCACGGTCAAGCCAAGCATCTGATAAATAGGCGCCATCCAGCGCGCATCGCGGCGCGCCAGGTAATCATTGACGGTAACGAGGTGGATTCCTTTGCCAAGCAAGGCATTGAGATAGACCGGTAAAGTCGCCACTAATGTCTTCCCTTCGCCTGTGCGCATTTCGGCGATGGAACCACGATGCAGCGCCACCCCACCGATCAACTGCACATCGTAGTGACGTTGGCCGATCGTGCGTTTGGCAGCTTCCCGGACCGCCGCGAACGCTTCCGGCAAAATCTCGTTTAGTGCATCCTGCTGAGCCTTGAACTGCTCTTTTTCATCGAGCCCTTCGAGATTACCAACCGATTCCGCAATCCGTTTCCGGAACTCTTCAGTTTTGGCGCGCAAAGCATCATCACTCAGCGCCTCGAATTGAGGCTCCAGCGCGTTAATCTGCTGAGCAACGCTGCTATATTGTTCAATGGTTTTTTTGTTGGGGTCACCCCCAAAGATTTTGACGAAGTTTTTCAGCATTATTTACCTTTTCAAAGAAAATTATACTGCCTCTTGCCTTGAGCAATAATTCTGATTTGATTTCACGAAAGATATGCTAGAGTTTAACACGAGAGTATTAGCAAAATATAAAAGTGTATGACTCTCTCAAAGTGGTTGACAAGATCCTCTTTTTGTACACGGACGCTTCGCGCGCGGATACCACGGACTTCTCCGTAAAAAGACGGAAAAAGCTCCGTCGGCTCCGTGTACCGAATGTCTCAAGTCTGGCTTTTGAGAAAACCATGTATAGCAGCGAGCACAGTCGGTCGCCCCTCCTCAATCTTATGGTAAAATCGCCTCCGCTCCCGAAAAACAGCGGAACTTCTGGAGGGATGACCGAGCGGCTGAAGGTGCATGTCTTGAAAACATGTTTGGTGAAAGCCAACGTGGGTTCGAATCCCACTCCCTCCGCTGAGGGTTGCATGATAAAATGTCCAAACGTTTGAAGGTTTTTTAGCACTGGTTGGTGACCACCAACCTGGAACCCTCAGACCGAGTATGGGGAGGTGCCAGAGTGGCTGAATGGGCTCGCCTGCTAAGTGAGTGCTGGGTAAAACCAGTCGCGGGTTCGAATCCCGCCCTCCCCGCCACCAGAAAAACGCGTTCCAGCAAGGGGCGCGTTTTTTGTTCAGTCGCCGGCCCCTATTGAAGGGATGGTATTCGAATCCCGCCCTCCCCGCCACGAAAACACGTTCTCGCGAAACGCGATGAGCGTGTTTTTGATTCAGTCGCAGGCCCCCATGGAAGGGATGATATTCGAATCCCGCCCTCCCCGCCACTACTAAGTAGATTACTTCAGACTCAGCTTCATCCCCAAATGGCTTCCCTTAAATCCCAGGCGTTCATAAAAACGATGAGCATCAAGGCGGGATTTATGAGTTGTCAGTTGAACCGCATGCGCCCCGCGTTGTCTGGCGCGTTCCATTGCCCATTTCATCATCTCACTGCCGATTCCCTGGCTTTGAAACCGCTTATCGACTCTGACAGACTCGACCTGGGCCCGCAATCCGCCCTGGAAGCTGACAGAGGGCAGGAGCATAAGATGCAAAGTTCCGATCACCTCCCCATTTAATTCTGCAACGACCAATTCGTGATTTGGATCACTTTCAATCTGCTCGAACGCTGAATAATAAGAGGCAGGTAACGGATTTTCGACTCGCTCGCGCTGACTGCCAAGTTCATCGTCTGCAAGCATCCGAACAATAACCGGCAAATCAGTACGAGTTGCCGGACGAAAGAGAAGGCCTTGCGGAGTCATTCACTTCTTTCTTGATCCGTCAACTCAGCATACTGAGGATTTCTGCGGATGTAAGCCGCTGCATAAGAACACATGGGAATGACTCGCAGGGAATTTTGTCTGGCATATTGCAAACCAGCTTCCACGATCTTCCCGGCGATGCCCTGACCTCTTAATTCGGGATAAACTCCCACATGCGTAATGACAAAATTTTTCCCATCCTGAATGTAATCCAATTTGGAGCGGTACCCATCGATCCATACTTCGAAAGTATGGTCTGCTTCATTATGAGTGATTTCCAGCTTATCCAAATCCACCGTCATGAAATTATCCTCTCTATTATTTCTGTTTTTCGCGTGCGAACAGTGCAATAAACTCCATAATGACTTTCAATGCCGCGAAGATTGTGGCTTCCGAGGGATCGATCGGCGGCGACACTTCAACAACATCCAGACCCACCAGCGGCAATCCCTGCAGGGATTTGATCAACGTGATCACTTCCCGGGACGTTAATCCACCCGCCTCGGGGATCCCGGTACCTGGCGCAAAGGCAGGATCGAGGCAATCGATGTCCAGTGAAATATGGACTGCGTCGCAGCGGCTTAACTTACTATAGACGCTGGTGGCCACGCTCTTCATCCCGCGCTCGGCGACAAGTGCTGCTGTATAGACGTTGAGTCCGCTGTTTTCAATGAGATCAATTTCCTGGTCTTCCCAGGAACGCAAACCCACCATACAAACATCCTGCGGCTCAATCCCAAACTCAAGGGCCCGACGAAGGACACATGCGTGGGACAGCTTCGAGCCTGTGAAGACGTCGCACAGATCAGGGTGGGCATCCACCCACAAGATGCCGAGGCGTTGATCCCTGTAACGTTCGCGCTGCGCTTGAAAGATCGGAATGCTGATCGAGTGATCCCCGCCAAGGATAATGGGCACATTGGGCAAACCAGCCACTTTTTCACGGACAGAGTCAAAATCGTGTTCTTGATCGGCAATAGCAATATCGCCGTCATCACAAATGCGGATATCACCAAGCCGGGTACGGTCTTCACTAAATGGCGTCAGGTGCGTTGACCAGAATCGAATCCGCTCAGGACCCAGGGCCGCACCTTTGCGCGCACAGGCGGCGCCATCGTAGGGAACGCCAATTACTGTAAAATCCGAATCAGCAGGAGTGAAAATTTCTCGATGCAAGTCGGCCCAGAGCCCATGAGTGGAAGCAGGATCCATAAATTCTCCTTGTATGGATATTTTATCGCATCCGATTTATTAAAAGAAAACGGATGGCAGCAATGTGCTGTCATCCATTGAGGAAATTCAACCCGTTTTCTTATGGCTTGACCGGCTGAAGTGATTCTGCGATTTTGAGCGCTTCTGCCAAATCCAGCTTTGTTTCAAGGCGATAAGTAATATCCCCATCTGTCCAAACCAGTACGCGCCCATCAATCAGCCGCATGAATTGAAGATCACTATTCCGGAGCCGTAACGGATAAGGTCCCACTGCCCAGATCGCGCTTCGACCATTGACGGTTGTCTCCTGGACCTGGGCCGGATCGAACTTATCAATTGCCCAGCTTCCGGGCGGAATCATATGCAGGCTCATCAATACCCTGTCCGGTTGTTGGGGATCGATCCAAACCAGGATCGTCATCTTGCCCTCGGCCTCCTGGACGAAGATGCGGTCCGGTCGGCCCAGATCAGGAGGATAGGTTGGCAGTTGGATTGCATAACGGACAGCTTTCTGAGCCTCTTCCAACGTCATTTCGCCCGCCAGGCTTTCGAGGATTGGAATCAAAGGTTGTGAAGTTGGAAGAGGCGTGGCTGTAACGGGAACTCTGCTTGGGGAAACCTCTTGATTGGGCGGAACGATCGGCGTCGGTTCAGCCCGAAAGATGCGGACGACGCCAATTTGAATGAATTCGATGATGGCAGCGCGCGCCGGAGGGATGAGCATCAGGCTTACAAATAGGATCAGGATGATCGTTAGAGACCAGGCCAATCGCCGGGAGATGAAACGGGGACTCCCCTTATCCCTTCGCCCTATCCCCTTGGCCTGCAGTCGCGGCATCACCGATCCCACAATATTTGGTGTAGTGGGATAATCCAATCCCTTTGACAGAGAGCGGAGCTGTTTTTCAAAGAGTTCTTGTCCCAACTCGTCCATGGGGCGGCTACGCTTGTTCATACATCGTTTCCTTCCTGTCCCTCGCGGGGGTCGGCGAGGACAGGAAAATCGTGCTGGATAATTCGGCGGAGTCGATCCAGGGCCCGACTCAATCGTGATTTGACCGTGCCTTCCGCAATCTCGAGCGCTTGAGCGGTTTCCATAACGGAAAGATCAAGAAAATAACGCAGATAAACAATTTGTTGATCGGGCACGCCCAACGTTTGCACCGCCTTCCAGAGATGGCTTGCCTCCATTCGCTGTGTACTTTTCTCTTCTATGCTTGTCGAAGAGGCGGGTTCATTCCGGAAGGCGCGGGTTAAGGCAGCTAGATATCTCCCTGCAGAACGCCGGCGGTTGCTTGCCAGATTCGAGGCAATACTCAACAGCCAGGGACGGAGCGGACGGGTCGTGTCAAAGCGCTTGAGATGGTTCCAGGCGCGTAAAAAGGTTTCCTGGGCGATATCTTCCGCGTCGTCAGGGTCGCCGAGGAGCAGGTAGGACAGCCGGAAAACCGCCTCCTGATGCGCCAGCACCAGCGGTTCCCAGGCCGTCGCGTCGCCATTTGCGGCGTGACGGATTAGAGTGGATTCATCCAATCAAGCCTCTCCGGAGAGGTCCTTCATTCTAATTGGATTACACCTATGGAGGGGAAAGGGTTCCGTATTCAATACGATATCAATTCTTACTCTGCTACAAAACCGGCCCGCTGAGGTTTTCCAATGTCAGCTTTTGGGGTCAGCCTTGTGCAACTGTGAGAAAC
>Ga0068862_100002567_pt1 | contig 16050 bp, 17 predicted proteins | sample KBSSwiS52_FD_66598 | JGI IMG/M metagenome (GOLD analysis project Ga0068862, IMG submission 66598) | Switchgrass rhizosphere microbial communities from Kellogg Biological Station, Michigan, USA - KBS Switchgrass S5-2 | ecosystem: Host-associated > Plants > Roots > Rhizosphere > Soil ... | reverse complement strand
CATCGACAACGAGGTGATCGACCTCGTCTCGTTCAGCGACGGCGACACAACGGCCGCCCTCGACTGGAGCGAGGGAACGCGCGTCTATGTGGAGCGGCTCATCAACAAGCCGGGCCGCCTGATCGTGTTCCACAACAGCCCGTTCGACGTGCCCCGGCTCAGGGTGAACGGCGTTGAGATCCCGGACACCGTGAAGATGTTCGACACGATGTTCGCGTTCGTGAACGTTCAGCCCGACCTGCACAAGGCGCTCGGGCGCGCGTGCTCCGTGCTGTTGGACCTGCGGCCGTGGAAGACGAGCAGCAGGAAGCCGGACTCGCACTGGCGGGCGATGGTGAAGGGCGACGGTCGCGTGTACGCGGCCAAGGATGCGTTCAACACGTACTGGCTCGCGATCCAGTTGACCGCGATCATGAAGGACCTCGGTGCGTGGGACTACTTCATGGGCGAAGGGAACCATCCGGGGCCGGGCGTCATGGCGACGATCCCGGTGCTCACGGACATGTCGCGCGGTGGCATCCGCGTCAGCCGTGAGCGGGCGCGGGCGTTGCAGCCTCGGCTGGAGCGCCGGCAACTGGCGTACATGCAGATGTGGAAGCGCATGTTCCCGCTGGTCAGCCCCACGTCGAGCCCGCAGTTGCAGAAGCTGTTCTACAAGCAGTGGGGCCTCCCGATCTACCGCAACAAGGAGGACGGGATCAGCGTGGACGAACTCGCGCTGGTGAAGCTCCAGTCATACGTGAAGGACAACCGGGAGGACGACACGATCCCCGGCGCGTGGCAGACCGACGAGCGGGCCGTCCCTCGTACGTTCGACCTGCTGATGAAGATCCGCAAGGTGAGCAAGATGCTCGGGACCTACGTCACGCCGGTCATGCTCGGTGAGGACCAGTGGGTCCACCCGTCGTACCTGCCGGCGTCGAAGGACGACGAGCGGGGCGGCAAGAAGATGGACAGCAAGGGCGCGACGGCGACGGGCCGGCTCGCCAGCTACGGGCCGAACATCCAGAACCAGATGAAGGACAAGATCGCCGGCACGACCGTGCGGCACCTGTACGTGCCGGACGAGGACGACATGTGCTTCGTCGAGGCCGACTACAAGAGCGCGGAACTGTACGTGCTGGCCGGGATGTCCGGGGACAAGCGCCTGATGGGCGACCTCGCGGGCGACCTGCACCAGCAGAACGCAGACCGTCTCACCGCGAAGCTGGGGCGTCTCGTGAGTCGCAAGGTGGCGAAGAACGTCACTTACGCCTCGCAGTACCTCGCGTCGCCGGCCAAGCAGTCGTCGATGATCTTGGAGCAGGAGCACTTCTACATCTCGTCCGCCGACTGTCTCGAAGTCTCGAACGGCATCTGGGGCTACTACACGGACGCGACGGCGTACAAGGAGATGCTCGTCGACATGTGCAACCAGCAGCGGTTCATCCAGAACCCCTTCGGTCGCACGCGCTTCTTCCACTCTGGTAAGGCGACGGCAGCGGTCAACTTCATCCCGCAGAGCATCGTGGCGGACATCATCTGGTGCGTGCTCCTGCCCCTGTGGCAGTTGGCGCGCAACCTCGGTGGCCGGCTCGTCACGACGGTGCATGACTCGGTTCTGCTGTGCGTCCCGGCCGACAAGGTCGAGGCCGCAGCGCGGGGCATGAAGACGATCATGGAGCAACGGTTCCACAACATCCGAAAGAACTTCTACGTCCCCGTCGAGGTGAAGGCCGGAAAGCCCGGTGCCTCGTGGGGCGAACTGAAACTGGTGGAGGTGTAATGGCAGACCAAGAGCATCACGACGGAAGTGACCTGAGCGAGATCCTCCGGGCCTCCCGCGAGTTCGTGGTGAAGGACAGTGGGCAGCGGCAGCAGTTCAGCACGGGCATGAAGCGTGACACGACCGAGGGCAAGGCCCGCTTCGACCTCGTGTTCGACGGCCCGCTGCTCCAGCGGCTCGCGGAGCACCTCACCAAGGGCGCGGTGAAGTACGAGCCGCGCAACTGGATGAAGGCGGCGACCGACGAGGAGTACGATCGGTTCCGCCAGTCGGCGTGCCGGCACTTCATCCAGTACATGCGGGGCGACACCGACGAGGACCACTTCGCGGCCGTCGTCTTCAACCTGAACGGCATGGAATACGTGCGCGACAGACAGAGAGGGCGCTGATGAAGGACATCACCGTGGCGGCGGTCCGCCGCAACAACCAGTGGCGTGCGGCTCTGATCGTGGACAACCAGTTCAAGGACGCCGTCATCGCCGACACCATCACCGAGTTGCTCCTCGACACGATCGGTCCCCTCATGGTGATCCCACCGTATGCCGAGGGCACGGAGGTGGCGGTGAACCTCACGGTGCGGCAGCCAGCGAGGGAGGTCCCCGGTGGACAAGCAACTCCGTGAGGAACTCGTACGCGACGAGGGCTGTCGCCTCAAGGCGTACCGGGATACGAACGGCTTCTGGACGATCGGCATCGGGCACCTGCTCGGCGCGACGGCCCGGATGACGGAGATCACGCTGTCGGAAGCGTACGCGCTACTGGAGGCAGACATCCGGGTGGCCGAGGACGCCGTGAACGCGGTGTTCCCCGAGTTCTCCGTGTGCGACTGCACCCATCAGGTGTGTGAGGCCGACCGCGTGCGGAAGCGTGCCCTCATCAACATGGCGTTCAATCGCGGTGAGGGCAACATGCGCTCGTCGACCACGATCACGCCGGCCATCAAGGCGGCGATCGTCTCCAAGGACTGGAGCAAGGTAGGATCGGCGATCCTCGCCAGTCCATGGGGCAAGCAGATCGGCACGCGGGCCAACCGGCTCGCGCAGATGCTGGAGACAGGAGACACGTACTGATGAAGATCGGGTTCGATCTGGACGGCACCCTCGACAAGCCGGCGATCGCGCTGTTGGCGAACTCGCTGCTGTCGGCGGGCCACGAGGTTCACATCATCACTGGCATCTTCATCGAGTCCGGTGACTGGCAGTCGAAGCAGGCGAAGTTCGAGAAGCTCAAGCGCATCGGCATCGAGTTCGTGGACGTGGACGACTACTGGCCGGCCAAGAAGCTGCCGGGCGGGCAGGCCATCCTCCACTGCCTCTTCGCGGTCGACGCGAGCATGGGCATCGACTACCGGCTCCGTGACCTCGGGCTCAGGAAGGGGGCTCTGAGCGAGAAGCTCGGGCTCCAGATCTTTTTGGACGACTCGGAGACGTACATGAAGATGATGCCGTTGATGAACGGCGGGATCACGCTGCTTCAGGTTCACTGAGGGCCGGAAGGGCTGGAAGCCCCCGGAGGCATCCGGGCAGGTTCGATTCCTGCATGTACTGGCAGTACGGGCGGTTCGATTCCGCGCCGGTCCACCATCTATGCCCCGTCGTCTAAGAGAGGACACTCGGATCGCATCCGGGAAATGCTACGTGTGACTCGTAGCCGGGAGCACCAACTTGAAAGGAAAGACACATGAGCATGTACGACATCACCCAGATGTTCGCCGGCAACCCGATGATGGGTGCCTTCTTCGGCGCGATGGCGCTGATCCTCGAAGCCGCTGCACACTGGCCGCACTGATGAAGAACCGCCTCTTGCTGATCGACACGGAGACGGGGGGACTGGACGCCACCCGCCATCCGATCCTGTCCTTGGCCGCCCTCGTGTTGGACTGCGAGGGGCAGGTCCTCGACCAGACGTACACGCTGATCTTCGATCCACGCACCATGGACGCGGAAGAGTCGGCCCTCAAGATCAACGGTCTCAGCGTCGAGAAGATCGTCGCCGAGGGCTTGTACCCGGCGCAGGCGATCTCGCGGTTGGTCGAGATGCTGCGGCGTCACGACATGGTCGAGAGCGTCACGCTCGTGGGCCACAACGTCGCGTTCGACGCCGGCTTCCTCAAGCGGCTGTGGGACGTGGCCGGAGCGACCCAGGAGTCGTTCGACATCCTGTTCTCGCATCGGAAGATCTGCACGCAGTCGGCGGCCCTCCTGTTGGAACAGGCCGGCGTCATCGCGCCGGGCGGGTCTTCCCTCGATGCGTTGGTGCAGTACTTCGGCATCACGCTGAACAGGGAGTACGGGCACAACGCGCTCAACGACGCGCTGGCGACGGCGGAGCTTTTCGAGTGTCTGCTGGCCCGGTGCAGGGAGGGCGTGTGAAGTCCAAGTACGCGCTGCTGCTGACGACGCGCTGCGGCTGCACGCGGCTCGTCGAGACGTACTCGTACCCGCCGCCGTACTGGACCGTGCCGCTGGAGACACGTTTCTCGACGAATCAGGTGAACATGTTCGAGCTTGGGGCCGCACTAGAGTACCAAGTGGCCCCGCACCGACGGTTCGAGCGTCGAGAGATCATCAGCGACACGCACAACCTCATCATCATCCGCTACGCAGAAGTCGAGTAGGAGCCGGTTCGCGACCGGCTGATCTGGCGAGACAGGCCCCGCTTCTGGCGGGTGACCGACCGGGCGAACCCAGAGATGAATGGGCCGTGAGCGCGCGAGCGCGTCGAGTACGGCTAGAGCCCGACCATCGTTGTCTCGTAGCTCAAGGGTAGAGCAAGCGGATGATAACCGCTCGACGACCGTTCAACTCGGTCCGAGACTACCATCGTTGGCGAGTAGCTCAGTTGGTAGAGCGCCGGCCTGTTAAGCCGGTACGCGCAGGTTCGAGTCCTGCCTCGCCAGCCAGCGGGTGGGTCCATCCGTAGTAGGATGCAGTCCGTGGGCCACTATGTACAGTGACAGTCGGACGCCCCCACAAACACAAAAAGCCCCGTCAGTCCTCTCAAGGGACCGGCGGGGCTTTCGTGTTTTCTGGGTGCTACTTGTTCATGCGCTTCTCGACGAGCGTCGCGCCGACCGCGAAGCCGACTCCGAAGAGCAGGCCGTTCGCAGCGATGCCAACGCCGCTGACGAGCAACTGAAGAACCATCATGAGGACCACCATGTGAACCTCCTACTTGGCGACGCCTTGGAGCTTCTCGACCGTGCGCATGCCGCCGAGGCCGAGCATGCCGATGAGGAGCGTGGTGAGCAACTCGGTCTGCATCGCCGGGACCGCAACCGGGTGACCTGCGAGCGCCGTGCCCCACACGATCAGTGGACCGACCACCAACTGGAACGCGAGGGCTGCCCCGCACACCCAGCCGATGAACGGCCGCCAACGGCTCGTGAACGGGTCGGCGCTGCCGGCCTCGATCTTGTTGATGTCGACCTGCCCCGCGATGATCGCGAGGTCGCCCGACTGGCGGAGGTCCTCCAGCTTCTGGAGAGCCTCGGCCTTCGCCTTCGGATCGGGAAGGACCTTGTCCAGCACCTTCCCGACCACGTCGATCAGACTGCCGAGTGGATCGAACGCCATGCTACCCCCTGTTCATCTTCTTGAGACGGTTCGCTTCGTACTTCGCGCGGTTCCCATCCTCCGGCGCAGCGGGGTCGTTGTCGACGACCTTCGGTGCCTTCGGCGTCAGGGCCTCACGGATCTTCTTCTGATCGAGCGGACTCTGTCGCGGGGCCATTCAGTGCCCTCGCTCGATGAGCCGATCGAGCTTCCGGTTCATCTCCTTCTGCCCGTCCTTGATCTCGTCGATGTCCTTGTGGATGTCGTCCACCTTCGTCTCGACGACGCCGATGCGGACCTCGTGCTTCCAGTTCGAGACGGACGCCCACGTACACCATGCGACCCCGCCCGACAGGACGAGGCCGACGATGGCCTGCACGATCCACATCGGGATCGTGCCGAGGCTCCGGCTGAGGCTGTTGCTGCTAGCTGCGTGACTCACTGACTCCCTCCGGGGGAGACCAACGGGACCGTGGGCTGACCGGAGAGCTTCGCCTGCCGGTACGCATCCACGTTCGTCTTGATCCACTCCTGCCGTGCCTTCAGTCGGCCGGCCTTGATGTAGCTCCGCAGCACGGCCTTTGCGGCGACCGGGCTGAGGTTCTTGGAACGCGCCAACGCGAGCGTCGTCGCTTCCGAATCCGCCTGCTGAATCATCTTCGCGTACGCCTGCGAGTCACCGATCGGGACCTGACCCTTCACGCCGAGGAACGGCACCACCTCTTGGTGGGGAGCCGATGCGTAGGTCTGGAGGCCGATGCCGAACGTCGCCGGGATCGCATAGAGCAAGCCCTCGATGCCCTTGTCCTGAAGCACCGAGTACATGTCCTGCATCATGAGCGGCGTCACGCGCGAGATGACCTCGTCCGACAGCTTGAACGGCTTGCCGGCCTGATCCTTCCCTCGCAGCCAGTCCGTCACGAACGACGCCACAGGGGCCTCCTTCGAGATCAGGAACTGCGTCACCTTGTCGAGGCGATTCGGGATGCCGAACTTCGAGCCGAGTTCCGTCACCTTGCCGGTCTCCGAGTTCATCTGCTGGTTCGTCGCAAGCTGCGTGAACAGGCGGATGAACTGGAACATGCCGCCGCCGAGGTCGATGCGCGTGTTGCCGATGCGCACCTTGCCGGCGTCCGGGTTGCGGAAGTCCCACGTCACCTTCGCGCCGGCAGCGCCCGCGAGGCCCACCAGCGAGACGATCGCAGCCGCACTGGACATCACGGTCTTGATCGCCTGCATGCGGACGTACGGGTGCATCTGCGCGTAGTAGAGCGGGTTCAGCGTCTGGAGCCGAGCCATGGCGAGCCGGGGCGAGAACAGGATCGTGTTGAGGGCACTGATGTTCGTCCCCTTGCCACCGCCACGGCCGGTGAACGTGTTCACCATCTCCGCGAGGTCGCTGAGGAACTTCGTGTTCTTCACGTCCACGCCCGCAGCCGCCGCCTCGCGCATCGTGTTCGAGAACACGTCGAAGCGCACGCGGTTGAGGAACGTGGTGTACGCCTGCTCCGAGGACTTCACGAGGTTGCCGAGCACGGGGATGTTCTCCGCCATGCGCGACTGGAACGCCTCTTCCTGCGGACCCAGCTTGTGGTTGATGTCGGTGAGCGCGAGGCCCGAGTCGATCGCCGTCTTGAAGTCCGGGTGAGCGCGCAGGTACGCCTGCGACTCGTGGTACGCCTCCGGGCTCCACGCATCGACCATCGTCTTCAGGTGCTCCCAGTACTCCGGGCGGGACATCATGAGGATGCCCTGCCGGCCGGGGGCCGAGAGGTCGACGGACGACATGACGGCACGCGGGACGCCGAGTGCCTCGGTGAAGCGGTCGTTGACGGAGCCGGGCTTCTGCGCGTCGGCCCACGCCTCGAACCGATCGACGGTCTTGCGGATGTACTTCGGAAGCGGCACAGCGTCGATGCCGGACTGCTCGCGGAACTTCTCCAGCGAGCGGGACCATGCGTCGTTCTGGATGCCGTCGGCATGCCAGCGTTGCGTCTGCGCTTCGAGGGAGCGCATGTAGTTGAGCGCCTTCTGCCAGCCGGGGGCAACCCCCGGTGTCGCGTTCACCGTCTCGGGCTCGTGGAGCGACTTGATCCGCTCCAGTGCGGTGTCCATGCGGACAGCGTCCTGAGATTCAGTGGCGATCGCGAACTCATTCCATGCGTCGCTGCGTTGCTTCTCGGCCACGGCGTCGAGCTTGGGGAGCGCCCTCGCTGCCTTCGCCTGTGGCACCATCGGTGTGTCGGCCGGCATCTCCACACTGGTCGTGCGGCCGAAGTTCGCCGGCTGGCCCGGCTGACGGACGTTCGTCGAGGGAGCGACGATCGGAGCCGCAGCCGGTGCCCCGCCAGTGAGTTCTGACATCCGCCGGGGCTTGACGATGGTGCTCGTCACGTCCGGGTCGGCGGGCATCTTGCTGTTGACGTACAGGTTCTTCAGGGCCGACTGGACCTCGGGGTCCGCCTGCACATGAGTCTCCAAGTCGTTCTGGAGGCTCTGCCACATCGGAACGTCGACGTTCTGGACATGGGTCGCCCCAGTCCGTTCCGCCTCGCCCAGCGCAGCGGCACCGCGCAGGTAGTCGTGAATCAACGGCACCTGCTTCTCGGGCGCAGACAGGGGACCCAGCCAGCGTTCGACATCCGTGGGCGTATGCACACGGACGCCTTTCTCTGCTGTCTCCCCGTGAGCGCCGATGAAGCGGGCGATCCCGTCGATGAGTGGCTCGAAGTTCATGTCGTCTCCTAACGGTTGAGCAGGCCCTGCTGCGCAGAGCCCGCCTTCTTGGCGATGGCGGTGTTGTTCGCGCCCAAGTTGCGGAGGACGCCCTCAGCCGCCTTACTGAAGGGGATCTTGGGGGCTCGGTGGCCCGCCGCATCCCACACATCCTTCTCGTGATCCCACAGCACGGCTTGCACCGCGTCTGCGTCGAGCCCCGTAGCCTTCGCGATTTCGCGGATGCCGTCCGTGAGCATCTTCTGCTCGGCGGCCGTCGGGGTCTCCTTCTTGTCGAACGCGCGCTCGGCTCCCGTGCCCTTGAACATCTGGCCGGCGAGGCGCCGCAGTCGGCGCACCATCCACACGTCGATGGTCACCTGATCGTGGACGCCCTGAATGTTCAGGGTGAAGGGGCCGACCTTCGGGCCGAACTCCTTCGCCACGTTGTACACGCCCTTCTCGTCCTTCGTGAGCAGGTAGTCGCGCACCGCTTCGAGGTTGCCGTCGTACTTCTTGATGAGGTCGTTCACACGCGGCACCCACTTGCGGCTGACGGTGTTCACTTCCTGCCCGAACCGACGCAGCATCGGAACCTTCCCGGTGCGCGTGTAGTCGTGCATCATCTCGTAGGCGATCGCGAAGTTGTCGGTCACCGGCTTCTGCGGGCTCGTGAACGCGAGCAGCAGGTCGAACAGCGCCTGCCCGCCCGGCGTGTGAACCTCGGGGATGCGGTCGGCGACCATCGCGTGCATCTTGGCGATGTCGTCGGCGTACCACGTTGCAGACTCCGGGTGCGTCTTCATGCGCTCGTTGATCGTGTTCAGGCCATCGGCCATGAACCGCGACTTGATCGTGGCCGGGTTGGACGCGGGACGTACGCCCCTCGCCAGTTCCTCGGCCGCGTTGCCGAACGCTTCCGGCGACGCCTTGCCCACCTTCAACCCTCGGCCCGGCCGGTTGGGCTGGGCGCGATTGCGACGCTCGTTGAGCACGTCCTCGTACGTCCACTTCGGCAGCAGGCCGAACTTCTGCTCCGCGAACGGCCGCTCCTGCGGGGGCAGGGCAGCGTGCTTGGGCATGAAGTTGACCCATGCGTTCTGGCCGCGAGTCTCGGTCGCGAGGGCTGGCAGCGCATCCTCGGACAGCGTGGAGGCGTGCTTGCGGAACGCGGCGTCCTCGCCACGGGGACCGAACTCGTACCCTTCGGCCGCGTGGCCGAAGAAGTCGTGAACGGCGCGGAACATGTTGTTCTGCTCCGCCGTCATGAACGGGTGGTGACCCTCGGGCGTAGCGAACGCCTTGAGCCGCTTGTTCACGGCGATGTCCCCACGCATGTCGGCGCTCGTCGCGTACGGGTCGTCGTGCGTGAACTCGACCTTGTAGCCGGCGTCGATCATCGCCTTGTACTGTGCGGCGATCTCCTGATTGAAGGCGTCGTAGGACTGCTTCGCCTCCTTCCACGCCTTCGTGCCTTCCTTCGCGTTGTCGAGCATGTCGTACGCCGTGGCGACCCGCTGCGCGAACTTCTCGTTCAGCACCGGGAACACGTCGTGCCGCGTGGCACCCGCGCCTAGCCCGATCTCGTGCGTGTACTTGTCCGTGAGCAGCCGGACCTCGTCGAGGCCCGACGCACGGCGACCGGCCAGAGTGGAGACGGACTCGGCGTAGAGCTTGTCCAGCATCGGCCGGATCGCGCCACCCAGTTCCTTCACCATCTGCTCCGCCCACGCGAGCTTGTTCAGCCCGTGCTTCAGGAGCAGGTTCACGCCGATCTGCACGCGGTCCGCGAAGTCGGCCCAGTCGTAACTGACGTGGTCCTTCGCGCCCGGCTCCAGCGGCTTGTTGCTGACGGAGCCCCGCTCGCGCGACTTCTTGCGCTCGGCCTCGGGGAACTCAGCCTCACGCGCCTTGATGCGCTCGCGCGCCTGCGCGATGTTGTTGTCGGCCCACAGGTCCTGCTGGTGCCAGCGCCCCGGTGCGGGCGGCACGGCCGGTGCAGCGAGGGCCTTTGTGGCCGGCGAGTCCGGCTTCGCGATGGCCGCGTCGGTCTGCGCCTGCATGACAGGCGACACCTGCGGCATCTTCTCGACGGGCTTCGGCGTGGCCTCGCGGCGAACGTCCGCCGTCGCCATCTCGCCCTCGGGCAACTTGGTGCTCGACGTGACGGTGAAGCCACGCGGCTCCCAGTACGCCTTCAACTGCTTCTCGATCGGGATCTTGCCGCCGTTCGAGTCGACCTTCGTCAGGCGCGCGGTCACGGGGACACCATGCTCGTCAGCCGTCTGAACGATGTGGTCGAGTGCAGCGCCCAGTGCGCCCTTCTCGGCGCGAGCGCCGTTCGGGAGCCCAAGGCGGGCGATGTGGATGCCGCCCTCGGCGGGCGTGACGAGAGCGTGCTCGCCCACGTCGATCTTGCCCAGCGCCTTCGACACTTGGTCGACGGCCTGCGTGGCCTCGGGTAGGGATGAAGCCGCCGCCGAGGCGACGGCCTCAGAACTCTTCCCACTGACCGGAGTGGGTGAGCTAACGGCAGCCGTCTCGGTCGGCTTCGGCGCAGCCTTCGCACGCGCCTTCTTCGGCTCGAAGCCGAGTTCCTTCTGCCACCCGGCCGCAAGCTGCTCGGTCGTGGGTGGCGCCGGCTTCACTTCCGCCGGCAGTTCGTTCATGCCCTGCTCGATCGGCGGCAGCGCGGCCTTCTCGGGCAGCGGCTGCGCCATCGTGGTGACGGGCTCGGGCACCGTGCCCTGCATCCGCATGTTCGGCTCCTGCGGACGGACGAGCGCAGTCGGCGCAGACTCGGGGACCTGCCCCGTGCCGGCCAGAGCGCCGGGCTGCGTCATCTCGGGCGTTCCCTCGATCGGAGCGCCGGGCTCGCCGAGGTTGCGCGCATCGAAGTTCACGATCTCGGCGTTGGCCGCCTGACTGATGCGGAGCTTGCGCGCGATCTCGGATGCGGCCTGCATGCCGGCCACGGAGCGGAGACCATCCTCGCCGTGCTCCTGCATGATGATGTTCTTCGCGACCTCCGACGGGTCACCCTCGGTCGGCCAGCGCGAACGCTGCGGGTCGTACGCGCGAGCGGTGTCCGAGATCTTCTGGGCACGCTGCTCGGCGATGCGGTCCTGCCGCGCCTTGACGAGGGCCTCATCGGCCGCCTCGTTCTCCTCGATGATGCGACGCCGCTCCTGCCAGCCTTCCAGCCGGGCCTGATCGACCTCGTCCATCGCTTGCTGCGCGAGAGCCTCACGCTTCGCTGCGCGCTTGCCCAGTGCGCCGGCAACGCCACGGACCGTGCCTTCGAGCACGCCGGCCGCTCCGCCCAGTGCAGCACCGCCGATCCCGCCAACGCGGCCCTCGGCAACGCCACCCTTCACCGCTTCCTTTGCGATCTCGGCGGGGGTCATGTTCGCCGCGCCGGCTTCCATCGCCGCGCGCGTTGCGCCCTGTGCGCCCAGCGAGACGCCGCCGATGACAGCGCCCGTGGCCGCGTGCTTCACGGTCTGCACCACGGCGTTCTTGGTGGCCTGAGCAGCCGCGCCCTCGGCAGCGCCGAGACCGATCTTGCTCATGGCCTTGTTCAGGGGACCGGCACCGAAGCCGAGGAACAGCGCATCGGCCACGGCCTTCGACGGCTCCTGCACGGCCGCACGCTGCAAGTCGTCGACCGTCTGGTCGATCGAGTCGAGGGTGGCCGCGTGGCCCGCGACGACGTTGTGCGCACGCCGCTGGGCCTCGTCCATGATCTGCTCGTCCGTGAAGCCCTGCGCCTTGAGGCCGGGCTGGAGCTTCGAGAAGTAGTCCTGCGTCAGGGCCGCCGCGTCGGGCACGGGGAGCTTCGCCCCGGCCTGCTCGACCTGATGCGCGAGCGCGGTGTCGACCGCCTCGTTGATCGCGTGGCCCGCGCCGAACGCCACCTGCGAGACGCCGGGTAGCGCCTTGGCCGCAGTGGCCGCCGTCTTCGCGAGGGCAGGCACGACCGCGCCCGCGATCTTCGGGGCCTCGGCAACGACGTAGGGCGCGAGGCCCACCGCCGTCTCCTTGACCGCGTTGCCGAGCGGGGCGACGCGCTGGCCCATCGTGGGCTTGAAGTCCGCGAGGTACGTGGACTGGAGCTTCTTGTCGTAGTCCTCGGGCGTCATGGTGGACGCGAAGCGCGCCCGGTGACGCTGGAGGATCTGCTCGTCGGACATGCCACTGAAGTCGTACTTGTCGGCGAACTTCGCGCGGATGCCGTTGGCGATGTGGTTGATCTTGGCCTTGTCGATGTCGTTGCCCTTGTAGGTCTCGACACCGGGTGCGGGAGTCGGAGCAGGCGCGGGGACGGGCGCGGAAGTCGCAGCGACGCTGCCCTCGGGGTCCGCAGCCTCAGCATCGAGGTTGAGTTCCGAGGTGTCAGCGGGCGCACCAGTACTGGCCGCCCTCGCTGCCTCCTGCGCGCGGATGCGCGTCATCATCTCCTTGAACGTCTCCGCCATCTGTTACCTCCTAGAACTGTTCCTTCTCCGTCGACTTCGGCGCGGGTGTCCCGGCCGGCTTCGGCGTGTGCGTGCCCGGATGGGCGAGTTGCTCGGCGAGATCCTCGTACGCGGACGTGATCGTGTCGAGGTCCGCCATGTCGTACGTCTTGTTCAGGTCCTGCGGCCCGACGAACTTCGCAAGCTGCTTCGCGGCCTCCTTCAGGAACGTGGCCTCGGCCGCGCCCTTGAGCCCGTGCTGCTGCGCGATCGCTGCGGCCCGGATGTGGGCCGAGGTCTGGAGCGCGTCCGCCCGGATCTGGGCGCGCGTGTTGGCCCCCTTGATCGTCGCGTTCGTCTTCTCCATGTCGCGCTTGTGCTTGAGCGTGTCCTCGTCGGCCTTCAGGAGCGCGAGCTTCTCGTTCTCCGCGAGCGCCTTCTTCCAGTTGCCCTCGGACATCGCCTGCTCGGCCGCCTGCTCGTGCATCTTCTGGCGGAGCATCATCCGCTGCGTGAAGCTCTTGTCGGATGCGCTCTGGGCCTCGGCCATGCCCTTGTCGTAGGTCGCGAGGTTCGACTCCTTGACGGCCGGGTTCATGTCGCCCAGCGCCAGTGCCGCCCGCGCGAGCCCGTTCGGATGCGGGCGCTCGCCCTCGTGCTGCTGCTGCGCAGCGATCTCCTGCGCGTACTCGCCTTGGAAGTCCCGCTGCGGGTGCAGCTTCTGGAAGATCGCGTCGAGGTCCGCGAAGTTCTGGTGGATCTCCTGCTTGTGCTGGTAGGCCGCGAGGTCATCGGCGTACGCCTGCTTGCCCGCCTCGTCCGCGTACTGCGGAGCGTTCGGGTCCGGCGCGGGGCCGAGGTCCGGGAGGGTGAAGCCGCGCGCCACGCTGGTTCCGTCCGCAGAAGCCGCAGTGGGCTGAGGAGCAGCCGGTGCGGCCGGTGCGACACCCACAGGAGCCGGAGCCGCCGCCTGACCCGCCGCAGCAGCCGGAGCCGCCATCGGGGTGTTCGGGGCCTTGGGGTCCGTCTTCATGAGGGGCTGCACCGCGTTGCTGAGGGCTCGACCGGCGCGACGCGCGCCGTTCATGATGCTAGAAAAGGGGCTCATGCGTAGTTCGCCTCTCCGGGCTTACGAACCTTGCCCGTGTTGGTGTTGTCGATCGGCGTGGTGTCCAACGCCGTCGCCGTAGATTGCTGCTGCGGGCGCATCGTCGCGGCCCACTGGCCGGCCGCGCCAGCGATCTTCTCGAACGTGGAGGGCTGCTGGTTGTTGTACTCGTTCGCGCGCTCTTCGACGCCCATCAGGTTCTGGTTGAACTGAGCAGCGAGCGGCATGGCGGACTGCCACACGCCGGCCCTCGTCTGCCCTTCGAGGGAGCCCTGCGCCTGCGGGGCCGTGGCCGCCGCGAAGTCGCTCGCGCCCGAGGTCGCGCCCGAGCCGTTGCCCATGCCGGAAGCCGCCGCGTTGGTCGCGAGGTTCGACTGAAGCTGCTGGCCCGAGACCGCCGCCTGCGCCAGAAGTTGCTGGCCGTAGGGCGAGTTCAGGATGTTGTTGGCGATGCGCTGGGTGTCAGCGGCGATCGCGTCGGGGCCGTACTTGCGTCGGAGCATCTCGGGATCGACGTACTTCCGCTTCTTGCCGAAGATGCCGCCCAGTGCGTTGAGGATGTACGGTGCTGCCATGAGGGCTGCGCCCATCTGGTACCTCTTACGTCGTGTAACCGAACACGTCGATCGTCGCGTTTGCGGCGGCCGAAGAGCCGGTGGTGACGGTGAGTTGGATCGCCGTAGCCTCGGCGGTCTCAGTGTATTCGGTGAGATCGGTCGCCTGCACGACCATGTACTTCGACGCGCCACCCGTCATGCCGGCGAGGCTGAACGTCTGGCGAAAGTTCGTGATCGAGTAGCTCGTGCCGCCCGCCAGCGAGGCGGTGGGGTCGCGGACCACGACGTGCGTGATGCGCGTGGTCTTGCCGACCGGCGTGGTGAAGATGGTCGTAGTCGCCGCCGTCTTCATGTCGATGACCGCGCTGCCGAGCAGCGTGATCGCCTTGTCCTTCAGTGATGCCATGGTGGGCTCCTACGGGTTGAGGGGGCTGTAGTAGACGGCGTCGTTCTCCCACGAGACGATCTCGTCGTCGTAGAAGACCTGCGCGGTGTTGCCGACGAGCGTTCCCTCGCTGCTGACGCTGGCGAGGACCTTGCCGGCCAAGTTCTTCACCTGCACGATGTCGGCCGTCTGACTGGCTGCTGCCACGAGCAGGAGTGCCGGGAGAGCCGCCGAGGTGCCCTTGACGTGAACCTCAGCCGCCAGATCGGTGCTGCCGGTGTTGATGCCCAGTCGCCCGAAGATGTTGATGCCGCCCGACTGGGTGCCGGTGGCGAAGTCCCACCGCATGAAGGGCGAGCCCGCCTGTGCGACCGTCACGTAGGTGGTGGCGATGTAGAGGTCGCCGCCGCCAGCGTGACTGATCTGCGCGCCCGCGACCAGATTGATCGAGTTCGCCGTGTTACCAGACGAGTGAGGGGTGCCGGAGCAGACCACCGTGCGGGTGATCGTGACGAAGGTGTTGATGGCCGTGATCTCGGTGAAGGACGCACCACCGAGAGAACCACCACTCTCATTGCTCAACCACTCATCCCCATTCGAGTCGACCAGCGCGACATCCCAGAAGTTCTGGTTGCCGCCGCCGTAGACCGGCGCAACGAAGAGCGTCGTGATCTTGGCCGTGACCGTGTAGGTCGCGCCCGGAGTGATCGTGCCCGTGAGGGTGCATCGCTGCGGGTTGTTGCCCGATGACGCGGTGTTGATCGAGCCGTAGGTCGTGAGACCGTCGTCGTTGGCGAGTGCCGCCGCGAGCGTGCTGCCCGAGCCACTGCCACCGCTGCCCGTGCGCGCGACCCACCGCGTGCCGGTCGTGTCGATGTCGGCCGCCGTGAACAGCGCGGAGCCCGCGCCCTGATCGCTCTGCACGATGTGCAGTGTCGAGGAAGGCGCGGTCTTGTTGATGCCGACGAGCTTCAGGGTCTCATCCACTGTGAGGCGAGCGTTCGGCCAGCCGAGGTGGATGAAGCCCTTCGTGGTGCTGCTGGTGGACGCGAGCTTGAGCGTGTCGCTCGCGGCCGTCCCTCCGTAACCGATCTGTCCGCCACTGCGGCCAGCGAGCAGGAAGTACCCGGTGAGGTCCTGCGAAATGGGAAGCCCAGAGCCATCCGGGACCTCGCCCCGTACAACCGCCGCCGTGGACTGGAACTGCGAGCCCATGGCCCGGTTGAGGCGCATGATGGCCTCATAGAGCCAGCCCGCGCATTCGTCGGGGTTACGCGGAGGATGTACGGGAACGAAGACCGACATGGTTACCTCTAGGTTGTGTTGCGGTTCGTGTCCGGCAAGCCGGTGTCACTCGCCATGTACGTGATGCTGTGGAGTCGCATGTTGACGCCGAGGTCAGCCCAAGTGGCCGTGTCGCCGTTCGAGTCGAACGTGACCGCGACCTTCTCGACCTGAATCTCGAACCCGCGCCGGATGTTCGCGTTCACCACGCTGACGAGGTCGCCA
>Ga0068862_100002566_pt1 | contig 16051 bp, 16 predicted proteins | sample KBSSwiS52_FD_66598 | JGI IMG/M metagenome (GOLD analysis project Ga0068862, IMG submission 66598) | Switchgrass rhizosphere microbial communities from Kellogg Biological Station, Michigan, USA - KBS Switchgrass S5-2 | ecosystem: Host-associated > Plants > Roots > Rhizosphere > Soil ... | reverse complement strand
GGGGAAGATGTACATGAACACGAGGCAGAGCAGGACGATCAGCATGTACGGCATCATCCCCGCGAAGATCTGGTTGAGCGTCACGTGCTTGGGCGCCACGCCCTTCAGGTAGAACGCCGACATCGCCACGGGCGGGGACAGGAACGCGGCCTGGAGGTTCACCGCCACCATCGTGCCGAACAGGATCGGGTCGACGTCGAAGTGGCTCAGGAGCGGGATGAAGATGGGGCAGAAGATGACGATGATCTCGGTCCACTCGAGCGGCCACCCGAGCAGGAAGATGATGAGCTGCGCGATGATGAGAAAGCCGAGCGGCGAGAGGTTCATGCTGAGCACCCAGCGCTCGATCAGCGACTGGCCGCCGTGTAGCGCGAACACCGCCGAGAACAGCGCCGAGCCGACGAAGAGCCAGCAGACCATGGCCGTCGTCTTGGCGGTGAGGAACGTCGACTCCTTGAGGCTCTGACGGAGCTCGGGCGAGCTGCGCAGCGTCGCGAGCCACGGCACGACCGTTCCCAGGAACACGGCGCCGAGCGCGCCCGACACGATCATCGTGACCGCGTCGCCCCGCCGCGAGCCGAGAGCCAGCCCCACGATCAGCCCCCCGAGGCTCCACCACCACACCTGGCGCGGGCGCTTGGAGAGCGCGGCGAGGTACAGGGCGCCGAGAGCCCCGACGGCGGCCGATTCCGTCGCGGTCGTGATCCCGAACAGGATCACCGCGAGCACCACGAACGTCAGCACGCCGAGCGGTACGACGGACGCCACCAGCTCTCTCAAGATCTCCAGCCGCTCGCCGTCCATGCGCCAGTAGTACATGATGAGGAGCAGGACCGAGATGGCGGCGAGACTCCAGAACCACGTGTAAAACTGGGCCGGCGTCTTGTCCCTCGCCGTGGTCGGCTCGGCCACTGGGGATCCCATCTGCTCGGGGGGCTCGTCGGGACGTTCCGTCTTCTCGGCCGTGTCGGTCTGCGAAGCCGATCCCAGCTCCTGAGGCGTCTCGTCCTCGTTCCCCTCCTTCGACGCAGGCGCGGCCGGTGATGGCGCGGGCGTCAACGCGGTGGGGGGAGCTGCCGCGGACTCGAGAGGGGCCGCTGCGGCCCTGGCGGCCGGCGCGTTGTAGACCACGAAGTACCACCACGTGGCGCCGAAGGTGGCCACGGTGAGCATCACCGGCACGAGAGCGACGACCAGGCGCCGAATGACGGCGGAGTAGGCAATCGGACCGTCGGGAGCCTGGGGGCGCCGCCTCATCGCCGGCCGGAGCGCCGCGGTGATGAGCCCGCCGAGCACGCGCCGGGACGACCCGCGCTCGAGGCCCTGGAGCCACCCGGGCACGGAGAGCCGGTACTTGTCGGGCGGCAGGCTGGGCGCGATCTTGGGATTGATGATCGCCCAGCCCAGGATGTACACGAGATAGAGGAACGTCAGAAAGAAGCCCGGCAGCATCGCCGCCGCATAGAGCTTGACGATCGACTGCCCGGCCACGGCCGCGTAGACGATCAGCATCACCGACGGCGGGATCAGGATGCCGAGCGTGCCCCCCGCCGTGATCGCCCCCGACGCCAGCCGCACGTCGTACCCCGCGTTCAGCATCGGCCGCAGCGCGATCACGCCCATCAGGACCACGACGGCGCCGACGATCCCCGACGCGATGCCCCAGAACGCGCACACGAGCAGCGTCGTCACGGCCAGGGAGGCGGGCACGCGGCGGAACGCGAGCTGCACGCTGTGGAACATGCGGTCGACGAGCGCCGCCCGTTCCATCACGTAGCCCATGAACACGAACAGGGGGATCGACAGGAGCGTGTCGTTGGTCATGACCCCGTAGGTCCGCTGGACCATGAGGTCGAAGACCCTGTTGTCGTACCAGTGCTGGCCGGGGCTCAGGAACGCGACGAACCCGAAGAGCATCCCGAGGCCCATGAGCGTGAACGCCGTCGGGAAGCCCATCATGATCGCGACCACGATGAGCCCGAGCATCAAGAGCCCGAGGGAGGGATCGCTCACGCGGGCGCGCTCACTTCCGGTCGGCCGTGTCGTCGACGGCCGTGCGGTGACGTGCCGCTTCGTCGATGGCATGGGCCTGCCCGACGGCGGCGCGGCGCGACTCCTCGTCGATGAACTCGCTGTGCGCGAGCTGCTCGCCGACGACGTCGATCTCCTCGACGTCCTCGATGCGCGCGGGCCACACGCCCGTGCGCAGGCACACGATGCAGCGCGCGATCTCCGCGACGCCCTGGAGCATCACGAGCATGCCGGCGATCGGGATCACGGACTTGAAGTGGTAGATAGGCGGCCCCTCCGCCGTCACCGTGGAGTGCTCGCCGATGCGCCAGGAGTCAATGGCGTAGTCGAAGCCCGCGTAGATCAGCGCGAGGATGCCGGGGATGAAGAACAGAAAATACAGCGCGAGGTCGAGGCCGGCCTGGGTGCGGGGCTGGAGGCGCCCGTACACGAAGTCGGCCCGCACGTGCCCGCCCGCGGCCAGCGTGTACGCCCCGCACATCATGAACAGCGCGCCGTACAGCATGTTGTTGAAGTCGAAGATCCAGGCCGTGGGCGCGTTCAAGATGTAGCGCTTGAAGACCTCGACGGAGACGACCAGCGTCAAGACGACGATCAGCCACGCAAACGTCTTGCCCGACCAGTAGCTGACCTGATCGATGACGCGGAAGATCGACTGAGCGTTCATGGGTGTGAAGACGCGACCAGCCACCCGGCGATCACCGGATGGCTGGCCACGACGAGCGTCCGCTAGCTCTTCTTCTCGGCCGGCTTCGGGGCCGCCTTGGCGAAGTAGTGGTCGTAGGCCATTTTGCGGCTCACGTTCGTGTCGAGGTCCCACTTCACGGCCCGTGCGGCAAAGGCGCGCTGGGACTCGACGATCTCCTTGAACAGCGGGTTGTCGGCCGCCTTCTTGTCGGCGGCGGCATCATAGACCTCGAGCTGCTTCCGCAAGAGCGAGTCCGGCGTCTTGTAGAACCGGACCTTGTCCTTCGTCTGCAGCTCGATGTAGTCCTTCGAGTACCGGTCGACCGCCTTCCACGACATGTCGGCGGAGGCGGCCTCGACGGCGATCTCGATGAGCGCCTTGATCTTGTCGGGCAGCGCATCGAACTTGGTCTTGTTGAACATGATCTCCAACTGCTCGGCGTTCTGGTGAAAGCTCTGCAGCATGCACACCTTCGACACGTCCGCGAACCCCAGGATGCGGTCGGAGGTGGCGTTGTTGAACTCCGCGGCATCGAGGAGCCCGCGGTCCATGGCGGGCACGATGTCGCCGCCGGGCAGCGCGTTCACCGCCGCCCCGAGCCCGGTGAACACGTCGATCGAGATGCCGACGGTGCGGAACTTGAGCCCCTTGAAGTCCTCGGGCTTGGTGACCGGCTTCTTGAACCAGCCGAGCGGCTGCGTCGGCATGGGCCCGTACGGGAAGGACACCACGTTGGCGTTGATCGACTTGTAGAGCTTGTCGAGGAGCTGCTTGCCCCCGCCGTACTTGTGCCAGGACAGGAGCATGTTGGCATCCATGCCGAACGCTGGGCCCGAGCCCCAGAGCGCCAGCGCCGTCTGCTTGCCGTAGTGGTAGACGAGCACGCCGTGGCCGCCGTCGAGCGTGCCCTTGGACACGGCGTCGAGCAGGCCGAACGCCGGTACCACCGCACCCGCCGGCAACACCTCGATCTTGACGTCGCCCCCGGTCATGTCGTTGACCTTCTTGGCGAAGTCGTTCGCGTACTCGTGGAAGATGTCCTTGGCCGGCCAGGTGCTCTGCCAGCGCATCGAGATGGGGCCCTGCGCCTTGACCACGTTGGGGAAGCCCAGCGCGGCTGAGCCGGCCGCCGCTGCGGCCACACCTTTCAGAAACCGCCGGCGGGGCGCTTCCGTGATTGCCTGTTGGTCGCTCATGTGGCACCTCCTCGTTGAGGGGTTCGTCCCGGAGTGCCGCGCCAGGGACTCCGGCGCGGATGCCCGCCGCAGCGCGCAGCCCGCGGAGCGGAACGACCGCAAGGCACAGGCGAGCCGCGGGAGCATTCTAACCCTCATGTCATATGCCCAACAAAACTAACTTCGGGATCCGCCGCGGGTTCCGGGAGCGGGTCGACCGCGGTGGCGGAGGCGCCGGAGACCGACTCGCTCGCGGAACTGTCGCCCTCTGGATCAGAGCCCGGCGCTAGCGTAGCGTCTCAGGGTGCTGTTCTTCGTCTCCTTGCTCGTGGACGGGGCGCTGGCCGGCGCCGTGTACGCCCTGGTCGCGCTGGCCTTCGTGGTCGTGTACAAGGCGTCGCGCATGATCAACTTCGCCCTGGGCGAGTGGGTGATGCTGGCCGCCCGACTGGTGGCCACCGGGCTCTCCGCGATGGGGCTCGGCCTCGCCGGAGCTCTCGGCGTCGCCGTCGGCGGCATGATGGTGCTGGGTGTCGTCTTCAACCGATTGATCGTGCACCGGCTCGTCGGGCAGCCGCTGATCTCCCTGATCATGGTCACGCTCGGCTTCGGCGCGTTGATACGCGGCTCGGCCGCTCTGGTGTTCGCGGGCATCCCCGGCGCGATCGCGCTTCCCCTCTCGCAGGAGCCGCTCGTGATGCACGGCGTGAGGGTCCCCGCGGACAAGCTCGCGGGGGCAGCCATCGCGCTGGCCTGCATCCTCATCGTGAGCTGGTTCTTTCACCGGACCCGGACCGGGCTGGCGCTTCGCGCCATCGCGGACGACCAGCAAGCGGCCATGGCGGTCGGCATCGATCTCGACCGCCACTTCTCCATCACGTGGGCCTTGGTGGGCGTGCTCTCCGTCCTGGCGGGCACGCTGTGGACGGTCGTGGCGGGCGGTGGGTTCGGCCTCGTGCTCGTCGGGCTCAAGGTGTTCCCGATCGTCATCATCGGTGGCCTCGACAGCATTCCCGGCACCCTCGTCGGGGCCCTCATGGTCGGCGTGCTGGAGAGCTTGACGGCGGGCTACCTGGATCCGCTCGTGGGCGGGGGATTCAGCAATGTCGCTTCCTACCTGGTGCTCATCGCCGTGCTGTTCGTGCGGCCGTACGGGATGTTCGGCCGGCCGGCCGTCGAGCGGGTCTAGAGCGACGATAAGGGCCCATCTGCTTCGTTGGCGCCCTCGCCCGGGCGCTCAACGTAGAGCGACTACGCCTCGCGCCCGGACTTCGGGCGCCGCCTCGCATCTGGACCCTTCTCATCGCTCTAGCCCGGTCTTCTCCGACAGGCTCCTGGCTATTCGCTCCGGGCGCGAAAGTGATAGGATGCCCGGCGGGTCACCACCATGACGACTGCAGACGCCTCCCGCAACATGCGGCTTCTCGCCCATGCCGACCTCGGCGGCTTCGGCAACATGGGCGAGGGCATGGTGATCCAGCTCGCGCGCGACGGCCGTCGCGTGCTGTGGCTGGCCCACGAGTCCGCGCCGAAGAACATCACCGCCGTCGACGTGACGGAGCCCGGCAAGCCCGCGGTCATCCTCCAGACCGACCTGCCGCATGGTGACATGCGCTCGAACTCGCTCGACCTCGCCGGCGACCTCCTCGTCGTCGCCTACCAGACGGCCAGGGTCGGCCTCCAGCCGGCGGGCTTTGAGATCTTCGACGTCGGCGATCCTGGGCGCCCGCGCTCCGTCGCCTTCTTCGATGCCTCGGGGCCGCACTCCCGCGGCGTCCATCACCTATGGTTCGTGGACGGCTCCTACGTCCACCTGAGCGGGGGCGCCGCGGACTTCAAGCCCCGCAATCCGAAGGACGACCAGTGCTATCGCATCGTCGACGTGCGCGAGCCCACGCGTCCGACGGAGGTCGGGCGGTGGTGGCTGCCCGGCACGCGCGACGGCGACGCCGAGCCGCCGCCGGTGCGTCACGCCGTCCTCGACAGCGGCTTTCGCGCCCACAACACGAACGTCTATCCTCGCCGGCCGGATCGAGCCTGGGTCGGCTATCTCGACGGCGGGGCCATCGTGCTCGACATCGCCGACATGGCGCACCCCCGCCTCGTCAGCCGCTGGGACTACCATCCCCCGTTCCCCGGCTTCACCCACACGCTCCTGCCCCTCTTCGACCGCGGACTCCTGATCGTGAGCGACGAGGCCATCGCCGACGGTGGCCGCGACTGGCCCAAGCTGGTCTGGGTGGTGGACGCGAGGGAGGAGTCGAACCTCGTGCCGATCGCCACGTGCCCCCTGCCGCCCGTCGCCGAGTTCGCCGGACGCGGCGGGCGCTATGGCGCGCACAACCTGCACGAGAATCGCCCGGCCCCGGGGTCGTGGGTGTCGGAGACGATCATCGTCGGCAGCTTCTTCAACGGGGGCGTCCGCGCCTTCGACCTCTCGGACCCGTTCCGGCCCGCGGAGGCCGGCTACTTCGTCCCCGAGGCGCCGCGCGGATCGCGCGCCGGCGCGGCGCAGATCAACGACGTGTTCGTCGACGAGCGCGGCCTGATCTACGCGGTCGATCGCTTCGCCGGCGGTCTCTACGTGCTCGAGCTCGACCTCTAAGGCTAGAGCGACGAGAAGGGCCCATCTGCTTCGTTGGCGCCCTCGACAGCCGGCTCAACGTACAGAAAGTACGCCTCGCCGGCTGCCTTCGGGCGCCGCCTCGTATCTGGACCCTTCTCCTCGCTCTAGCTGGATCTCCGACAGGCTTCTACGGAACCTCGTCGACTAGGGACTGGAGAAGCTTGCGAGCGGCGGGGCCGCTCCAGTCGCGTGCGCCCTGGATGCGGCCGACCAGTCGGCCTTGGCGATCGATCAAGTACGCGGTGGGCGGACCCCAGACTCCGTAGACCCGGCCCGTCACGTCACCGGACGCGTCGAGGAGAACGGGGGCTACGTAACCCCGCTCCTGCGTCATTTTCCTCACGTGGTCCGCACTCTCGCGGAAGTTCACGAGCAGGACCTCGAGCCCCTTGGCCTTGAGCTCCCCGTACAGCCGATTGACGGAAGGTAACTCCTCCCGGCAGTCGGGTCACCAGGTCGCCCAGAAGAAGAGGAGAACGACCTTGCCGCGGAAATCCTCGAGGCGGACGGTGCGCCCGTCGAGCGAGGGCAGGGCGAAGGCGGGAGCCGGCTTCGGGGGCTGATAGGGCTGGACCTGGAGGCTCGCGAAGTCGGGGGCGGCCCCCGCGCTGCCGGCAGTCAGCAGCGCGAGGGTCACCACGACGAGGGTGAGACGACGGATCACGAGGCCGCGTCCTTCGTGGCCTTCAACACCTCGTCGGCGTCGAGGAGGTTGAGCGGGTTGTCCATGATCTTCATGAACTTCACCGTCCCCGTCTTGTCGACGATGAAGTACGCCCGCTTCGCATAACGGTAGACCGGGCTCTGCTCATCGGTCTGCATCGCGCCGTACGTGGGGAGCATCTGACGCCGGAAATCCGAGAGGAGCATCTGCTTGCTGCCCTGATCTTTTTGCCATGCGGCAAGGGCGAGATGATGGTCCGTGCTGATGCCCACGACCTGGGCGCCCATGGCCTCGAATTGCGGCAGTGCCGCCTCGAAGGCCTTGAGCTCCTTCGTTCACGTCGGGGTGAACGCCGCGATGAAGGTATAGATGACGACCGGGCCTTTCGCCGTCAAGTCCGAGAGCTTGACGGGCTTGCCGTCGACGCCGTTCAGCGCGAAGTCGGGGGCCTTTTGCCCGACCTCGAGGGCGCTCGCCCCACCGGCGAGCGCGACGCTGATCAGCGCCGCCGCCACGACACTCCGGAACAGCAGGCAGGTGCGCATTGGGACCCCTCCTTGTGCGGGCGTTGTTGGGCCATTAACGCGAAGGACGACCATTCGGTTCCGCCGGATCGCCTCAGGAGTATCAGGCCGGCCCATCCGCTGTCAACCGGCGGCGATGCTCCGTGTCTCCAGTCGAGAAGGGGCTGCCGCGCGACTCCACGAACATCTGGGTACCAAGGCAACAGGAAGAAATCGACGGCTGCATCCCGGATGGCATCCGGGCTCACCCGGTCGAGACTGCGCGGCCGCGGGCACACGGGGCGGCCTCCGAATCGCGCCTGGAAGACCTCCCGGACGCCCTCGTGAGGCACTTTCGCCGTCACAGGATCCCGCGCCGTCGTCCGTGCACAAAAGGACGCGGCGGTGGGCCGGTCCCTCAGAAACGCCTCCACCTGCGCGATCGCTGATGCATGCGTCAGGCGCACCATAAAGTTCCTCTAAAAACGAGTAGTTCAAGCTGGGATGCATAGAAATGACTAGAAGGGTTGCATCCCATGCTTGACGCCGGCGTTGCGCGTGGCTAGGATGCCGCTCAGCCAGGTCGGCTCTCTGGGCTCGCGCGGAGGCCATTCGGCACCTCCTGAGGGAGGCGTCCGAGTCTGGTAGGTCACGTCAACGTTGACGGGAAGGAAGGGCGACCGCCTCCGGATGTTGTGCATGTCGCCTATCCTCCCTGCGTTTCGAGGAGGGATGGATGGATCTCGAGCTTCGCGGCCGCACCGCCGTGGTGACCGGATGCAGCGTGGGGATCGGGCGGGAGATCGCCCGCGTCCTCGCCGCCGAGGGCGTGCTGGCTCTGGTGATCGCCCGGCGGGGAGATCTCTTGAAGATCCTGCGGGACGAGATCGAGGCCGCGGGATGGGTGCGCCCCGAGGCGCTGGCGATCGATCTCGCCGACCGCGGTGCCGCCGCGCGGGTCCGTGACGAGGCGCTCGCACGGCTCGGTCACGTGGACATCCTCGTGAACAACGCGGGTGGCTCGCGGCCCACCGCAATGGACGCCCCCGACGGCGTGTGGGACGAGTCGTTCGCCATCAACTTCACGGCGGTCCGCACGCTCACCCAGGCGCTCCTGCCCGGCATGATCGAGCGGCGCTGGGGCCGGATCATCAACGTCACCGGGACGTCGGAGCCGGCGGGCACCAATGCGGCGGGCCCGGCCAAGGCCGCGGTGCACGCGTGGGCGAAGGGGCTCTCCCGCGACGTGGGCCGCCACGGCATCACCGTGAACTGCCTCGCCCCCGGGCGGATCCACAGTGAACAGATCGACCAGCGCCTGCACCCCACGCCCGCGAATCAGGAGCAGTTCGCGCGCCAGATCCCGCTGGGGTACTTCGGTGATCCCAGCGACATGGCCTATCTGGTCGCGTTCCTCTGCTCGCCCAGGGCACGCTACATCACCGGAGAGCGGATCCACGTGGACGGCGGCCTCCGCCGCGCCATCTGACCCAGGTCATGATCGCGGCGCTGATCTCTTCCCTGCACCTGCTGGCGCTCGCCATCGGGCTGCCCGCGGTGTTCCTCCGCGGGCGCGCACTCAAGGGCCCGCTCGACGCCGACGGGCTCCGTCGCCTGCTGGCCGCGGACAACGTCTGGGGCATCGCCGCCGTCTTGTGGATCGCCACCGGGCTCCTCCGCGCATTCGGCGGCCTCGAGAAAGGTACGGAATTCTACCTGAGGTCGCCCCTGTTCTGGACGAAGATGGCGCTGTTCGGGATCGTCTTCCTGCTCGAGATCCGTCCCATGGTCACCTTCATCCGCTGGCGGCGTGCGCTGCGGCAGGGCCTGACGGTGGACACGAGCGGCGCGCGGACCCTCTACACGCTCAACCACATCGAGCTGGCCATCGTCGTGGTGATGGTGTTCGTGGCCAGTCTCATGGCTCGCGGGGTCGGCTTCTAGGCCAACCCGGGACTATTCGCCCACGATCGCGGCTCCTTCGGCTTACTCCCGGATGCTACCATCGGCCATGCGCATGTTGAGGGTCGCCTGCCTGGCCCTGCTGATCGTCGGGTGCCACGGACCTGGCGCGGGCGGTCCGGCCGCGCCAGCTGCAGGGTTGGTGGCGGTGGGCAGTCCGGGCGACCTGGTCGTGCTCGATGACGATCCCGCTCGCGACGTCCGGGCGGTCGCGAGGGTCCGCTACACCATGCGCGGCGGCCGGATCATCTACGAGAGCGAAAAGTAGGCCGGTGCTTGTTGACACTCGCGCATAGTCCCTGCTAGCATGCCGGCCACGCTGAGCATCCTGACCCCCGGGCGGGCTCGGCGCCCCTCACGACCCGGTGTGGCCCGTCGGCGGGAGGTGTCAATGGCGACCAGAACTCCACCTCGCTCCAAGCTGTTCACCGCCGTTCTTCTCGCGTTCATGGCCAGCTCGGTCGTGCTCGTGGCGGTCCCTACGGAGCTCCAAGCGGCGGAGACACCGCGCCGGGGCGGCGTCTTGCTCGCGGTGATCGGCGCCGACCCGCCGAGCCTCGATCCGCACCAGGAGAGCACCTTCGCCAACATCCAGCTCGTCGCTCCGCTCTACAGCACGCTGATCCAGATCGATCCCTACAACTTCCCGAAGATCATCGGCGACGTGGCCACCGAGTGGAAGGTCACGCCGGACGGACTGACCTACACATTCAAGATCCGGCAGGGCATCCGATTCCATGATGGCTCGCCGTTGACCGCCGCCGACGTCAAGGCGACCTACGACAAGATCGTCTCCCCGCCGGAAGGCGTTCGCAGCGTGCGGAAGAACGCCTACACGGCGGTCGCGCGCATCGAGACTCCCGACCCGAGCACCGTGGTGTTCAAGCTCAAGTTCCCGTCGGCCTCGCTCCTGGACAACCTCGCGTCACCGTGGAACGTCATCTTCCCCAAGAAATACCTGGACAAGGACCCGAATCATTTCAAGACCAACGTCGTGGGGTCCGGCCCCTTCAAGCTCAAGAGCTACACGCGCGGATCGACGTTCGAGGGCGAGCGGAACCGCGACTACTTCGTCAAGGATCGGCCCTATCTCGACGGGTACAAGTTCTTCATCAGCCCCGAGACGTCCGTTCGAGCGGCGGCCATCCGTTCCGGGCGCGCGTATATCGAGTTCCGCGACCTGCCCAGCGCCGAGGTGGACGCCATCCGGAAGCAGCTCGGGGACAAGGTTGCCGTTCAGACCACGGCGGTGACCGGCCAGTGGGGGATCGCGATCAACAACACGGCGAAGCCCTTCAACGACGTCCGCGTCCGCAAGGCCCTCACGCTGGGCTTCGATCGCTACACGGGCGGCAAGGTGCTGCAGACGCTCACCGGCCTGAGGGACGTCGGGGGACTGATGCGTCCGGGCTCGGAATGGGCGATGCCGGAGGCCGAGCTGCAGAAGCTTCCAGGTTTCGGGAAGGACGCCGAGAAGAACCGGACCGAGGCCCGGCGGCTCCTGACCGAAGCCGGTTACCCCAACGGCCTGAAGGTCGTCGTGAAGAACCGCAACGTGAAGCTCCCCTACCAGGACTTCGCCGTCTTCTTGATCCAGGAGTGGCGGAAGATCGGGATCGAGGCCGAAAACCGCCCGCTGGAGACGGCGGCCTGGTTCGCGGATGGACAGGACACGGGGAACTTCGAGCTGATCATCGCTCCCACCGTCGAGTTCATGGACGACCCGGATCAGTTCCTCGGCCGGTACGTCACGGGGAGCACCCAGAACTGGGGCCGCTTCTCCGACCCCAGGATCGACGACCTGTTCTCGCGGCAGGCGCGGTCGCTCGATGCCGGGGAGCGGAAGAAGGCGATCACGGAGCTCCAGAAGATCGTCCTGGAGAACGCGTACTACATGCCCGGTCTCTGGTGGACGCGGAACGTCGTGCACTGGGCCAAGCTGAAGAACTACGTGGCGCCGCCCAGTCACTACACGAACCAGAAGCTCCAGGACGTGTGGCTGGCGGAGGATTGAACGATGGCGTAGTGTCCTCGCTCTCAACCGTCCCCGGTCCGTGGGAGGTCTCATATGGCAACACGCATCCGACGTCACCGGATCCTGCTCACCGTCCTCGCGCTCGCAGTCCTGGTCGGCTCGCTGGTTGCGGCAACTCGCGCCGCCGCGCAGGCGCCGGAAACACCGCGCCGCGGCGGGGTGTTGCTGGCGGCCATCGGCGCCGACGCGCCGAGCCTCGACCCTCACCAGGAGCAAACCTTCGCCACCCTCCAGCCGGTCGCTCCGCTCTACAGCACGCTCTTGCAGATCGATCCCTACCGGTATCCGAACGTCATCGGCGACGTCGCGAGCGAGTGGAAGATCTCGCCCGACGGGCTCACGTACACGTTCAAGATCCACCCGGGCATCAGGTTCCACGACGGCTCCACGATGACGGCCGCCGACGTCAAGGCGACGTACGACAAGATCGTCTTCCCGCCGGACGCGGTGCGCAGTATCCGGAAGTTCCACTACTCGGCGATCGCGAGCATCGAGGCCCCGGATCCGAGCACCGTGGTGTTCAAGCTCAAGTTCCCGTCGGCCTCGCTCCTGTCGAACCTCGCTTCACCATGGAACGTCATCTATCCGAAGAAGTACCTCGACAAGGACCCGAACTACTTCAAGAACAACGTCGTCGGCTCCGGACCCTTCAAGTTCAAGAGCTACACGCGCGGGTCGACGTTCGAAGGGGAGCGGAACCCCGACTACTTCGTCAAGGACCGGCCGTACCTCAACGGGTACAAGTTCTTCATCAGCACGGAGACGTCCGTGCGCGCGGCGGCGATCCGGTCCGGGCGCGCCCACATCGAGTTCCGCGACCTGCCCAACTCCGAGGTGGAGGCGATCAGGAAGCAGCTCGGCGACAAGATCGTCGTCCAGTCGACGCCGTTCGTCATCCAGTTCGGCATCGCGATCAACAATTCCGTGAAGCCGTTCACCGACGAGCGCGTCCGCAAGGCCCTCACGCTGGGTATCGACCGCTACACGGGGGGGAAGGTGCTGCACGCGCTCACCGGCCTCAGGGACGTCGGGGCCCTCACGCGTCCGGGCACGGAGTGGGCGATGTCGCCGGCCGAGCTCGAGAAGATCCCGGGCTTCTGGCGGGATCCCGAGAAGAGCCGGGCCGAGGCCAGGCGGCTCCTGGCCGAGGCGGGCTACCCCAACGGCTTCAAGGTGACCTTGAAGAACCGCAACGTCAAGCTGCCCTACCAGGACTTCGCGGTGTACGTGATCCAGGAGTGGCGGAAGATCGGGATCGAGGCCGAGCATCGGCCCCTCGAGACGGCGACCTGGTACGCGGACGGACGGGACCAGGGGAACTTCGAGCTGATGGTCTTCCCGGCCGGCGGCTTCATCGACGATCCCGATCAGCTGCTGGCTCCCTACGTCCCGGCCTCCCCGCAGAACTGGAGCCGCTTCTCCAACCCCGCGATCGACGACCTGTATTCGCGGCAGGCACGGACGCTCGACCCGACCGAGCGCAGGAGGCTGGTCATCGAGCTCCAGAAGATCGTGCTGGACCATGCGTACCACATGCCCGGTCTCTGGTGGTCGCGCAACGTCGTGCACTGGGCCAAGGTGAAGAACTGGGTGGCCCCGCCGAGTCACTTCACGAACCAGAAGCTCCAGGACGTCTGGCTGTCGGAGGACTGAGTCGACAAGGGTGACGACCACATGAGCACGTACATCGCGAAGCGACTCCTCCTGATCGTCCCCACGCTGTTCGGGGCCGCCGCCCTCGTGTTCGTGATCATGCGGGTCATCCCCGGGGACGTGGCCCTGCTGATCTTCGGCGGCGACCAGGCCGGCCACATCGATCCCAAGCAGCTCGAGGCCATGCGCCACCGGCTCGGGCTGGATCGGTCGCTGCTGGCGCAGTTCGGGACGTGGCTCTGGGGGGTGGTCCGCTTCGACTTCGGCAACTCCCTCTGGACGGGGCAGCCGGTCGTCGAAGAGCTGCTGATACGCCTGCCGCTCTCCCTCGAGCTGGCGCTCGCGGCGACGGTCGTCTCGGTGCTGATCGCCATCCCCTTGGGAATACTCGCCGCTGCGCGCCAGGACACCTGGGTGGACTACCTCGTGCGCGTGTTCAGCATCGGCGGCCTGGCCATCCCCTCGTTCTGGGTCGGCATCCTGATCATCCTCTTCCTCGTGATCTATTTCGGCTGGGGGCCGCCGCTCGAGTTCACGCCTCCCTGGGTCAATCCCTGGGCAAACTTTCAGATGATGGTCTGGCCGGTCCTCACCGTGGGCTACCGATACGCCGCGGTCACCACCCGCATGACCCGCTCGACGATGCTCGAGGTGCTGCGGGAGGACTACATCCGCACCGCGTGGGCAAAGGGGCTGGCGGAGCGGGCGATCGTCATCCGTCACGCCTTGAAGAACTCGATGCTCCCCGTGATCACGCTGATCGGGACGGAGTTCGCCTTCCTCATCGGCGGCCTGGTCGTCACCGAGACCGTGTTCACCCTGAATGGCGTGGGGCGATTCATGATAGACGCCGTCGCCCACCGGGACTACCCCGTCGTGCAGGCCCTGATCTTTCTCATCGCGTTCGGCTTCGTGGTCGTGAACCTCCTCGTGGACCTGACCTACGCGTGGTTCGACCCACGCATCCGCTACCGCTAGCCAGAGCGATGAGAAGGGCCCATCTGCTTCGTTGGCTCCCTCGACTGCACGCTCAACGTAGAGCGACTACGCCTCGCGTGCAGCCTTCGGGCGCCGCCTCGCAGCTGGACCCTTCTCATCGCTCTGGCCGGGTTTCTAGCCGGGGTTCTCCGAGAGGCTCCTAGCGATGGCGACCAACCTCGAGCTGGACCACGCGACGGCGTCGGCAAGCCTGGCGCCGAAGCTCACCGCCGTCGAAGCCGTGGTGAAGTTCGTCCGGACGAAGCCCCTGGGCGCCGGGGGCGCGGTGATCATCCTGGCGATGCTCTTCGTGGCCCTCGTCGCCCGCGCGCTCGCGCCCTACGATCCCTACGTGGGCGACTACGCCCTGCAGTTCGCGCGGCCGAGCGCGGAGCACTGGTTCGGCACCGACGAGTTCGGGCGCGACGTGATGACCCGCATCATGTACGGCGCGCGCATCGCCCTCTTCGTCGGCTTCACCGCGTCGTTCGCGGGGTGTACGGTTGGCGGCCTACTGGGCGTCGTCAGCGCGTACTGGGGCGGGAAGGTCGACCTGCTCCTCGAGCGGATGATGGACATCCTGCTGGCCTTTCCGCAGTTGATCCTGGCGCTCGCCATCGCGTCCATCCTGGGCCCCTCGGTTCAGAACGTCGTGATCGCCATCTCGATTCCCGTCGTCCCCCGCGTCGCGCGCGTGGTGCGGTCGGCCGCCCTGTCCGTGAAGGAGAACGTCTACGTCGAGGCCGTGCAGGCCCTGGGCGCCTCGCGGCGCCGCATCATCCTCCAGCACATCATCCCGAACGTCATGGCCCCCTACATCATCATGCTGACCGCGCAGCTCGGGGCCGCGATCCTGGCCGAGGCGGCCCTCTCGTACCTGGGGCTGGGCGCGGCGGAACCGACGCCCTCGTGGGGCTTGATGCTCTCGGGGTCCGCCCTCTCGTACGCGGAAAAGGCGCCCTGGATCGCTCTGTTCCCGGGCATCGCGATCAGCCTGGGCGTCTTCGGCTTCAACCTCTTCGGCGATTCCCTGCGGGACGCGCTCGACCCGAAGCTGAAGGGGAAGGGCTGAGGAGAAGGCTGAGGGGCCTCTAGCTTTACATTCCGGAAACACACTCGAGAGCGGGTCGATGGTAGGGTTGCGTGGCGGCTGGCGACCATCGACGGGAGGCTCTCGCTGTGGGCAGAATCGCCGGGGTGCGGTTGGGCAGGACGCGCGGCCCGTGGAGTCCCGCGTTCCTCGGCGCGGCCGGTGTGGCGCTGGCGCTCCTGGTCAGCGCGTGCAGCGCAGCGGGACCGGTCGTTCAGCGACCGCCACGCTCCGGGACCATCGAGACCACGGTCAACGGCCGGGCGTCGGTGGGACTGGTCCTCGGGGCCGGCGGATCTCGCGGCTTCGCCCACGTCGGGGTCATCAAGGTGCTGGAAGAGGCCGGACTCCGGCCCGACCTCGTCGTCGGCGCCAGCGTCGGGTCGGTGATCGGCGCTCTCTATTGCGCTGGCCTCGGTATCGACGCGCTCGAGCAACTGGCACTCGCGCTCGATCGGGACGACGTGCTGGACCTCAACCCGTTCAGCGGCGGCGTGTTCTCCGGCGTGCGCCTGCAGGAGTTCGTCAATCGCGCCGTTCGTGGCCGGCCGATCGAGTCGCTCCAGACTCCGCTCGCGGTCGTCGCCACCGAGCGCGCCAGCCGCAAGCTGGTGGCGTTCACGCGGGGCGACACCGGGCTCGCGGT
>Ga0068862_100002565_pt1 | contig 16052 bp, 10 predicted proteins | sample KBSSwiS52_FD_66598 | JGI IMG/M metagenome (GOLD analysis project Ga0068862, IMG submission 66598) | Switchgrass rhizosphere microbial communities from Kellogg Biological Station, Michigan, USA - KBS Switchgrass S5-2 | ecosystem: Host-associated > Plants > Roots > Rhizosphere > Soil ... | reverse complement strand
ACCGGCCCGGCTGAGATCACGGGATTGGGCGGGATCAGTCCATTGAACGCTATTCCGGGGAAGCTGGCACGCGGCATCGGATCGGGAAGTGAGGCGGCGACCAGGGTGCTCGCCTGCAACCTTCCCGCCGATCGCGAGAACGGCGTTCCCGACCGCGCTGCGGACAATGGCGCCGTCAGCGCATCGGCGGAACGCCCAACGGCAAGCCCGGTAATCAAGAGAAGGATCAAAGGCGCGCCGGCTGATCGCCGAACGAGTGAACCGAGGAAAATGCGCGCCATCTAAGACGACGGGCTTTATCAAACTCGGCCAGTCAGCGACACACCCAATTTGTGGCTCCAGGTTTCCTCTCCCGAGAGGGTCGGCGTGTTGACACGACGCGAGGCGGCCACTCATAGTGCCGCAACTTCACAGTCAATCGCAGAACAGGAGTCTCGCGGATGAAGGGATCGATCCGACTTGCGACCGTTGTCTTGATAATCGCAATGACGTGCGCCGTCTGCGCCTGCGGCAACGACGACGGCGGCGGCAAGGCCGCCGACCCGATCGACGCGTTGCAGGTCGACGCGACGTACAGCTTGTCGGGTCTGCCCGCCGGTGTGGAGGTCGTCTTCGACGACCTCGGAATGCCGCATGTCTACGGCCCGGACTTTGTCTCGGTGACCTTCGTGCAAGGCTACCTCACGGCGCAGGCGCGCTTCTTCCAGATGGACGTCTTTCGTCGCTTTGCCGAAGGACGAATTTCGGAACTGCTCGGCGGCGCCGCGTTCGCCACCGACGTCCAGATGCGAACCGTGTTCACCACTCGGGATGGGCGGCGGTTGCAGGACGTTGTGTGGGAGCACGTGCAGCAGACAGACCCGGAAGTCGCGGAAGTCGCGCAGGCGTACTCCGACGGCGTCAACGCGTGGCTCGCCGATCTCCGCGCCGGTCGCAACGGCGCAACCATCCCACCCGAGTACACCGACGGCGTCCTGATCAACGAAACTCCGGCAACACTGGCGGATTGGCGTCCGCAGGACACTGCGGCGATCGCGCGCCTGCAGGCCTACTTGCTGTCGGAGACAGTGTCGGAGGAAATCAACCGCGCCCGTATCATCGCCGCGTTGCCCGATGCCTTGTATCGCGACGTCTTCCGCTCGGCACCGGTAGCGCCGACAACCGTCCTTCCTGTCACGTCCGGCGGCGGTGGCGGAGCAGCCGCTGCGCTCGATGCCGCGCGCGCGAACCTTCCACCGCTCGCGGTTCTGGCCAAGGTGGCCGAGGCCTTCGAGGAACTGCGACTGATGAACCCCATCGGCGATCGCAGCCGGGGTGCCGGTAGCAACAACTGGATCGTCGCGCCGGAGCTCTCAGCCAACGGCCACGCAATGCTCGCCAACGATCCGCACCTGCAACTCTTCAATCCGGCGATCTGGCATATGATTCAATTGAACGTCGACGACCGCGATGACTCAGTCACGGGTGTCATCTTCCCCGGTCTGCCGGGCGTGATCCTCGGTCACAACACCTACGGTGCTTGGGGAGCGACGACGGCGTACTTTGACGTCACCGACGTCTACGTTGAAGAGATCACGACGCCGACCGACTATCCGGCCTCACCACGCACCACGTTGTGGAAGGGAGCGCAGGTTCCGGTCCTGCGCATCGAAGAGCAGTTTCTCATCAAGAACCGCCCGGCTCGCACACAGGTGATCGAAATCGTTCCGCATCACGGACCGATGGTGCCTGATCCCGCGCTGTCGGACGCGGTCGTCGGCCTCGCGGCCACGGGCATGAGCTTCCGCTGGGCCGGGCACGAGACCACGAACGACTTCCGCTTCTTGTTCGACCTGATTCAGGCGCGCAACGTCGCCGAGTTCCGCAGTGCCATGGAGAGTTTCTCGGTCGGCGCGCAAAACTGGATCTGGGCGGATGTCAGCGGCGATATCGCCTACTACTCACATGCGTTGATCCCGCAACGACCGGCCGGCATCGTGCCGTACTTGCCGGTTTCGGGGACCGGAGAAGCGGACTGGCTGAGCGACACCAACGGCAACACTCTCTGGTTGCCCGATGAGAAGATCCCGCAGTCGACCAACCCGGAGGAGGGATTCCTGTTGTCGGCCAACAACGATCAGCTCGGCAACACTCTCGATAACGACCCGCTCAATGATGAGATCTACCTCGGCTACTCCTACGAATCGGGGTTCCGCGCTCAGCGCATCCGTGAGTTGCTGGCGAATGAGTCAGGTGTCCGCCCGCCCGGTGCGAAGATCTCGTTCGAGGACATGTCGCGTTATCAATATGATCATCAGAGCAAGGAAGCTCAGCGCTTCGTACCGTTCCTGTTGGCGGCGGCCGAACGGCGGCCCGATCTGGTCAACGCGGCGATGAGTGAAGCCATCGATCGGCTACGCGCTTGGGGAGAGGCGAAGTCCAATTCCGCGGCGTACGACTGCTTGTCCGGCGTCGATGCGCACGATCTGCGCGATGACGTGCCGCCACGATCGACTCCGGTCTCGGAGGAGGAAAAAACAGATGCGGTAGCGACCTCGATCTTCGCCGCCTGGGCAGGTCGCACCGCGCGTGGCGCCCTGCGCGATGACTTCAGCGGCACCGGCGTCGGTGCTCCGGGCGGAGACGATGCCACCAAGGCGCTGCTGCACATCCTCGAGGATCTGAACCGCACCGATGAAGGGTTCCGTGTCTACACCAAGGGGCCCAACGGCGAGAGCACGCTGTGGGATGTTCGTGGCACGGAGCAAGTCGAGACCAGCGACGAAATCATGCTTGCGGCTCTCGCCGATGCGCTGAGCTTCCTGACCGATGAGTTCGAATCGGCCGATCAGAACACCTGGCTGTGGGGCCTCATCCATCAAGTGCTGTTCCAACATTTTGTCGGGCAGGCGGGCATCCCGGTGTTCGATCTCGGCCCGTTTGCGGCTCCGGGCGGCCGCTTCACGGTCAACCCGGCGGGCAGCAGCTTCAACAGTGACAGCTTCGTCTTCTCCGACGGACCGTCGGAGCGTTTTGTCGCCGTGCTCGATCCCGACGGTGTCCGTTCGGTCAACATCCTGCCCGGAGGGAACAACGGCGACCCCGGGCGGCCGGCGCAAGGTGGCTCCAGCGACTACTTCGACACCATCAACCCGGCGATCCACTACGGCGACCACATCGGCGGCTGGATCAACGGCGAGGTATTCGAGTACCGCGTGACACGCGAGGCCACGGCCGAGCACGCCGAACGCAAGATCGTCTACACGCCCTGATCCTTCAGCCTCCAGCCTTCTGCCCCAGCCTTCAGCCTCGTGACGACTGAATTCAGGCTGAAGGCTGGGGCAGGGCCTAAAGGCTGGTGTCAGACCTGTCTGAGCGCCTGTTCGATATCGGCGACCAGGTCGTCGCCGTCCTCGATGCCGACCGAGTAGCGGATGAGACTGTCCTTGATGCCGACCTGTAGCCGCTCCTCCGTGCTGAGCTCGTAGAAGCTCATCAGCGCCGGTTGCTCGATGAGGCTTTCGACGCCGCCGAGGGACGGCGCAATGAGCGGAATCGTGCAGGCGTCGACCAGGCGTGAGCCGGCGTCGATGTCGCCCTTGATCTCGAAAGCGACGACGCCGCCGTAACCGCGCATCTGGCGCTTGGCGATTTCGTGCTCCGGATGGCTGCGCAGGCCGGGGTAGTGGACGCGTTCGACCTTCGGATGCGCCTCGAGGAACTCGGCGAGTTGCTGCGCATTCTCGTTTTGCCGAGTGACGCGCAGCGCCAGGGTCTTGATGCCGCGGATCAGCAGGTAGGCGGCGAACGGGTCGGGGACCGCGCCGGTGACGCCCTGAAGATCGCGCACGGCGCCTACCAACGCTTCCGACCCGACGACCACGCCGGCGAGCAGGTCGTTGTGGCCGCCGAGGTACTTGGTTGCCGAATGAATGACGAGATCGATGCCGAAGTCGAGGGGCTGCTGGTTGATCGGTGTCGAGAACGTCGAGTCGATCATCGTCTTCACGCGATTCTTGCGGGCGATCTCGACGAGGCGCTCGAGGTCGACGATGCGATTGTACGGATTCGTCGGCGACTCGCTGAAGATCAGCCGCGTCGACTGCCGTATCGACTCTTCGATGCGCTCGTAGTTGCCCGCGGGAACCGTCGACACCTCGACTCCGTAACGGCGCAGAACCTGATTCAGGAACTGCCGCGTGCGGCGGTAGGCATCGTCGGTGACGATGACGTGCGCGCCGCGCGACAGCATGGCGAACAGCGAGGTGGTGATCGCCGCCATCCCGCTGGAGAAGAGCAGTCCCGCCTCGGCGTGGTCGAGCGCGGCGCACTTGGCCTCGGCGGCGCGCTGGGTCGGGTTGCCGTAGCGACCGTATTCCTCGCGTTCGATGCGGCCTTCGAAGTAATCGCGCAGTTCGGCGGTATTGGCGAAGGTGTAGGTGGCGGTCTGTGAGATCGGCGTGGTGATGGCGTTGCCGGCTTTTACGCGCGCCTCGCCGCCATGCACGGCCTCCGTGCTAACCAACCGGCGCCCGGTCTGCTCTCCGGAGGGTTTACTCATGGCAGTCCTTTAGGTGCTTCGAGTCCTTGTCGTCGTCGCGATCGCAGCCGGTCACGTTACGCCTCCAATAGCCGGACCTTGTCCGCATATCGGCGGATCGTATCGATGACGACACCGAGATCGGCGGCGATTTCGACCGGGCGATTGGAATACTTCGAATCGACGCCCTTAAGCTGTCCGAGGTGATAAGCGATCTTCTGTTCGGCGAACTTCAGCCCGTGAGCCGTGGAGATGACGACGACGCGCTGATTCGAACGGATCACCTTGCGATCCACAAGTTTGCGGAAGACGGCCAGCGCCACACCGGTGTGCGGGCAATTGAACATGCCCGTGCGATCGGCGAACGCCGCCTCGTTGGCGAGCTCTTCCTCGCTCGCTTCCTCGACCACGCCGTCGAACTCCTGCAGCGTGCGGATGGCGCGCTTGTAGCTGACCGGGTTGCCGATCTGAATCGCGCTGGCAAGCGTCTTCTTTGCCTGCACCGCTTCGAACGACTCGAAGTGTTTCAAATACGAGAGGTAGAGCGGGTTGGCGTTCTGTGCTTGCGCGACGGCGATGCGCGGCAGCTTCTGGATGAGCCCGAGGTCGCGCATCATCAAGAAGCCCTTGCCCAGGGCGCTGACGTTGCCGAGATTCCCGCCCGGAATGACGATCCAGTCGGGCACCTCCCAGCCGAATTGTTCCACCAGCTCGATGGCAACCGTCTTCTGGCCTTCGAGCCGCAGGCTGTTCATCGAATTCGCCAGATAGACCGAGCGCTCCTTGGTGATCTCCTGCACCAGCGCCATGCAGCCGTCGAAGTCGGTATCGAGACTCAAGACCAGGGCCCCGTTAGCGAGCGGCTGCACCAGCTGCGCCGGCGAGACCTTCTCGCGCGGCAGCAGCACGACCGCGGGAATACCGGCGGCGCCGCAATAATTCGCCAACGCCGCCGACGTGTCGCCGGTCGAAGCGCAAGCGATGGCGTTGATCTGCTCGCCCTCGGCGATCATCTGTTTGACCACCGAGACCAGCACGGTCATGCCGAGGTCCTTGAACGAACCGGTGTGCGAGTTGCCGCACTGCTTCACCCACAGATCCTCGACGCCGACCAACTTGCCGTAACGATCCGCCCACAAAAGATTGGTCGAACCTTCGTAGGTGCTGACAATGTTCTCGTTGTCGATGAAGGGAACGACCCACTCCTTCTTGCCCCAGACGCCGGAGCCGTAGGGGAAGGCGTTGTGGCGGTAGCGTTCGTCGAAGAGCTTCATCCACGCCGCCGCCGAGCGGCGCTTGAGGGCGGTCAGGTCGTGGGCCACGTCGAGCAGATCGCCGCACGTCGGACAGCGATAAATGATCTCGAAAAGGCTGAACCGCGTTGGGCAGCCGTTAATACACTCGAACCAGGCGCTGTACTCACTCATTTTCGGTGCTCCATCGAACCTGACAATTGAGCCGACTCCTAGGGCTGTGACCCAGCAGAGACGCGATGTCAAATCACTGCCGCTCTCCGATTCCAACGGGCGTAGGTTGGTCTGAGTCGGCGCGGCATTGAGAGATGCCACGGCCCGGCCGCCCGAGCAACGCCGGGGTCGGTCGATGGCGGCGGCGGATGCCGCTCGAGCCCGACAATGCCGGCACACGCGCCATGCCCGGTACTCTTTCTTATTGACTAATCACGTTTAACAGGGGAAAACGCATGGCTAACGGCAACATCGATCGTGGCAACAGTGATTCGCAAATACGCCCTGGCTCTATCGTTTTGTCTCGGACTCGTCGTGCTCGGGCCGCGGCCGTCGAGCGCCCAATTCCTGTGTTCGGCCGGCCTGCGCGACGGGCAGACCTGCCAGGGCGATGTCGACTGCACGGGTGGTGGGGTGTGCGTCCTCCCCCAAGGTGTCTGTGAGGGTAGCGACGACAATCTCGAGCTATGCAGCTGCGCCGGGTCGGAGTGTGTCGCCGAGCCGGTCTGCTCTGAGGACGAGTCCTTGGGAACCTGCGCCGGCGGGGTTTTTCAGGACCTTTGCTGCGACCTCGGCTTCAACTGCTCAAACGACGCGGCGTGTCTGTCGACACAAAAACTGTGCATCGGCGGTGACCTCCAGGGGTTTCCCTGTGTCAACAACGACAATTGTCCCGGGTCCCTCTGCCGCTCGACAGGCAAGTACTGCGCCGAAGGCGCCAACGACAGCTATTCCTGCGTTAACGACGACGATTGCCCCGATGGCGTCTGTGTCGGCGCCGTGGCAGGGGACACCCCCACTTCTACTCCCGTGGGGCCTAGCCCGACGCCGCGGTCGCCCACCGCGACCTTTGCCGCGACGAATACCCGCACCGCGACCGCAGTCGTCTCACCGACTCCGATCACCCCCGCGACGGTCGCGCCTACATCGACGGGCACGCGCGGGACGGCGGGACCGACTACGACACGCACGCCCTCGGGAACCCCCGAGAATACGGTGCCGGTTGCGACCGATACGCCGCGCGCGACGAACACGCCGATTTCAGGCGATTTCGCTACGACCACCACTGACGTACCGGCAGGCGGGCACGCGCTCACACTCGACATTCCGTCGGATCAGGTGGTGGCGTTCCCGGTCCAGGGCATCGTTCAGATCAGCGGCCAAAACTTCGGGTTCACGCGCCGGCGCACGAGTCAGGTACTCAATCTGACCGCGCCGGACGGCCTGCCGTTCAGCGTCTCCGCCGGCACCGTGGTGCTGGTCATGGAGGCCACGCCGATACCGCCGCGCAGCGGCGGCACGATCTACAAGAATGAGCAGGGCGGGCAGTGCGCGATTGGAACCGCCGGCGCGGACACCAGTTCGACGCTGCCGCTACTTCTCGGGATCGTGGTCATCGCCGGCGCCCGCCGCTTGCGGCGCCGCAGCTGAAACTTCCGGCCCGACCAGCTGCACGGCAGCTGCCTTCTCCAACTCGATCAAGGCGTCCGTATAAGCGCGCTGCGCTGTGATCAACTCTTCCTCGGCGGTCACCAACTCGAGGTCGTAATCGACGATATCGTAGGAACGCACCTCGCCTTTGCGGGCGCGATTCTGCTGCAGCTCAACGTTCTCGCGAGCACGCGGCAGAATCTCGCTGAGTGTCGTCGCGAGGTTTGCTTCCGCTTCCCTGGCGTTGGCGTACGCCGTGACCAGGTTTGCATCGACCAGCCGCTCGAGATCCTCGAGCTCCGCCATGGCGCGCTGGCGCTCGCTGATCGCATCGGGAATGCTGGCGCCGTTTCCCTGGAAGATCGGGAGAGTGACTCCCAAGCTGCCGCCGCCCGATGTTTCGGTGTCGTCGCCGCTATCGAAGCGCGTGACGAACCCGAAGACCGAGACGTCCGGAATTGCCGATCGCTTCGCCAGCGCCAATTCGGCGTCCGATCGCGCCACCAGGCTGCGATAGGCGGCGACGTCGGCGCGGCGGTCGGCGAGGCCCGCGCGCAACTCATCCAAGGAGGGTAGGGCGCGCGGCCGGCTTTCGAGCTCGCCGACCAGGGTGATGTCGAGCTCCGGCGCCATTCCGGCAAGGCGTTTCACCTCCCGGTAGGCCTCTTCGCGATCGCGGTCGGCGCCGGCGGCACGGCGTTGCTGGCGATAGAGCTGCATGGTCGACGAATTGAAGGCGATGCGTTCCCGGTCGTTGTTGGGACTCGGATCGAAGGCGGAGTTGACCTGCTGGATCAGGGCGGTCGAACGGTGCGCCAACTTGGCCTTGGCGTCGCTCGCGAGGGCGGCCATAAAGGCCTTCTTGGCCTTCGCGCGGATGTTCGCTTCGGTGTTGTCGCGGTCGTGACGGCTCGATTCCAGGCCGCGTTCGGCGACGTCCATCCGCAGGCGCCGCTGGCCGGCGACCTCGAATGACTGCTCGGCGGTGAATGTGTAGGAAGGTCCGAAGCGGTCGCTTGGACCCTGTTGGTTGTTCGGCAGGGTCGTAGTGAACTTCGAATCTGAAGCTGACGCGCCTCCGGTAACTGTCGGGTTACTGGCCAGCCAAGCGCTGCTGCGCTCGAGGGAGCTCTGCGCTGCGTCTACCCGCTTGCCGACGGCAACCAGCTGGTAGCTGGATTGGAGTGCGCCGCTGATCACGTCGGCCATGGTCAGCTGCCGCGGCTGTGCAGCGACTGGAGATGCCAGTCCGACGGCAGTGAGAAGTACAGCGGCGTGAGTGAGAATGCGCGTGACGGCGGGCGAGGAGACCTGGGAGTGGGGCATGGCTCCGACGATTTCGGGCAGCGGTAGTTGCACCAAAACAAAGGGCCGAGCACCTTTCGGTGTCCGGCCCTTTGTTGAGCTAGTTTAGAATTCGTAATTACGGCTTTGCGGGCTTGTGCGGCTTGTTGCCGGTCGGGGGCTTGCCAGGCTTGCCGGGCTTAGCAGGCTTACCAGGCTTCTCGGGCTTGCCAGGCTTGGAGACGTTCGGCTTGCCAGGCTTATCCGGCTTGCCGGGCTTGCCGGGCTTCTCGGGCTTGCCAGGCTTGCTGATATGGGGCTTCTCAGGCTTGCCGGGCTTCTCGGGCTTGCCGGGCTTATCGGGCTTGCCGGGCTTTTCGAGATGCGGCTTCTCGGGCTTGCCAGGCTTGCTCGGCTTGCCAGGCTTGCTCGGCTTATCAGTCTTGCCGGGCTTCTCGACATGCGGCTTGTTCGGCTTCGTCGGCTTATGCGCGACGTTCGCCTTCCCCGGCTTGTTCGGCTTCGCCGGCTTTTGCGCCAGGACTGGCATGGCAACGAAGCCCAAGAGAGCTGCGCTGACCAGGAGATGACTCAATAACTGTGACCACCGATTTTTACCCCGAAACATCTAAGTATCCTCCCTAGCGGATTTCACAGTCTCGCCTTCGCCCTCTGTGCCAACCGCCGTCTGTTTATGTGCTCGGGAAGTGGTTTATCCCAAGTTTCCTTCCCCTGTCAACAAAAATTTCGCGGTCGCCGACCTTTTTTGAACAATACTCATTTTGCGCCGATTCCAGACGTCATTTCGCCGCCTTTTCGTGTCCCCCGAAACCCGTTCCATCGTCGCCTTCGTCCCAGACGAAATGGGCGCCGCAGTGCAGGCAGAGGGCGTCGAGATAAATCACGCCGCGGACGCTGCCCAACGGCAGCCGCTGCAGGTGTTTCTGGCCACTGACGTCGATGCACTGATGCGCGCATACCTTGCCGCGGCCGCGCACGTTGCTCGAGCTCGGCGGTTGCAACGGGGTGTATGTGACGATTCGCGGCATCAGCGTCACGCGCGCAAGCGCTCGAGAATGGCGCGTGTCGCCGTCGACTTGTTGAGGGTGTAAAAATGAATGCCCGCGACGCCCCGATCGAGCAGCTCGCGACATTGCTCGGTTGCATGCGCGATGCCGACTTCAGTCACCGCGCTCTCGTCGTCGCGCACGGCGTCGAGGCGCGCACGCAACTCGGCGGGAATCGCGGCGCCGCACATCGACGTGAAGCGTTCGATCTGCGAGACGTTCGTGATCGGCATGATGCCGGCCAGAATCGGCACCTCGATGCCCGCGGCCCGCGCCCGGCGCGTGAAATCGAAGAAACGCGCGTTGTCGAAGAACAGCTGCGTAATGACGAAGTCGACGCCGGAATCGACCTTGCGCTTGAGATGCACGATGTCTTGCGCGAGGTCGCCGCACTCGATGTGACCTTCGGGATAGCAGGCGCCGCCGAGGCAGAAACCGTGGCCGCGCTCGCGGATGAAGGCGACGAGCTCGGCGGCGTAGGCGAAGCCGTCGGGCGTCTGCTCGAAGCGCTCGGCGCCGCGCGGTGGATCGCCGCGCAACGGCAGCACGTTGTCGATTCCCTGACGCTCGAGGCGCTGCAGGATTTCCGCGAGCTCGCCGCGGCTGGCGCCGACGCAGGTCAGGTGCGCCATCGCCTCGATGCCGATCTCGTGCTTGATGCGGCCCACCAGCTCGATGGTTTTCTCGCGCGTGCTGCCACCGGCGCCGTAGGTGACCGACACGAACGTCGGCTCCAGCGCGCGCAAGCGGTCGATCGCCTCGTAGAGGCTCGCCTCGCCGGCCGGCGTCTTGGGCGGGAAAAACTCGAAGGAGAACACCGGGCCGTTCACCCCGATACGGTCGCTGATCCGCATGATCAGGGCATCTTTACAAAAAAAGCAGCCGCATGACCAACGGCGCGCTGCGGCGACGCCCGGGCGTAGCAATCGGAGTTGCGCATTGCCGCAGGCCGCCGTATGAACATAAGCTCAGACCTGCCGGACAGGACGGGTTGTGGAGTGGGCGGGAGGATACAAGCGTTCATGCCGAAGACAATGCTCATCAACGTCACCCACGCGGAGGAAAGCCGCGTCGGCATCGTGACGGACGGCGTTCTCAGCGCCTTCGAAATTGAGTCTTTTAGCCGCGAGCACCTGAAGGGCAACATGTACCGCGGTGTGGTGCGGCGGATTCATCCCGCTCTCGAGGCCGCCTTCGTCGATATCGGCGCCGAGCGCGACGCCTTTCTGCCGCTTGACGAGATCTGCTTTCGCAACCTGCCCAAGCCCCCGCCTAACGGCGGCAACGGCTCGGGGCCGCGCCAGCGGCTACGCATCCAGGAGGTTCTCAAGCCCGGCGACGAGCTGCTGGTGCAGATCGTAAAAGAGCAGTTCGCCAACAAGCCGCCGACGCTGAGCACGTTCTACTCTCTGCCGGGACGCTATCTGGTCTTGCTGCCGGGCTCCGACGAATCCGGCATCTCGCGTCGCATCGAAGGCGAAGAGCGCAACCGCATCCGCGAGCTGATCGAGAAGCTCAGTCCGCCCGAAGGCTTCGGCATCATCGTGCGTACCGTCGCCGGCTTCGACCAGGGCGCCAGGGAGCTGCAACGCGATATCAAGTACCTGATGCGCCTGTGGGAAAAGATCCAGCACACGGCACGGTCGAAACGCGCGCCGTCGCTCGTTTACCGCGAGCATGACCTGGTGCTGCGCAACATCCGCGACTACTTCACGCCCGACGTCGACGAGATCTACGTCGACAACGAGGAGGTCTTTCAACGCGCCCGTGAGTTCCTCGCCGAGGTGATGCCCGGCAAGGAAAGCGTGCTGCGTCTGTACGGCGGCGACCAGCCGATCTTCTCCCACTTCGACGTCGAAAGTCAGATCGAATCGATCTACAAGCGCCGCGTGCCGCTGCCTTCCGGCGGTAGCATCGTCATCGACGGCACCGAGGCGCTGACGGCGATCGACGTCAACTCCGGCCGTTCGGTGCGTGGTGCCAATCAGGAGCAGACGGCGTTCCGGACCAATCACGAGGCGGCGCTCGAGATCGCCCGGCAGCTGCGACTGCGCGACGTCGGCGGACTGATCGTCATCGACTTCATCGACATGAAGGCGCCGCAACACATTTCCGAAATCGAGCGGACTCTGCGCGGCGCCATGCATGAGGATAAGGCGCGGCACGAGGCCGGACGCATCTCCCATTTCGGCCTGCTCGAGGTTTCGCGCCAGCGCCTGCGACCCGCCGCGGCCGCAACTTCCTACGTCGCCTGCACGATGTGCGAAGGCCACGGCCTGGTGCGCACGCCGGAGTCGGCGGCGCTCGTGGCTTTGCGCAAGATTCACAACCGCGTCTCCAAGGGTGACGTCGCGCAGCTGCGGGTCTCGATGCCGCCTGAAGTTGGGCTCTATCTCCTCAATCAGAAGCGTGAGGCCGTGGCCCAGCTGGAGCGCCGCTACGCTCTGCGCATCCAGGTGGCGCTCAACGACGAGCTCATGCCGCATCAGCTCGAGATCGAGGTGCGACCCCGCGGTGAGGGGGAAGCCCCCGAAGCGCCGGCATCAATGCGCCTCGGCGGCGTTGCCGAACCGGAACCCACAGCCACGCCGCCGACGCACGCCGATAACGGCGCGCCTCGGGCGAACGGTGATGCTGCCGCCGGTGCGACCGGTGACGCTGCCGCGGGTGCGGCCGGTCGCGCCCGGCGCGGACGCCGGCGCAGAGGCCGCCGCCGGCGTGGTCGGGGCGGTCGCGGCGGCGAAGGCGCCGGTATGCCGTTGCAGGGTGAGGCCGGGGAGGCGACGGCGGAAACAGCGGACGATCGCGACGAAGGCCCGGAGAACTTCGAATCCGCGAGCTTCGAAGGCGAGTCGGAGTCGGCGCCAACCGAGTCGGTCGCGCCGGCCGAGAGCGAACGCGACTGGCCCGCGACGGCCGAGCCGGCTTCAGCCGACGACGACATGCACGTCGACTCCGGCGACCTGAAGAGTGAGACAGTCGATGCGGCCCCCGCAAACGAGGAGACGGCGAGCGCGCCGGCTGCTTCGCCGGCGCCGAGGCGCCGCTCGAACCGGCGCGGCGGGCGCGGCCGATCGGCGAAAAAACGTGCTGCCAAACCGGCGGAGGCGGCCGAAAAAGCTGCCGTTCCCGCCGCCGCCGTAGCGCCGAAGAAGACGGCGGCAAAGCGACCGCGCGCGCCCAAGGCACGCAGCCCGCGTCGAGCAAAACCCGCTGCCGCGAGCGCGGCGACGAGCGAGTAAGCGGGTTGGTTCACAGCTTTGCTGCACCAGTGCCGAGCGCGGAATTTCTAATTGACCCAAGACGTTGCAGCATGTTACCTTGCCGCTCGCAGCGATAAACACAGTAGTACCGAACGTGAGGTGAATACCGTGCGGAGATTCATTGGCCTTTGGGCTCTTTTGGCCATGTGGGTTGCGCCAGCCGCGGCGCACCAAATGCAGATTCCACACCCGACTCTACCGGAGTGCATCGCGGGTGATCCGCGATTGATGCTTCCTGACGTCATCCCGGCGGACCCGATCGATATCCGCACCTCGCGCAAGGGCGGGCGGCGTAAGTTGGAGTTCACCGCCAAAGTCGGCAACATCGGCCAAGGGCCGCTCATCTTCGAGGGAAAGACGATCTCGATCGACGATAAGCTGTACACGCATGCCTGGCAGATCATCAAGATGCGCGACGGCGGCGAATGCGCCCGTTCGGCGGGGCAGTTCGTCTATCACCCGCAGCACACGCACTACCACGTCAATCGCTGGGTCGAGTATACGTTGCGCAACGGCAGCCCCGAGAGTACCGACATTGCCGCTAACGGTTACAAGGCTTCTTTCTGTTTGCTCGATACCGAAAACATTCGCGGCTATTCGCCCGACATTTACCCGCAGACGCGCGGCTTGAGCTGCGGCACCAGTGAGGGCAGACAGGGGATCTCGGTAGGATGGCGCGACGTCTATGAGCGCCATCTTCCGGACCAGAATATCGATCTCGATGGTCCCGATCCGGTGGATGCCGGCGGTTACTTTCTCGTCATCCGCGTCGACCCGGAGGAAATGATCTGGGAGCTTGATAAGTCCAACAACATGGTCTTCGCGGTTGTGGGCGTGTCGCTAGCGCCGCCATCGCGCGAGGATCCGGCACGTCAGCCGCCAATACTGCCCGACAACGCTGTGCCGGTTAAGCCGGGTCGACTGCCGACGCCGGGACCGACTTCGAACGTCCCGACACCGGTTGTGACTCCGGGGCCCGAAGGGCGCCCGACGAAGGTGGCGAAGCCGACGAAGCCGCCCAAACCGCCGAAGCCGACGCGCGGCGACGGCGGCAGGCCGGAGCGTCCGCCGAAGCCGACGCGTCCGTCGCGTGGTGGCGAGAACACCGTGCCGACTCCGCGGCCGAATCAACAGACGCCGACCGCAACACGTCCGGGCGCTTCGACGCCGACGCCGACTCTGCCGCGCAGCGGCAACCCGCCTCCTATCACCGGCTGCAATGCGACCTGCCCCTTCAACTTGAAGCAGATGCGCATGACCTGGCTGGAGGCTACCGGTTTGAGCTTGTCGGGGACGATCGACATGCGTGGCTGTCCAACCATTCCTCTGAGCGGCACGCAGAACGGCTTCCTGAACACGTACAACTGGATGACCGAGGATTTCGCCAGCGATACCGGCATCCAGCACAACCTGACCTTCACGTTGCAGGACGGTGCGGGTACGACTTCGACGGGCGGCCAGTTCACGGCAACCCAGTCGAACAGCACCGCGCTGTTCTCGTATGCCTTGTCGGCACCGCCCCCGGCGAATGCTGAAGACGGCCAGAACTTCCCCGTGGTCTTCGATCTCTGCATGGGTATCGGCGACCAGGTGATCCAAGGAAGATTGGTCTGTCAGCCCAAGGCGACCGGCATGCTTTGCCACGAGTGAGGACTTCGGCCTGATGGCCTTCAGGGGCTGCACCCCAGGGTGCAGCCCCTTTTTTTTAGCTGCCCGGCGCCGCGCCGCGCCGGTATGAGGGGAGTGACTGGACGTGAGCGACGAGATCCGCGTCGGCCTGATCGGATTCGGCACGATAGGTACCGGCGTCATCAAGCTGCTTCAGCAGAATCGATCGCAGATTCGGACGCGTCTCGGCGTCCCGGTGCGCCTGGTTCGCATCGCCGACATCGACCTCAAGCGCGACCGCGGTGTGCGTGTCGAGAAGGACATGCTGACGCGCGATGCCGGCAAAATCCTCGACGATCCGAAGATCGATATCGTCGTCGAGCTGATGGGCGGCTACGAGCCCGCCAAGAGCTTCGTCCTGCGCGCGATCCGCAACGGCAAGACCGTGGTCACCGCCAACAAGGCTTTATTGGCGCTGCACGGCCACGAAATCTTCACCGCCATCGAGCGCGCCGGCGTCGATCTCGGCTATGAGGCATCGGTCGGCGGCGGTATCCCGATCATTCGGACTCTGCGCGAGGGCCTCGGCGGCGACCGCAACACGGCGATCTACGGCATCGTCAACGGCACGGCCAACTACATTCTCTCGAAGATGACCTCCGACGGTGAAGACTTTGCCGGGGTGCTCGCCAAAGCGCAGGAACAGGGATTGGCCGAAGCCAACCCGACGTTCGACATCGACGGCATCGACTCGGCGCACAAGCTGACGCTCCTCGTGCAACTCGCGTTCGGTACGGCGGCGCGCTTCGAAGACATCGCCGTCGAGGGCATCCGCGACATCAGCCGCGTCGACATCACCTTTGCCAAGGAGTTCGGCTACGTCATCAAGCTGCTCGCCATCGCCAAGCGCGACGGTAATCGTATCGAGGCGCGCGTTCACCCGACCATGGTGCCGCGCAATCACGTGCTCGCCGATGTGAACGGTGCGTACAACGCCATTGCCGTGCAGGGCGAGGCGCTCGGCTCGAGCGTCTACTTCGGATTGGGCGCCGGGATGATGCCTACCGCGACCGCCGTGGTCGCGGACATCATCGAGGCCGCCGGACACTTGCGGCGAAACTCGCGCGGCCGCGTCGCGCCGCTCGGCTATCCGATTGCCCAGCAGGTCAAAGCGAAGTTCAAACCGATGGCCGACGTCGTGACGGAGTACTTCCTGCGCTTCATGGTGGTCGATAAACCCAATGTCCTGGCCAAGATCGCCGGCATCCTCGGGCGCCACAAGATCTCGATCGCTTCGATGATTCAGCACGGCCGCGAAGAAGGCGCGACCGTCCCCATCGTCATGCGCACGCATCACGCCCGCGAGCGCGACCTGCGCGCGGCATTGCGCAACATCGACCGCCTGCCGATCACG
>Ga0068862_100002564_pt1 | contig 16052 bp, 10 predicted proteins | sample KBSSwiS52_FD_66598 | JGI IMG/M metagenome (GOLD analysis project Ga0068862, IMG submission 66598) | Switchgrass rhizosphere microbial communities from Kellogg Biological Station, Michigan, USA - KBS Switchgrass S5-2 | ecosystem: Host-associated > Plants > Roots > Rhizosphere > Soil ... | reverse complement strand
ATGGGATTGACTGGAGGTTGCGACATCGATAAGAACCTTACTTCGAAGTTTATAATTCTCTTTATCCGGCTTGACGACTATTGACATTTTATTTTTAGGCCGCCTGAAATAAAGCCTTTCACAAACAGGTTGTCTATCCGCATCAAAAACGGTTATCTGGGATACGCCATCTTTCAGGCTGTCTTTATTTATCAACAAAACAGCCTCATTATGTTCGAGCAACTGCGACTTCACAAAATCTATATGTTTGTGATTTTGAATAATAATATAAATAAGCGGGGAAATATTTTCCTGCAATCCTTTTGCAGAAATCGAAATTTTTATATTATTCAGGCCTGTATCAGCAACATGCATCATATAGCCTGTGTTATACGATTCCGGTAAATCTTTTCTTATTGAAGATCCGTCTTTCAGAGTCATAATAGCGGTATAATGTTTTCCGCTCTCCGGCTTCAATGAAAAATAGCCCATCCCGAACAGGACAGATTGAAAATGTACAACCGTATCTCTAAATTGATTAATAATTATCCCGTTGCATGCAGCTCCTGTATTACTGTTATCATTTATCTTAAAGGCAATTTTACTTTCGAGCCCATTTACAAGATTGCCGCCTTCCGGGAAAAAATTAGCCGTGTAATTAACCGATTCATGAAGAGCAGATGAATCCACACTTATTGAAGTGTTGATTATGGTGATATTCTTTTCAAAATAATTTTCTTCAGAAAAGTTTTTCATCCAATTAGTATAAGCCCTTAACACGTAATTTCCTGGTGTTACAGAAAATGGAAGGTAAAAAGATCCGTTTCCCAATCCGTTTTCCATTACAATTTTGCTCTGTAACAACGGTTGATGCAGTTTGTTAAGTACCTCAACATAGACTACTTTACTTATCGCGAGTGGTCGATTGGTCGCAGCATTGGTTAAATACGCTTTAAACCATAGTACCTCCCCGCACAAATACAGCGACCGGTCGGTATGCACAAAAATTTTTTCCTCCAAATGAGGCTGTTGATCGATGGCATAATTATTTTGAAAATCAGGCAACTTTCCCGGCTGGCCAAAAGTTTGCAAACCCCAAAACGATGGTGAGAACAGGAGTGAGGTAAAAATTAAAAACACATATCTAGGTAAAACCGGTGAACGCATTTCAAATGTTTATGGCCAGAAAGCGGGTTTTATATTTGTACCGTTTAAAGTGCAGTCCACACACTGTACGAAGGATGACACATAACCTATTGCGCCTGTTTGACTCCTGGTTTCGCTTATGGGAGAAAATCCTCCATCCCTAAAATAATATATTAAGCTATCCTTATTTAGCGGGACTGTTATTATTAAACAATCCTCCGGAAAATTCCAGCCCGCAGGCATCAGGTTATTATTGATGAATACCCTTTTCTCAATGGTATTGCCAGCGCCAATATAGCCAACAACTTTCTCAGACGTATCTGTAGTACAATGTATATTACCATTCGTTTGATTAGGCTGCGGATCAAAGATGGAACCTACCTGCTCCGTGTTACTTTTCATAGCTACCCAAAAATTATAACCATTTACATCCAAAGCATATTGTTTAACTAAAATGCTATATAAAACACTTAACTTTCGGCTATGTGGTTCGATATAGACAAGCGGTGCCTGGTCAATTACGTCGCTGGATAATTTTGCAGAAGATCCCAACAAAACACTATGGAAGTTATCCGATCGCCAGCAAATATGCACCTGGTCATTTCTCGGAATAACCGCATTATTATCCACATCATATTTCAGCGAAGTATTGTAGGCTGAATGAAATTCCCACGTTTCACTGAATTCCCATCGATAATACATGGTTGCTTCATTTGGGTCATGTGTGTTTACATAAATCTGCACCCCGTTATTCTTTAATTTCCAGCCTATAGTATCAATTAACGGGGCTGGTTTATATGAGACAAAATCTGAAAAATATTCCTTCCCGTTTGAAGTAAAAATGTGCAGGCGGTATTGATAGGCCGGATTTAGTTTTAATGTATCGGCATTCGAATAAATTCCATCGCCGGCATCAGCCAAAGAGTATATATTTTGATGGTCATCTTCTATTAAAACATTTGCGTTTATTTCACTATGCCTGTTGGCCGTGTCTCCGGCGTATAATATTCTCGTACGGCTCAGTTTTATTTTGGTGGTCGCTGCTCCATCAATAAACCCTTCTACCACGAGGAAATTAGTTTGTGTGGATTTCAATGGAGGGTCATACGGTGTTTTGCAATGAGCAAACACTAAAGCGGATACCCAACATAGCATTATCTTATAGTAAAAATGGTTTCTCATTATTTAGAAGCGGATATTATAAGTTATAAATGGAATAGCAGTCCCGAATATGGATAATTTATATCCCCTGATGAAACCATTTTGTGAAATGTAATAAACTGAATAGGCATTTTTTCGCGCTGTCCAGTTATAAACGCCGAACGTCCATGAATTATGGGTCAATTGTTTCACTTTATGGTTCCCATCAATATTCAGAGAAAAATCGGTACGGAAATAATCAGGAATGCGATATTCGTTCCTGTATGAATACAGTAATCTTGCGGAACCTGCATAATCATATACAGCGATCGGTAAAGTAATGGGCCGGCCGGTATTATAAGTCACATTAAGTGATATACTGTAACGATGGGTGATACGATAATTACCAATCATAGTAGCATTGTGTGGCTGATCAAAATTGCTTGCATAATAATTTCCGCCATTAATTAACTCTCCTGCAAGCGGATCATTTTGCCTGATCAGGGATCGTGAATAAGTATAGGTTATCCATCCATTGAGTTTTCCGGTGGCTTTTTTCACAAGGAATTCCACTCCATATGCTTTCCCTTTTGTGGTAAACACATCCGTTTCAATGTGATGATTCATAATCAGTATGGCCCCGCTTTTATAGTCCAGGTAATTCTTTATCCATTTGTAATATACTTCCACCGATGTTTCAATTGTATTCGATTTTAAATTTTTATATAAACCAAAAGAAAGCTGACTACCCAGTTGTGGCTGAATATTTGGATCACTTAGTTTCCAAATATCAGTGGGGGAAATGGCAGTGGTGTTGGAAAGCATGTGAATATACTGCCGCAGGCTGTTAAAAGATGCTTTTATGGAAGAATTATCTGAAAGGAAATACCTTGCCGATACACGGTATTCAGGCCCATTATAAGTCTTTATAATTTTCCCCGCGGGATAAAAATCAGCATTTAAAATATTGCTTTCCTGTTTCGGTAAACCTGGTGCATAATTAAAAATATGTTTAGGCCCGAGATAACTAAATACCGAAAAACGAATTCCACCCTCTACGGAAAATTTAGAGGTAATATTATATTGATCTGAAGCATATAATGCGCTTTCGATCGCGTGCTCTGCCTCAATTGCGTCGGGGATAACAAGTGATTCTTTTCCTACCGGAGTAAAGGAACCCGAATGGATGTTATAATAAAGACTGCTTAGTCCAAAAGCAATCTTATGCTTGTTATTCAAAAAATAACTGACATCAGCATTTAGCTTGTATTGATTAATGATGTAGGACAGCTTGTAGGCATTTACCGGATTACCATAGCCCGAAACCTTGTAATCATAATGATCAATTCCTGCGGTAAGCACTCCGTAAAAGCGGTTATTGAAATTATGTTTCCACTTGATGTTAGCATTTTTATTTTGATATTGATAACTTGTATCACTATTTAAAGTAAACTTATCGCCACTGATATATCCGTTCAGGTAAATATTATTCTTATTGTTCACTTTGTGGCTTATATGGAGCGTAGCATCCTGGAAAGATGCATTGCTTTTATTATATTCTTTTGGCAGAATGTTAAACAACCAGTTGGAGTAAGTGGTTCTTACCCCGGCTACAAAAGTGGTTTTATCTTTAATAAGTGGCCCTTCCACAGTTACTTTGCCGGTAAGCACACCAATACCCGCAGATCCTTTAATTTTTTTATCATTGCCATCCTGGGAAGTGATGTCTAAAACAGACGAAATACGCCCTCCATAATTTGCCGGAATACTGCTTTTATAAAGTGTAACCTCCTTGATTACATCCGGATCAAAAGCCGAAAAGAAGCCAAAAAAGTGAGATGGATTATAGATATTGGCGCCATTGAACAGGATAAGGTTTTGATCCGTGGCGCCTCCTCTTACATTTAAGCCCGTGCTGGCTTCTCCCACTGATTTTACCCCGGGCAAGGTAAGCACGGCCTTTAGCACATCCAGTTCGCCAAAAGCAGTTGGTATTTGCTTCATTGAAACAATATCCAATTTATTGGTGCCCATCATGGTGCTACGCACATTCTTTTCTTTTTCCAATTCTACCCGCACCTCTTTTAATTTCAATACTTTTTCATCCATGTCCACATTGAATTTGCCATCTGAATATAGCATCACCTGGCGCCTGGCATCAAACATTCCGGGGGCAATGATGTTAAGTGTATGCCTTCCTGAAGATAGAGTAATTGAAAAATAACCAAATTGATCACTTGCCACCTGGATATGTGGTTTTTCAACGTATATCATCGCACCCGTAATAGCTTCACCGGTTTGTGCATCACGAACATACCCGGCCATATTAACATTACCTTTTGAAATTGCATTTACCTTCAATCCTATTTCAAATAATTTATTTTCAATAGAAATTTCCTGCGTAATTTTTTTTGTTTGATTTACATATGCAGGGTTGACTGTTGATTTTCCGGAAGCCATCCCGGAATCCCTTTTATCTAAAAAGCCCCGGGCTCCTGGTTCTACAGGTATTGTAAATCCTTTAGTAATAAATATGTTATTTTCCTTGTCAATGGCGAAGTGCAAATCTGTATTACGGAATAACTGATCCAATACTGCAGGTAAATGGGCATCGGCTACAGAAATTGTGATATAAATGCTATCCAGTTGTGGGGCATCAAAATAGAATTGATAAGGTGTTTGTTCTTCAATTTTTTTTGCAAATTGTTCGAAAGATGCCCGGTTGAAAGATCCTGAAATCAAATCATTTTTTGGTTCCTGGGCAAAGGATATCATTGAAGGAAATAATAAAATTAAATAAAATGATAACCGGATTCCATGCTTCATATTTAATTTATTAGCTGGTCGTACATTGTGGCCGTTTTAACAAGGGCTTCATTAAAATTCTTCCTTTTCAATTTTATTTTTTGTTGACGCATGAGATTTCTTAGCTCCCGTTTTTTGTCATTAAATATACTTAAAACCTCTTTTTTGTTATTAACCTCATAATATTTATTTCCTTTATGAATGTAAAAGTGATCTTCATTATGAAAAATACGTACCACCTCGTTATCTTTAAAAGTTTCCTGGAAACTTTTTTTTCGTCTTGCCAAAACCTGGATGTGACTATTTAATAAAAGATCATAAAAATCTGTACTATCCAGGTTTTGTCCGGGATCTTCCTTTAAGCGTATGAAGGTATGGTTTGAAAAATGAAAACTGTCAATTGCATGGTTGTGCAACACGATTTTCGATAGCCTGTCATAGTTTTCTATCACTACCTGGTTTCTTGCCACGTCATATTGCACAGGGACCGAATCGTATAACCGGCCGGCATAGGCAATGTACCCATTTGTAAGGCTATCGGATTCAAAAAAAGGACTTCCCTCTTTCCTGAAGATGTATGGTACATACTCCCCGCCATTGTAAATAGCTGCCTGGTCACCGGTAAATTTATCATACAATTGTATACTTTGTTTTACCTGGTCGTCAGGGGAAATATCATTATTTGAAATTTGAGAGAAGGAAGGGGAATAGAAAAAATAAAACAATAAAACCCATAATAATTTCATAAATGCCCGGTTTTGCAAAATATTACCATAATAAGTGTTTCAAAAAAAGTAATCCATAGTTATTTCGTATAATGTCCTGCTAATTGTTATTGACTAACTGAAGATATCCTACAAAATTCACAGTCTGTAATTATACATGGCCACCCGAAAATATCGGAAAGTTTTATCTGCTCAAAAACAAAACAATTTTTATATGAATCCAAAATCAATATTGTAACAAAGAAACAAAGATTTTAAAACGACCTGTAAAATTCGCGAATGCAATTTACAACTGCGCTTATTTAATTTTAAATTTTAAACTCTGACTATCTTTGTATAATGAAATACCAGGTAGGTGACAGAGTATTAGTGCTGCATTCCGGAGAAGAAGGCGAAGTGGTTGACATCATTAACGACAAAATGGTATTGATAGATGTAGAGGGCATACGCTTTCCCGTTTATATGGACCAAATTGACTTTCCTTATTTTAAAAGATTTTCTGAAAAATCCTTTGACAAATTCACAGCCGAAAAGAAAAAGAACAAAATTTATATCGATGATATAAAAAAAGAAAAAACCACATCAAAGCATAAAATAAGTGAGGGGGTTTGGATTTCTTTTTTACCGGTGTTTGATAAAGATGTTTTTGATGAAGATATTGTTGAAAGTTTTAAAATTTATCTCATTAATCAAACAAATGAGCCGTATGATTTTACCTACACGATTAGTTTTTTAGGATCGCCCGGTTTTGAGCTAAAAAACCGCTTATTTTCATTAACAGATTTTTATCTTCATGATGTTCCGTTTGAAGAAATGAACGATGCGCCAAAATTTACTTTTGATTTCTCCCTGGTAAATACCAACAAAAAAAAAGCGGGGCATTTTGAAGCTTCTTTAAAAATAAAAGCCAGGCAATTGTTTCAAAAAATTGAAGAAATGAAAATGAAAAATGAACCAACTTTTTCGTATAAGCTTTTCGAAGATTACCCGGATAAACCTGAAGAAATTACTCCGGATTATACCAACACCTATGGCCGCATTTATGACGCAGCCACAGCACAACAAAACCTGGAACCAGCGAGATCAGTAATTGATCTTCATATTGAAAAATTATCAGCTGACTGGAAAGAGCTCAGCAACTTTGAAATTCTTAGTTTGCAGTTACGCACATTTGAGAAATATTTTAATCTTGCACTGGCTCACCGTCAGCCCAATTTGATTGTAATCCATGGTATTGGTACCGGTAAATTAAGAGAAGAAATACATGAAATTCTAAAACTTAAAAAAGAAGTAAAGACCTTCGTAAACCAGTATCACCATAATTTTGGCTATGGTGCTACCGAGATCTTTTTTCAATATTAACCCCCTAAATCCCCTATTAGGGGTATCTTTGCTTTGCTGCAGGCCGGGTTATCGCTTTCCGCTATAGTGGGAGGAGGAAAGTCCGGACAGCAAAGAACAACACACCGGTTAATGGCCGGTCCCGGTTCACATCGGGAAGAAAGTGCCACAGAAAATTACCTCGTAGCTTCCTTTCTTCTTCGCAAGATTGGTAAGCCGAAAGGGTGAAAACGTGAGGTAAGAGCTCACGGGAATTATTGGTAACAATAGTTTTGGGTAAACCTTGTGTGCTGTAATGCCACGTATATCAGCTTTCCGATACTTATCGGAGGAGGGCTGTTCGCCCAATGTTCCGGTCCCCGGAACAGAGCTGAAGGGTAGGCAGCAAGATTGTTGCAGTAATGTAACAGCAAGATAAATGATAACCATCTACAGAATCCGGCTTACAGGTTTGCAGTAAATGAATTAAGGCATCCTTTTGGGTGCCTTTTTCGTTTACAATATATGGATGTCGTGTATGTTATTGGATGGTAGATTTTTAATGTGCTATCAATTGATTCACACTTTACCGAACCTGATTCTTAATAATACGTAATTTAATACCGGCAAATACGTTATTAAATGCTGTTAAACCCTACGCTATGAGATCACCTGTACATTTTATCCTTTTTCTTTTCTTCTTCGCCCCTCAACAAATATTTGCTCAGAAACTCGCTGCCATTCCTTTCGTATCCGGTATAAATTTACCTATTGACCTTAAACATTGCGGCGACGACAGGTTGTTTGTTGCTGACAGGGCAGGAAGAATTCGTGTAATAAATGCTGATGGAACTTTGCGTGTTACTCCATTTTTAAACATCACTTCGAAGATATCTTCCGCTGGCGGGGAAGAAGGTTTTTTAGGAATGGCCTTCGGTCCAGACTATAAAATCAGCGGGAAATTTTATGTTAACTATACTGCCAGGATATCAGGACAATTAACAACAGTAGTAGAAGAATACAAAGTAAGCGCAGCCGATTCAAATGTGGCAGATCTATCTTCTGCATTAACTATGCTCACTCAATCACAACCATTTAGTAATCATAACGGCGGCAACTTAATGTTTGGGAAGGATGGCTATTTATATATTAATCTCGGAGATGGCGGAAGTGGTGGTGACCCTTTTGGAAACGGACAGAATAAAACTACTTTTCTTGGCAAAATATTAAGGATTGATGTAAGCAATTCTTCACCGGCACAACCTTATGTCGTTCCCCTATCCAATCCTTTTTACATTGATACCGCAACGGGAATTAAAAAAGAAATCTGGGCGTATGGAGTTCGCAATCCCTTTAGAAGCAGTGTTGACAGGATTACCGGCGATTTGTGGATCGCGGATGTGGGCCAGGGCGCCCATGAAGAAATAGACTACCAGCCGGCAAATGATTCGGGTGGCAGAAATTATGGATGGAACATAATGGAAGGGAATTTTTGTTACAGACCTGCTACCGGTTGTAATAGCACAGGTTTATCATTACCTGTTTATGATTATCCTCATACTGTTGGGTTTTCAATAATCGGGGGATATGTTTTTCGCAGTGCACAATCAAAGTCTCTTTTTGGAACGTACATATTTGCAGATTATGTTTCAAGATGGGTGGATGGTATCAGGCAATCCGGTGGTGTTCTTTCAGGAAACGTAACTCATCTTATTACTGCGGCAGAGGCTCGTGGTAACCCTGTTTCTTTTGGTGAAGACAGGTATGGGGATCAATATATTTTATTTAATGGTAACTCAACCGTTTACAAACTCCAGGATACAAGTAACCTTCGACGGCCAAAAGCATACTTTACGCCTATGATCCAGGGAGCAGGCTCATTTTTATTACAGGGGCTCCAGGGGAAAGGATTTACTTACCAATGGCTGAAAAATAATGTCGTGATACCAGGCGCCACTTCGCCGGATTATACTACATCTGCTACTGGGAGGTACACTTTGGAAGGAACCGATACATTAAACTTCAAAGATACCTCGGATGTCTTTCTCCTCGGATCATCTCTTAATTTAGTTTCGTTTACTGCAAAAAAAATATCTGCAGGGGTCATAAGGCTGGAATGGAAAACCGGCTCAGAGCAAAACATTTCAGGATATACGATTCAGAAAAGACAACAAAATGGATCCTCTTTTTCAGACATTGGCTTTATTCAAAGCAACTCAATAGATGGTGTTTCAACAAGTGAACTGGATTATATTTTTTCTGATTCGTCAGCGTCCAATTACAGGAAATTATTTTACAGGTTACAGATTCAATATACAGACGGATCATTTGGTTATTCGGATATTCTTTTAATTACTTCAGACAATACCAAAAATGGTTTTACGCTTTTCCCAAATCCCGCAAAAAAGCATGTACAAATTTATCTGAATGACTTTACTCAGCCCGTTGCAATGATCATTTATGATATTGCCGGTAAAGAAATTATAGAACAGATGCTCAATCAACAGAGCACAACAATAGAACTTCCTGTATCAAAGGGTATTTACGTCATTCAACTGAGCGATAAAGACGGAAGTAATAAGGTAAGAAAGAAATTAGTGGCGCAATAATGGACTGTTAAAGTCTTCATTAAAAAACACATATTAAGTATGGGTAAGGCGTAATTTGGTGGCAAACTATTTGTTATAGATGCTATTAAAACTACCATTATGAAATCTGTTCTACCCCGGATTTTTGCCGTATTTTTTTTCTATATAACATCTTTACAAATTGAAGCTCAGAAGCTTGCCGCTATACCGTACGTTTCGGGAATAAACTCACCTATCGATGTAAAAAACTGCGGGGACAACAGGTTATTTATTGCCGAAAGGGCAGGCAGGATACGTGTAATAAATGCTGAAGGCACATTACGTTCGACGCCGTTTTTAGATTTTACATCAAAAATATCTTCAACCGCTGGTGAAGAAGGTTTTTTGGGAATGACTTTCAGTCCCAATTATAAAAATGATCGGAAATTTTATGTTGATTATACTGCTAATCTTTCGGGGCAATTATCAACAGTTGTAGAAGAATACAAAGTAAGTGCAGCGGATTCAAATGTTGCAGATGCTTCTTCTGCATTAACCATTCTCACTCAATCACACCAGCCATCTACCGGGCATATGGGTGGTAACCTTATGTTTGGAAAAGATGGTTATTTGTACATTAATTTTGGAGATGGCGGAGATCATGGAGATCCGGATGGAAACGGGCAGAATAAAAATACTTATCTCGGAAAAATATTACGTATTGATGTGAGCAAATCCTCTTTAGCACAGCCTTACCTTGTTCCTCCTTCCAATCCTTTTTACAATGATGCAACTCCCGGAATTAAAAAAGAAATCTGGGCGTATGGCGTTCGTAATCCCTGGAGAAGCAGTGTGGACAGGCTTACAGGAGATCTTTTAATCGCTGATGTGGGCGAGTATAAAGTGGAGGAAATTGATTTTCAAAATGCCGGTGCTGCCGGGGGCAGAAACTATGGATGGAATATAGTTGAAGGAGATTTATGTTACCAACCGCCATTAGGTTGTGATAAAACAGGGATAACATTACCTGTTTATGAGTACTTACATAATGGTGGAGGGGCGTCTGTAACAGGAGGTTATGTGTACCGTAGTGCTCAATCAAAATCATTATGGGGCCAATATATATTCGCCGATTTTGTTTCCAAATGGATAGATGCATTCAGACTTTCGGGTGGAGTAGTTTCAGGTACTGTAAATCATCTAATTACTTCTGCACAGGCAACCGGCAATCCAATCTCTTTTGGTGAAGACAAGTATGGTGATCAATATATTGTATTCAATACCAATGGAACCGTTTATAAGCTTCAGGATACAAGTTACCTGCGCCTGCCCAAAGCATATTTTTCCCCGATTGACCAGGGAGGAGGCTCATTTTTATTTCGGGGTTTAGAGGGGAAAAACCTTACCTATCAATGGCTGAGAAATAATGTAGTTATACCAGGAGCTGTTTCTCCGGATTTTATAACATCTGCTCCGGGGACTTATACATTGATGGTAACAAATACATTGAATTTCACCGATATTTCTGATGCTTTTACGCTGGGAGCATTACCGCTCAGTTTAACTACATTCACTGCTCAAAAAACATCACCAAATAAAATAAGATTGCAATGGAAAACAGCTTCAGAACAAAATATTTCAGGTTATACAATCATGAGAAGGCAAAATAATGAAGCAAGCTTTTCAAACATTGGTTTTGTTGAAAGCAAATCGGTAAATGGTATTTCAAACAGTTTGCTTGATTATTCCTTTACTGATTCGTCCGTATTCACCAACTCAAAACTATTTTACAGGTTGCAGATACAAAATACAGACGGCTCTTATACCTATTCGGATATTCGTACAATTACTACAGGAGGCCATACAAATATTTTTACTTTGTTCCCAAATCCTGCAAAAGACCAGGTACAAATATATCTTGACAACTTCACGAATCCTTTGGTAATAGTGATCTATGACAATACAGGCAAAAAAATAAAAGAACAACTCCTCAGTCAACAAAACACGACAATTAAACTTTCAGGATTAAGGGGCATCTATATCGTGGAGTTGGGTGCTAAAGACGGCAGTAATAAGGTAAGAAAAAAATTGGTGGTTCATTAACAATCTGGCAGTCCCGATATCACTTTCATCTTCCTATGAATGAATTTCAAAGGTCATTTTTCCCTTTGTTTTCAATAAAGCAATTTTAATCCACAGATGTGGATAACGGAATTATCTTATTAGTGTAGAAATAGTACTAATTTTAAATGTAATCTATCTAATTTGATGGCAGGTAATTTATTATAAATATGTATATAAATGATATTATGTAAAAAAGGCATTTTTTCTTTAACTTGTTTCTTTCTTGCATTTTTCCAGGTAAAAGCTCAAAATCTTGCCGCCGTTCCTTATTCCTGTTGTACAACCGGTGATGCAGCCGTGGATATAAAACATTGCGGAGATGACAGGTTATTTGTGCTGGATAGGAGTGGCATTATACAGATAGTAGATGCGGATGGGTCGATGCGTCCAACTCCATTTTTGGACATTACGTCAAAAATCTATCAGGGTAATGATGAAGAAACCCTTGTAGGTATGGCTTTCAGTCCCGATTACAAAACAAATGGAAAATTTTACGTTTATTATGTTGGCGATATCTCTGGCCCAACATCTATTGTAGAAGAATATAAAGTAAGCGGAGCTGATTCTAACATCGCAGACTTATCATCCGCTTTAACCATACTTACTCAACCCCAGCCCTTCGAGTTTCACAAAGGAGGAAACATGATGTTTGGTAAAGACGGATATTTGTATATTAATTTCGGAGATGGCGGAAGCCCGGGAGATTCTGCCGGGAACGCACAAAATAAAACTACTCTCCTGGGCAAGATATTGAGAATTGATGTTAGCAATTCTTCAGTAGCCCAGCCTTATAGTATCCCTTCTTCGAATCCTTTTTATAATGATAATACAGGTATCAGGAAAGAGATATGGGCCATTGGACTACGTAATCCCTGGCGGGCCAGCGTAGACATGCTTACAGGAGATCGCTGGTTTACCGATGTGGGGCAAAATGGGGTGGAAGAAGTCAATTTCGAACCTGCAAATTCTTCAGGCGGTAAAAATTATGGCTGGAATATAATGGAGGGAAATTTATGTTTTAATCCTCCTGCGGGATGTAATACAACGGGACTGACATTACCATTTTATTCATATCCTCATCCACAGGGAAATGCAATCATGGGTGGCTACGTCTCCAGAAGTGCACAATCAAAATCGCTTTTTGGGACATATATTTTTGCTGATTTTATTGCAGGATGGGTTGATGGTATCAGGCAATCCGGAGGTGCTAATACAGAAACTATTCACCTCATCACTAGTGCGCAGGCTGCGGTAGGGCACCCGCTTGATTTCGGTGAAGACAGGTATGGCGATCTGTATATTTTATTCCTTACTCATAAAACTGTTTATAAACTTGTCGATACAAGTCACTGGCGACGGCCTAAAGCATATTTTACCCCTGTTGACCAGGGAGGAGGTTCATTTTTATTCCGGGGCCTTGAGGGTAGAAACCTTACTTACCAGTGGTTGAGAAATAATGTAGTTATAGCAGGTGCTGTATCTCCGGATTATACTACAAGCGCTACAGGAACCTATGCATTGGTAGTAACAAATACATTAAATTTCAGGGATACTTCCGACGCCTTTTCATTGGGTGCTTTACCACTCAATCTAATTTCATTTACAGCTCAAAAAATATCATCAGGTAAAATAGAGCTGCACTGGAAAACCGACACCGAAAAAAACATTTCAGGATTTTCCATCCTGAGACGACAAAATAATGAAGCAACCTTTTCAAACATCGGTTTTGTTAAGAGCAAATCGGCTAGTGGCAATTCAAACCGTGAAATTGATTATACATTTACTGATTCCCTGGCATTAACCAACTCCAAACTATTTTACAGGTTGAAAATCCAAAATACAGATGGTTCATATGCTTATTCTGATATTCGTATAATAACTCGTGGAGGCAACGCAAATAGTTTTACTTTTTTGCCGAATCCGGCCAAGGGCCAGGTACAAATTTTTCTTGATAACTTTTCGCAGCCTCAAATAATGATGATGTATGACAATACCGGCAGAAAAATAAAAGAACAATTACTCAGCCAGCAAAATACAACCATTGAGCTTCCCGGATTAAGGGGCGTTTATATAGTACAGTTAAGCAATAAAGACGGTGGTAACATTATCAGAAAGAAATTGGTAATACGATAGCCGTTGAGTTGCCAGTTGTGTGCAGTGAATGCTGCTCAATAAATGATCCAGAGGAGCGAGAAGATCTTGCTCCTTTTTTATTACTTAATTGTTAAATGGTTGAATTGCTGAATTGTTGAATTACCAAATTGCTTATTCTATCCGGTTCTTCCTTACAACTGACAACTCACAAACTCCCAACTTTCACATTGGCATATTATCACATTAATATATCTTTGCCGCCTCTAAAAAGTTCTTTAAGAAATGCTAAGCAGGAGAAATATACGGGTAAAAGTAATGCAGGCCCTTTACAGTATTGAATCAATGAATAATGAAACCCGTCCCGGCGAGGCCTTACAAATATTGAAAAGAAATATTATTCATTCCCAGCATTTGTTTACTTACCTGGTCTATTTTATTACTGAGGTGGCCCTTTTTGCAGAAAAAGATGCTGTGCAAAAAGCACAAAAGCATTTGCCATCAGCAAATGATCTTAATATTAATACCAGGATTTCAGGTAATGAAGTTGTATGGGCCATCATTGAAAATGCGTCTTTTCAAAAATCACTTGAACAGTTCAAAATCAAAGATGCAATAGATCGCGACCTGGTTAGAAAAGTGTATATCGCATTGGTTTCTTCAACAGAATATAAAGAATATACCGGCCTCAGGTCAAGGGACAAAAGATCTGAAAGGAAAATACTGGAATATATTTTTGCCAACCTCATGATTCCTGATGAAAATTTTATAAGCGATATGGAAGAAAAATTTATTCACTGGGACGACGACGCAGAAATGATGATCATGCTTATGGATGGCTTTTTGCAAAAACCGGCCTCATTTAATTTTGGTGAAATGGTGGGTAAGGAAAAAATGGATTTTGCAATTGACCTGATGGAATGTGTTATTGATAAAAAAGAATATTGTCTCGAACTCATTAAGCCAAAATTGAAAAACTGGGATGCTGAACGTATTGCTTCACTCGATATGATCGTGATGCAGATGGGTGTATGTGAATTTATGTATTTTGAAACTATACCACCTAAGGTTACTATCAACGAGTGCATAGACCTCGCAAAAGAGTATAGTACGGAACAAAGCGGGCATTTTGTAAATGGGATCCTTGACAATATCCATAAAGAGTTATTGGCCCAGGATAAAATTCATAAGAAGAATTTTAAAAACAGTACTTTATAATACCTTTGCAAAAAATAAAATAAATGAATAAACTGGTTATAGCTCTTTTCCTTACCAGCATGATTTTTTCCTGTGACATACGAAGCATGAAGAATAAAGCTGATGTTCAGGTTGCAAATCCGGGCACGAAATTTACAGATTCAACAACCGTTCAAATGATTGATTCGACCTATAACTTCGGAAAGGTTACAGATGGTGAGAAGGTGGAGTATAGTTACCGGTTCAGGAATATAGGAAAAAATCCCCTGATAGTTTCTTCCGCCGTCGCAAGCTGCGGATGTACGGTTCCCGAAAAGCCCGAGGAGCCCGTCAAGCCCGGCGAAACAGGTTTTTTAAAGGTGGTATTCAACAGTAAAGGCAGGGTAGGAGAAGTCCATAAAGAAATCACTGTTACTTCAAATGCATATCCTAAGTTCCCTGTATTGCAATTAACGGGACAGGTAATGGCGGCGGAAAGCAAATAACAGGAAGCAAATAACAAGAAACGAATAACAAGAAACAAATAACAAGAAACAAATAACAAGAAACAGGAAGCAAATAATAAGAAACAAAACAAATAACAATAATATGAATTTAGCTATGGTTTTTTTAATGTTAGGACAGGGTGGTTCAGGTGGTGGTGGTTTTCAGTTTATATTTTTAGGCCTGATGATTCTGGTATTCTGGATGTTTATGATAAGGCCTCAGGCAAAGAAGGCAAAACAACAAAAACAGTTTCTTCAAAATCTGCAGAAAGGCGATAAAATTGTAACAATTGCAGGTATACATGGAACCATTAATAAAGTAAATGACGACGGGACCATGATGCTCGAAATCAATCCGGGAAGTTATATTAAGATTGAAAAAAGCGCTATCAGTATGGAGTGGACCGCTAATCTTAATAAGCCGGCAGCCCCGATCAAATAATGTGCGATGTACGATGTTTGATGTACGATGT
>Ga0068862_100002554_pt1 | contig 16096 bp, 13 predicted proteins | sample KBSSwiS52_FD_66598 | JGI IMG/M metagenome (GOLD analysis project Ga0068862, IMG submission 66598) | Switchgrass rhizosphere microbial communities from Kellogg Biological Station, Michigan, USA - KBS Switchgrass S5-2 | ecosystem: Host-associated > Plants > Roots > Rhizosphere > Soil ... | reverse complement strand
GCTTCATCCAGGAGGGTATCGCCCTTGCGCTGCATCTGGACGACTGGAGCCGCTCGGGCTCGGCCGAGATCAGCTTCAAGGTCCCCGGTATGAACGACGATCAGCTGATGTTCCCGCTGCAAAACCAGAACGGTTACGCGTTCCGGTCCTACAGCGACCAGTACATCTTCTGCCATGGTCCTGCAAAATCGATCTACTTTTACAACATCGATGATGAAGCGGCATAGAGCGTAAGCGAGGCTGGAGCTTAGTTTCATTGACTCCAAGAACCCTCGGGGCAGTTCTGCCTCGGGGGTAATTTCCAAGAGGGAACGCATGGCAACAGCGATCACCTGGCCTCCAATCGGCGGCGTTGGATACTCCATCCCGGCAGCGGGCGAGGTGGGCTGGCCTGCCCTTTCCAATTTTCTTATCGCGCTATCCAGCGCTCAAGGTACGTCATCCCAAAAAGTCGGAACCCGCACTGCGACCAGCACACCGGTCAGTATAGTCTCGTCCACCGACTGTGTTGTGATCAGTAAAATGACTGTTCCCTCGGCCGTTGCCGTGAATCTTGCAACGGGTGTCGATGGCCAATATATCTGCCTCATCGATGGGACAGGGGATGCCTCAACCAATCCCATTACCATTACGGCAAGCGGCTCAGAGACGATCAACGGCATAGGCTCCATCGTTCTCGATGTCGATTACGGTTCTATCGTTCTTGTGTTCAAGTCCGGAGCCCCGAACGGGAACTGGTCCATCATGTCGTTCTTCTCGACCGAAGTGGGCGGAACCGTGGCACGCTCGGACATCGCACCGGGTACCGCTGATTACGTCGTTATCAACGATAACTCGGGACTCCTCTCAGAGGAGCAATACCTTAGCCAGGTTCGCGGCGGCTTCGGTGACAATGTCGGGGCCTTCACCGGCGTTGTCAAAGCGCTGGCAGGCATCTTCTCGGCCTCTGAGATCGTGAATGCCGACATCGATGCCAACGCTCAGATCGATGCATTCAAAATTTACGATGGTACGGTCGGAAACCTGCCGTTCAGTTATCTGGCCAACGTAACCTCAGACATCCAGGCTCAGCTGAATGCCATTTCGGGGGGGGCCATTACCTCGCTTACCGGCATGGTCACGGCCACAGGCCCGGGGGCAGCCCCTGCCACGATCGCGAACAACGTTATCACAAACGCAATGGTCAACGCGGCTGCAGCCATTGCCTACAGCAAGCTTGCCCTGAGCAATTCGATCGTTAATGCTGATATTGCTGCGGGGGCAGCAATTGCCTATACAAAGCTCGCCCTCACAGGATCCATCGTCAATACCGACATAAGTGCCTCAGCGGCCATCGCTTACTCCAAGCTGAACCTGGCTTTGAGCATCGTGAACGCGGACATTTCCGCCAGCGCAGCCATTGCATATAGCAAGTTGGCTCTCACCGGCTCGATCCTGAATGCTGACATTTCCGCATCGGCTGCAATTGCATTCAGCAAACTTGCGGCTCTTCCCTCAGCAAATATTCTGGTGGGCAGCGCTGGAAACGTTGCCACGGCCACAGCCGTGACCGGTGATGTAACGATCAGCAATGCGGGTGTGACCGCGATCGGCGCGGCCAAAGTAACGAACGCAATGCTGGCTGGATCGATTGACCTCACTACCAAGGTCACCGGCGCATTGCCGATTGCCAATGGCGGGACTGGCCAGACCACAAAAACAGACGCCTTTGATGCACTGGCCCCGACCACAACCAAGGGCGATCTGATCGTCCACAACGGAACCGATAATATTCGTGTCGCTGTTGGGGCCAATGGCACGGTGCTCACTGCGGATAGTGGTCAAACCAGTGGCTATACTTTCACTTCCCCTTTGATCAACCCTATGACCACTGCGGGCGACTTGATTTATGGCGGTGTCGCTGGGGCTGCCACGCGTCTCGCTGCAGGCACCACAGGTCAGATGCTAACGGGTGGTACAACTCCGGTCTGGGGTAATACCATTGTCAGCTGGACTCTTACGGGGGGGTCAGCAGCGGATCTTTCGGCCTGGGTCGCCTCTAACGTTTTGCGGTTAAGGGGGGGGTCCAGCGGGTTCGCTGTCGATAATACGAGTGCCACACCGATCCTGTCGGCATCCAACACGGGAGCATGGACACTAGGCCCTGCATCGTCTGCACTGACTCATACGTTCAATGCAGCCGCGATAAATCAATCCAGTACTGGTGCCGCTGTTTACAACATTCTCAGTGCATCCGGCTCCTCGGGCGTTGCCTTTGGAGTCAACGGCGGTGCAGTGTCTGGGTTTGCAGGTGTCGCTGGAAGTGCAAACACGCCGGTCAGCGGCGGCGCTGTCGGAGATTTTTACCACTACCTCTCAACCAAAGCCTTCATTTTCAGTATCGATAATGGTGCTTCCATTCATTTCAAAATTGATAGCGCCGGTGCAGTAGCCATTGGAAAGACGGGCAGCACGGCAGGTCATACGATGGTTGGGAACTCGATAGACATTGCTCTATCAGGCACGAGCGCATGGAGTAAGAGCAATCTGACTGGAGCCGGTTCCTCCACCTTCAACCAATATCGGGATGGCAGCGGAAACATTGTAGGGTCAATAGTTCTGACCTTCGCTACCAGCACGGCTTACAACACAACATCTGACGCACGTTTGAAGACCAATCCCAGCGATTTCGATGCCCTTGAGAAAATATCGTCGATGATTCCTCGGGAGTTTGAATTCACGAGGGATGAGACAAAAACCAGGCAATACGGCTTTTACGCTCAGGAACTTGACACTGTATTCCCGCAGGCTGTTTCACGCGGTTCGGATGAGATTGACGAGGACGGTAACCTTACCAACCCATGGGGCATTGATAGCAGCAAAATAGTGCCCGTTCTCGTTCGCGCCATGCAGCAGCAACAGCAAATGATTGAAACATTAAAAGCCCGTATCGAGGCTTTGGAAGTTTGACCCGTCGGCCCTCCGATGGGGGCCTTTTATTATTGAATGAAAGGATTTCAAGATGACAGGCAACGGCACACCAGGAAATTTTCAGGACGGCTACCTCATAGCTGGACAGGCTTTGGGGAACCTTCCGCAAAACATCGTGCTCAACGCGGATGATCTTGTCCTCAATCCAAGATTGACCCCGTTCCTTCGGATCGTCTCCGATAACGCGACAGCGACCAGTCGTTCGTTCTCTCTTTTCGCCGGTTCCTACATGGGCCAGATCATCTATCTGACCCTTGTGCCGACCACGGCAGGCGTGAGCACAGGCAAGGCTGAGCTGCTCTCGACCGGCAACGTTTCGCTGACCGGCGGAACCTGGACAGCATCGGTGGGCGATACCCTTCAGCTGATGTGGGACGGTACTTCAGGCCTCTGGCGTGAGATCGCTCGCGCATCGGCATCCGAGATCCTTCTGGCCGGAACCTATACCCCGACTTTCACCGCGGGAACGAACGTCGCGACCGCCACGGCAGGGCTGGCCCATTACCAGCGTATCGGCACTCAGATCTTTGTGTCCGGAACGGGCTCCATTGCCTCCACAGCGGCGACCAATACCGCCTCAGCGTTCACGGTCAGCCTTCCCGTTGCATCGGATCTGGCAGCCGCCGGGGACCTCACAGGCTCCGGAGCCATCCTATCCGCGACGAGCGTTGTGTCAGCCCCTGTGATCATCGTGGCAGAGACAACCGCCAACACGGCGACCTTTTCCTACAACGCGGCTCAGACGGCAGCTGGAACACTGGGCTACAGCTTCGCTTATACGGTGATCTAACCACGGTGTTTTGACGTTAAACCTCCTTTATGAGAAGATGTGTATGCAGGTTTCCGAAGCCCAAAAACTAAGCAAAGAATCACGTGCAGCCCTCCGGAACGCCCTCAAAGAGCAGCTTCAAACTGTTCGCAAGAAGGTCCGGCATCTGCGCGCGAAAAACCTGGCGGGTGAGAAAGAGACCTCTGCGCGGGAGGAGGTGAGTCAGGATGTCGATACCAAACTGGCTGACAGAAAAGCTGATCGAAGCTCTGGTGAGGATCGTGGAAAAGACGATCGACACGGTTCTCCTGCGTCAAAAACGGAAGAAACCGCCAACGGATCAGGAGGAGGGGGAGAACCCACCGAAGAGCTGAAGTCAGAGGCTGAGGCCTTCTTTTCCAAGGGTAACCAGGCAAAGCATGGCAAAACCAAATCCCTCTTTGCCCGGGTTATGACCTCCGAACAGCGATCCTTCAAGCGTGAGAACACAGCAGCCAAACCTCCCAAAGGAGGGCGCAAAAAATGACCGTGACGTCGACCCAGTTTCTGGCTTCGGTGCAGCGGCTCATCGTTGCGCCGTCCAACCAGGCTCTTTACACGGATGACGACTATTATGCGATCGGTGATCGAAAGACCATCGATACGGTTGTCCCGCTCATCGACAACATGAATGGCGATTACTTCGTGCGAACCACGGAGATCCCCATGGTTGTCGATCAGTCGGAGTATCGCCTGCCCACCAGGGCTTTGGCGCGCAAGCTCCGTGACGTCAAGATCAGAAACTCTGCGAACATCCGCTTTGATTTCCCAAAGATCTCGATCGAACGTGAGCAGATCTATCAGGTGAACGGCATCCCCTTTGGCTTTTATTTCAAGGGGGATCGCTTTACTGTTGTGCCAACGCCCACAACCACGGAATACTCGATTCAATATTGGTATTTTCTGCCGCCTTCCAACCTCATTCCATACACGGACGCGGCAGTGGTTACAGGGGTCGCGGGCGACGATGTTACTGTCAATTCTGTACCGACTGCTATCTCGGATATTTTTGCTGCTGGGGGTATGGTCGATTTTATCCAAGGCACTTCCGGGAATTCATGCCTTGAAATTGATAAGACCATCTCAAACATTGCAGGCAACACGATAACCTTCACAACCGGCGACGTGCCGACTGATCTGGCCTCCGGGGATTTCATCTCTGTGGCCGGAACAAGCCCCGTGGTTCAGCTGCCCGATGCAGCCGTGCCCTATCTCGTCACGCTCACATGTATGGACATCCTCCAGGCAATCTCGGATTTCGAGGGCTATGACCGCCTTGAGCGCATCGCCCAGAAACAGGAGAAGAGCCTCAAAGCCCTTATGGAGCCACGCATCGAGGGCGAGGCAACGAAGATCATCAATGACTTTGGGCTGATCAACCGTGGCTGGCGTGGCCGCTATTGGGGTTATTCAAACTTCTGAGGGCCCACCGTATGCCATTGACCAATACCGAGACGCGTAATTTCCAGGGGCTTTACCTGCAGCAAAACAGCTTCGATGTACCCGACGGTGCATTCGAGGAGGCGATGAACGTCCAAATCCAATCGGACGGGATCATCAGCAAAACCCGTGGTTTTTATACCTACTATACTCCCCCTGGTCCCAACGAAGAGATCAAGGGACTCTATGAATTTCAGGACACGCTCCTCTGCGCGTTCCCAACCGAGATGGCGTTTTTTTCCGATGATTCATCGCTCGATCCCCTTTCCCCTGTAGGGGTTCGCACCGATCTGACTGGTGATTTTTTCTCCATAAGTTTTTTGGGTCAGTCGCGTTCGGCCAAGCAAAATCTTAACCTTTACTTCACTACTGATTACAACGTAATGAAGCTCGAGAGTGCAACGGGGAAGGTGAGAAAGTCGGGTGTGCCCCCTGGGCTTGACCTGGCAGTCGAGGTTGGAACAGCGGCCACGGGCCCCCTTCCCTCTGATTCACAGAGCGGCTATCGCGCCGTCTTTGGGAGAAGAGATGAGAATGGCAATTTACTACTCGGGACCCCGAGCGATATTGCGACCCTTGGTATACCGGCAGATGGAACGGGTCTTACGTACTCGTCAACCGGAGTCGGTCCATACACCGTTACGGTTACAGTCCCAAGCAATACTGGTTTCCTGGTTGGACAGCAGATCATTGTCACCGCCGCCACAGATCCAGATGCTAATGGCACTCAGACGATTACGGCGCTCAGTGGGATCAATGGTATCAGATATTCTACTGCGGCAAACCCTGGATCCGGCACCTTGGACATCGCCTTTAGCCGCACTTCCCGGCTCACGGCCGCCATCCCCTCTGAGATCGACGACGTCACCGATGGCTGGTTCATCCGCTGGTATCGCACCACAGCTTCGGCAGGCCTGGCGGTTTCACCTACACCTGACTTCGCGCTCATAGGGGAAACGATCCTCACTCAGGAGGATATTGATAACGCCTACGTTTACTTTGATGATGATGTCGACCCGACATTGGTAGGGGCTCAGCTCTATACTAATCCAAACAGCCGCGAGGGAGAGACGCAGGGAAACGCCCGTCCCCCCGCGGCCTATGACATCACGCTCTACAACACGTACATGATTTACGCGAATGTGGAGTTGAGGCAGTTTATTGCCCTTCAGCTGATAGATCCAGTTTTGCCATCGGCCCCCTATGAATTCAAAATAAAGCTCGGCGCAACGACTGAGACCTTTCTCGGCGATGCGACAGGTGTACGCAATCGGACCACAGCAGCGACCTCTGTCGCCGGTGTTGGTACGGTCACTATTACATATAACGCGCATGGGGCATCAAACGGCTGGACCGTATACATCTCAGACGTTACAGGGACTGTTCCACGTGGAACGTATGTCGTCTCCGGTGTCACGGTAAACACTTTCAATATCACAGCCGGGCTCCTCGACACGGCCACAGCCCTCGATTTTGAATTCGTGACCAACGGCACGAGCGGGGTTTTCTATCAGAACAACTCGTCCTCGTCCGTGGCCCAGGAGATCGCTGACACAGCCTATTACCTTGTGAAGTCGATCAACCGGACCTCGAACCTTTTTTATGCGAATTATGTCTCGACCTTCGATGACGCGCCGGGGAAGATTCGCATCAGCACAAAGGATGTGGACCCCTTCCACAACATGTCGGTCGCCGATGATAACGCGGCCCCTGCCGTCAACAACTGGCTGCCGCCAATCCCGAACAGCTTTGCATCGGGCGTTCAGATCTATGCGGAAAACCATACGATCAACGATACGATCTATTTCAGCAAAACCGATGAACCCGAAGCTGTGCCTGTCGTCAATTTCATCCGCATAGGGTCGAAGAACAAGGCGATCAAACGCATCTTTGCCCTGAGGGATTGCCTCGTCATCCTGAAGGAGGATGGGGCCTTCGTGCTCACCGGGCAGACGATCGCCGACTTTAACGTCTCGACCCTCGACAGCACGGTGTACTTCACATCGGATCGAACGGCCGACAAGATCAATAACACCGTCATCGCGCTGAGCAGTAACCAGGGCCTTGTGCAAGTCACCGAGAAATCGGTTCAGATCATCTCGCGCCGTATGGATGATGTGGTTCAGCCGCTGCTCGGGTTCAACGATGCTCTTAGTGTTTCACTCGGCTTTGGCTATGAGTCGGGCCGTACCTATTACCTCTCGATCAACCTCGAGGTCCTCGGCCGTACGCCGCAGTCCTTCATGTACAACGTTCTGAACCAGACGTGGACCGAGTCCGATAACACCTTCCGCCAGATGGTTGTCGGCCCATCGGACGTTCTCTATGGAACGACGATCACCGAGGACAACGTCATCATTCGCCAGCGGAAGAGCCAGACCCTTGTCGACTTCTCCCGTGAATTCATGACAGGCGTGGCGCTGGCCAATGCTGACCTCATCTCCGGCTACATCACGCTCGGAGTCGGCGGGACCGCCTTTGTGCCGAGCGAAGGGGATGTGGTTGTCTATAACGAGGTGATCACGCGTATTCGCACGGCTGACCTCGTGGTGGGCACGACGTACCTCCTGACTTTTGCAGCGACCACTAACATTCCCCTCATCGGTGTCGACGTGATCGTCTATCAGGGCTTCACCTCAACCGTGAAGATGGCTCCCTTCCATGCCGGGGCTGTGGGCCGCGAGAAACAGTTCTCAGCCTTTCAGCTTCACCTTCGGCAGAACTCCATCAGCGAGATCAACCTCAGCTGGGGAGGAGCCTATTTCGGCTCCTCCGAGGACGTCGACTGGGCTGCCTCGATCTCGAGCGGGACGGGATCAAGCGGCTGGGGTTTTGAACCTTGGGGTCTATTCCCCTGGGGTCTGGCCGACAGCATTCGCCTCATTCCTGGCACCACGTCGGGGTCCATCATCAGAACGTGGCTACCCAAATTCGCGGCCCGCACAACCTACATACAGGCTATTATGAACCATCGGCAGGCTTGTGAGCTCATGCTGATCCAGGCACTCGTGTACTCGGTCAGAGGGTACGCAGATAGGACGTCGCGCTAATGGATAAGAATACTGATACCTACTGGTTCGCAGACCCCGAGGTAAAGGACGTTGTTCAAAAATTCATCGAGTACGATGATCCGAATACCCTCTGGGCTACCAACCCCATGTGGCCCGTGTTCTATCGGAACTTTTTCATTTACTACAGCACGGTGATCAAACCACAGACGTGGGAGAGTGGTCTCATCTTCAAGGGGAAGGAGGGCGAACTCCTCGAGGTCCTGGTCCCCATGGCCAAGTCCCTCACCCACCAGCTGATCGACATCGCAACGAAGCAAAAACTTGGCTGGATGGTCATGGCCGACAGTACGGCGATGAACGTGCAGGAAACATCGCGCCTCGGCACGGCCCTTTGTAAGCAGCTCAGCCGCGAGCAGAAGATGGACCTCAAGTGGGCCACGTCCCTTGAAAACGAACTCGTCACCGGGCTCGGTTTTCTCTATGTGAAATGGCGGACCGACAAGGGCCCCATCTGGGCCATGATCCCAAGCTCGCCGACCTCGATCGACCCTCAGAAGGAAACCGACGAGAGCATGGAGATGATGGAGGAGGACGAGGGCGAGGACGTTCGCGGGGCCAATCCCACCGAGCCCCCTGTCGCCGACGAGCAGGTCCCCATGTACAAGGGTGATGTTGAAATCACCTGCCCGACCGTCCACGATGTTCTCTTCGATCCAAACATCTGCGACCCGGATGACTGGCAATGGGTCCGTGTGCGCGAAATACACAACCGCTGGGACCTCATCGCGCAGTTTCCTGACATGAAGATGGAGCTCAAGCAATTGCCATCGGTCCGGACTTCGCTGGCCGGGAACTACACCACAGGGGCCTATAGTCCGACCGACGATGACATGGTTTACATCTATGCGATCTATCACAAGCCCACGCCTGCGATCCCCAAAGGGCGCATGGTTGTCTATGGCGACATCGATACGATCCTGTTCGATGGCGACAACTTCTATGGGGAACTCCCCGTTTACGTCTCGCGCGGCAAGGGCATCCCCCTCTCGAGTTACGGCGATCCATTTTTCAGTAACCTGATCGCTGTGCAGGAGATGCTCGATACAACCGTATCGGCAGTGTCGACGAACAACGCCACGTTCGCCGTTCAGAACGTCGTCCATCCGCGGGGCTCCGGGATCCAGGTCGAGCAGATCCTTGGGATGAACTTTTTCAGCTACACGCCTGAGAACATCCCGGGCGGCGGCAAGCCTGAGAGCCTCCAGCTGACCAACTCAGCTCCGGAAACGTACAAGCTCATCGAGGTCATGGAAAAGTTTTTGATGGACCTCAGCCGCGTGAATGCGGCCCTCAGGGGTAACCCTCCATCGGGCGTGACCTCCGGTACGGCGATCGCCACACTCACGGCTACAGCGGTCGAGTCGGTCGAGGCCATCGTCAAGGCTTCGAAGATCAACCTCAAAAAAGCCATGATGGGGGCACTCAACTGCTATCGGCGCTTTGGGTCTGTTTCCCGTGAAGTTCAGATCTCCGGCATCGGCGATCAGTCGACCACGAAAACATTCATGGGCCGTGACCTCGATCCGATCCGATCGGTCGAGCTGCAGGAGGTTAACCCTCTCATGCAGACCCAGGCAGGGCGTATCGAGATCTCAAAAGATCTGATGGCCCAGGGCCTCATCACGAATATGAAGTCCTATTTCCAGGTTCTGAACGGGGCTCCGGTTGAGACGATCTATGAGGACGAGCTCTCCGAGGCTGACCTTGTCACCCGTGAGAACGAAGCGATGATGGCTGGACAACCGGTGCGGATGATCAACACCGATGACCACGCCTATCACATCAGGATGCATGCGAAGAGTCTGAATGATCCCAAGATCCGCATGAATGATCAGATCGTCGGGCCTTTCCTTGCCCACATCGAAGAGCATCTGTCGGCCGCTCGGATGATGGATCCGATTCTGATGGGGATCATCGCCACAGGGAAAATGCCTGACCCATCGCTCATGATGCCAGCGCCTCCGATGCCTGTCGGCGGAACCGGTGGGGGAGGGGCTCCGGGTGAAGTGAAAGAAGGGGCCGGTAACCCTAACGGTCCTCCTCAGCCGCAGGTGACCCCTGGTCCTCAGACAGCAGAGTCGGGAGTTGCCAAACCAGCAAACGATCTCCTCCAGAGAGCGGGGTAAGCCATGGCCTTTCTTTTCAACGGCTACCAGACAAGCGATGATGCATCTGAGTCCAAGCAGAACATCTTCGGTGGAAACGCTGGTGCGAATGAGTCTGACGGCGGCGACGTCGCAGGATCCGGGCCTGTGGCCAAAACCACGGCCGATGGCGGCACTGTTTCACGTGGAACACAGCCCACTTCCACAGGCGGCGTTTCACGTGGAACTGGGGGTAATTCCCCACCACAGGTAACCTCAACCAGCTATAACCCAAAGGCCATCCAATCGGCTTATTCGCGCATCGGCCAGACCCTACAGCTGCCGACGCAGACCCTCGGTCAGGCGCAGGGACAGATCCAGCAGGGGCAGCAAAAACTGCAGGACGAGGCCAATAAATACGCAGCCGCTGGCCAACAGCAGGCGGAAGGGTTTAAGCTCGACAGCACAACTCTTCAGCAGGCAGCCCAGGGGGACAAGGATGCTTACGCAAAAACTGCGGGTAGGCTTACGCAGGCAGCGCCAACGGTCGAGGCGTTCAAAGGGATCGGTGATTCACTGCCAGACGTTTCGGCGGTTAAGGACGCTTCGCGCGCCTATGCCCCACAAGCTGGACCAAACTACACCGCAGGACAGTCTCGGCTTGATGCTGCACTGCTGCGCAGAAATCCTGAATATCTTCGCCTCCAGCAGGAAATCCTGGGCGGAGCTGCAGAGCTTGGAAAACAGAATACTGCAGCGATAGACGAAAAAACGAAGGCCCAGGAGGCAATGCTCCAGAAGGCCTACGCCGATAGCACAGCAGACATTCGTTCACAGGTCGGTGGGCTTGCAGACGAGGTGACGACTGCTGCCAAGGCAAAAGAAAGTGCCGAGGACCAGCGCCGGGCTGGCCTCGATCCCGCAAAAATTGCCGAACAGGAATACGCGAAGCTGAGAGAGAAGATACGGGAGGACCTTAAGGGAGCCGACCCGAGAAGTCAACAGTATCGCTCAGCCAAGTACCTCGACAGCCTAAGCCCGGCGGAACTTTCAAGGTATGTGAACGTCGACAAGGACACCGACTGGCAGGAGTTTATCGATCAAGGTGGGGCAGAGCGGTATAATCGATTGCAGGGCCTTCTCGGATCAAACCAGATGCTCACGCCGTCGCAGATGGGGGCCGGAGCTGATTATTCCTTCGACGAGGGGAACGCCTATAAGCAGATCCTTGCCCAGATCACGGGCCAACGGCAGCAGGCTGATGTCCAGGGACAAGAGCGCATCTCGGCAATTCAGGCCGCGGCTCAGCAGCGCGCAGCCCAGAAACAGGCGGAAGTGTCTGCCCAGTACGACGCCATCAGACCACAGTATGATCAGCTGCGTAATCAGGTGATCCTGCCGAACGCACGCAACGATCAGGCCCCGACGATCAACTGGACCGATACCCTATCGCCAGATGAGATCGCCGAGCTGAACAGCATTGAGGGTGATCTTGCTGTCCTGAACCCAGGGAACTATCAGCAGTCGACGATGAACCCATACGCGGATCTCAAGGCCATGCAGGACGATCTTCGCCGCTGGCAGGCCATGCAGAACCCAACGGCCCAGACCGGGGTTCCGATCGTTCCAAAGAATTCAGGCGCTGGCTACCCCATGACTCCGGAAGAAAAAGAGCGGCTTGCCAATGCAAACAAACGTTTCTCTGATGTGAGGTAATTATATGGTCGCGCCGTTGATCGCAGCTGCCGCAATTACAGCGGCGTCAGCCATCGCCCAAGGCTATCAGGCAGAGCAGGCCCGCGGGGCCAACGCCAAACGCCTGAAAGAGCTGAGGGCACTTTTCGAGAGTATCGTACCCCCCGAGTACGACATCTCGATCAATTCGCCGCCGGAGTATCTGAAACAGCAGCTCGGGTCGGCGAACCTCGACTTTTCAAGGCTTACACCTGAGCAGTTTAAGGTTGTCGGGCAGTATTCGCCCGAAGCGGCACAGTATGTCGCTGAGCAAAATCCCACGCTCCTCAAAGGTTCTTCGGCGCAAAAGGAGGGCCGTCAGGCTCAGATCGATGCGCTGCGGCAGATGCAGAGCGTCGCCAAGGGGGAGAGCCCGGAACTCAGTATCGCTCTGCAAAGGGCGCGCGACAGCTCCCAGGCGTCGGCCCAATCGCGTCAGCAATCGATCATCGACGATGCACAGCGGAGGGGCATGGGTGGGTCCGGTCTTTCCCTCGCAGCCCAGCTCCAGGGCGCAGGCGATGCGATGTCGACGGGCGCTGGCCTTTCCCAGCAGGCGGCAATCGAAGCTTACCGAAATAAGCTCAATGCCATGCAGCAGACGGGGGTAATGGGACGTCAACTGGCCTCCGACGAGCTTGGAATGGAGCAGGCAAACACAGACATAATCAATTCGTTTAACCAAAGGACCTCCCGTCAGTACCAGGATTACCTGAGCCAGCGTGCGCAGATGCAGAACCAGGCACAGCTCACGAATCTTAACATGCAGCAGGACGTGAGTAACCGCAACACGGCGCTGAATAACGATACCGACCGCTATAATCTCGAGAACAAAAACCGGCTGAATCAGCAGTCGTACCAGAATACGGTTCAGGAACGAAACTATCAGAATTCGCTGGCCGAGCAAAAAGCTGCATGGGCGGCCAATGAAAAGGCCCGGCAAAACCAGCTCAAAGGCCAGAGCTATCAGGATCAACTCTCTCGTGCCTCGGGCATGGGCGGGATGTATCAAGCGCAGAACGCGCAAAATACGCAGAACGCCCAGGACCGCAACGCAATGATCGGCGCTCTTGGATCGGCCGGGGCTGGTTATTTCTCGGGACAGGCTCAGGCTGACTCGCAAGCGGCCGCACAGAAGGCTGAGGACGAGCGCTGGGATAAATATCTTTCGGCACGCTACAGCAGTGGAGGAGCCGCATAATGGACCGTTATAATCCCATGACCGAGGACGAGGATCAGTTGGATCCGCTGACCGGTGCCCAGCTGATGCCAAACGTTCCGCGGGATCCGAACGATCCCCGTGAGAAACTGAAAAGCTATCTGGCGCAGAGGATGGAAGCTGAAAAAAAGATGGCGAGTCCGGAATACAGGGACGCATCCCGGGCTCCTCAGAACGAGCTGATGCAATCGAACAGAGATCTCGCGTTGCAAAAGCTCTTGCAGCAATCTGCGAATCAGTTTGGCACGATCGGCGGGAAAGCTGCATCAAGCCAGGGCTCAGATCAATACCTCGGGGAGCTGCAGAACCAGAACCAGCAGGCTCTTCAGGGGATGGACCGGGAGAGGATGGGGGCTGAAAACGCGGAAGGCCAGCGTCTAAAAATGATGCAATACCTCGCTGACAAGTTCGATTCGAGAGAACAGCGTGAGGCTGCCCTGCAGTATCGAACTGATCGCGACACCAAAACCGATGAATTCCGGACTCAATCGCTTGCAGCACAAAAAGGCAAAACAGCAGCCGATGCCTCTGGAAAAGACGCCGATCGCGTTCTAAACCTCTCGACCAAATATGGCGACGAGGAGAACGTCAAGCGTTTGAACAACTATCGTGATTCGCTGGCGAATGCCGAGGCGCTATCGAAAAACCCAAGTCCTGCCAATGACACCTCGCTGCTTTACCAGTACGTAAAGGCGAACGATCCGAATACCGGTGTCAAAGACATGGAGCTCCAGATCGCCTCACGCTCAGGGCCCATCTGGGATCGGGTGAAGGGCTATATGGAAGGCATGCAGTCCGGGCTGATGCTCCCTGATAAACGCGCGCAGATCATGGAGGCAATCCGAACACAGGCCAACGCCGCAGAGCAGCGTGTGCAGGAAACCGAGCGTACGTATGAGGACATTGCACGCAACGCCAAGGTCGACCCTAATCTTGTGATCGGGGGCCGTCGTTCCCGCTACAAAGAGCCCGCGCCAAAGATTAAGATTACCAATGGCAAAGAAGAATATTTCATCGATGCCGCGGACCTCAAAGACGCTGAGGCTGATGGCTTCAAGGCGGTGCAGTGATGGCTGCTGGATGGAAGGATCGTGCGCAAGCCGTTAGTGCCCCAACCGAAGGAGGGGGGGGCTGGCGTTCCCGCGCGACGCCAGTCGGTGGGGGGGCAGGTCAGCAGTCTGCTGATAGCCAACCATTCCCTGGCTATGACGTCGGGAACTCACTTCTCCGCGGATCGTCCGTGGCCGAACAGATGCCTGGAGGCCAGATGCTATCTGATCTTGGCAGCAAGATCGGCTCGGGTATTTCCGCGGCTACCATGGCCCCGTTTTCGGATAAAAGTTTCGGCGAACTCTATGATGAGGGTCAGGGCGCGATGGCCAAAGCCGACGCAGAGCGGCAGGCGATTGACGCCAAAAGCCCTGTCACGCAAGGCGTTAAAGAAATCATGGGGCAACTCCCCATGATGGCCATGAAACAGGAAACTCCAGGAGCTGGTGCGGCTGAGGAAATGGGGCAGTTTCAATATCCCGGGGGAGCCGGGCAGGCCAAGCTCGACAGCTACCGCTCGCAGCTGGGCGGCACGATGGAAGGTTACATAACGCCTGCCAAGCAATACCTGATCAATTATCTGAAAAGGAAATTTGGGCCATGAAACGCTTATTTCTTGGCCTTCTTACGGCTCTTGCTCTTTTTCTGGACTTTGTTCTTGCGCGGCTTGGGGGGAGCTACGACGACTTCTGACTCAAGGTCAGCAAGGACTGTGGCCAGTTCGTTCAGATCGGATCCGAGGACCTTATGGAACGGGCTGGCCATTTCCCAGAGGTTATTCACACGGCGCACGATGTAATACGCCGGGATCTTTTTGGGTTTCATCTGTGAGCGGGTTTTGGTTTTGAAAGGCATATGTCCCCCAGTTGTAAGGCCCTGACCTCAACCGGGGGGAAGGGTCAGGGCTTGCAAACCTTATCGGATAATTGCGGAAAAACTTTAGCCTGGATTGCGTTATGGCCAAACAAATTTTGATCATTGGCGGCCCTAAAACAGGGAAAACCACATACGCGAAAAAGCTGGCCCAAGAGCATGGTATGCCGCTCCAGCACTTCGATAGTCATATTCATAGGATGGGCTGGTCAGAGCTCTCCGATGCGATCGTAGGCTGGCTGGACGAGCCGGGGCCATGGATCAAAGAAGGGGTTCAGGGGGTCAGGGGCCTAAGGAAATGGCTAAGGGAGAACCATGGGAAACCGCCGTTTGAAATCCATGTCCTCTCATCCCCCAAGGTTGTCCATACCAAGGGACAGGCCCAGATGCACAAGGCCCATGGGACCATCCTTCGGCAGGTCCTCCGGCAGCTCGATATTCGAAAGACCCAGGTCAAACACGTGTGATGAGAAAGGATGCTCCATCATGATTTTCTTCCCTCTGTTTTATCCAGCGACCACGGCGGCGACAGGTTTTACAACGCCAGGGATCAACGTCGGGGATTACGGCAATCTCTCCGCCGCGGTTTTTATCACCGGAGCCGATGTCGTTGGCACGCTTAGCGTTCAGGGGGCCATCGAGCCGACTTTCGCGCGACCCGTGCTCATGCAGACGGCGACGGCCGTGACGGCATCGGCTGACGTGCTCGTCTCACTCCCCTACGTGGGACTGCCTTATATCCGCTTTGTGTGGGTCTATACCTCAGGCACGGGGAACATTTCCATTGACGTGTCGCTGCTGGTGCCGAAGATCTGGGCGGGGGGCTAAATGGTTCCGTTGACGTTCT
>Ga0068862_100002549_pt1 | contig 16113 bp, 10 predicted proteins | sample KBSSwiS52_FD_66598 | JGI IMG/M metagenome (GOLD analysis project Ga0068862, IMG submission 66598) | Switchgrass rhizosphere microbial communities from Kellogg Biological Station, Michigan, USA - KBS Switchgrass S5-2 | ecosystem: Host-associated > Plants > Roots > Rhizosphere > Soil ... | reverse complement strand
CCGATTCGACCAGCCTGCGCGGGATCAGTGACGCACAGGAGCCTGCCGTGGTTGATGCAGGCCCCTGACACGCGCGGTCAGACGATCATGAAGTCCGCAACCGAAAGGCTCTGGATGTCGAAGAACTCGGCCACCTTCACGGCACCCTCGCCGCCCGCGCCGTCCGCGTCCCAGAAGAGCTTGCCGCTGTCCGTGTCGAACAGGAACGCCGCCCCGTCCACCGCCGCCGGATCGCCCGCCTGGATCAGTTGACCGTCGGCGAGCCGGTCTCCCGCGCTCAGGCCGCCGCCGAACACAGAGGCATCGATCTCGATCTTGTCGAGGCCGCTGACGAAATCGAAGATGCGGTCGCTGCTGTTCCGTTCGTTGGAGAGAACGAAGGTGTCCGCGCCGCTGCCGCCCCACAACGCGTCCAGACCGACGCCGCCGACAAGACGGTCGGCGCCGTCGCCGCCGCGCATGTGATCGTTGCCGCTGCCGCCCTCCAGATAGTCGTCACCGCTGTCGCCGTAGAGCTTGTCATGGTCGCGCCCACCGTAGAGCCGGTCATCATCGCGCCCGCCGTAGAGCGTATCACGCTGCTCGCCACCGCGCAGATGGTCTCGCCCCGACCCGCCGTAGAGCAGATCGTTGCCGGAATCCCCGACGATGTAGTCATCGCCGCTGTCACCCTCGATCCGGTCGCGACCCGAACCGCCGTACAGCCGGTCATCGCCTTCATCGCCTTCGATCCGATCATCGCCGGCCCCGCCGGACACCCGGTCGTTGCCCTCTTCGCCTTCGATGCTGTCGTTGCCATCCTCACCGCGGATGAGGTCGTCGCCGGCATCGCCGTCGATCTCGTCATTGCCAGCGCCGCCGAGCAGCGTGTCGGCATAGCGGTTGCCCTCGATCTCGTCGGCGCCACCGTAGCCATAGATGATGTTGGCTTCGCGCGCCCCTTCCAGTTCGTCGTTACGGTCGGTGCCCTTGATCGTGGCCATGCTGGTCTCCTTGCTACCCACGCCGTGCTGCGGCTGCAGCGGCGGCTAGGGCGCGAGACGCCGGAAGGCCCGTTTGGTTTGCGTCATGTAGAAAACGTCATCCTGCGTCCACAAAGCCGCAAGGCGCGATCATGACGAAAATGTCATGCAGGCGTCATATGGACAACAGCCCGACCGGTTATCTGCCGGCGCATGGCACCCCCCGCATCCCCGGCGACGGCACCGGTCACCGCGATCCTCGTCTATGACCTCAGCGCGACGGGCGTGGTGCGAAACGCGATCGCCCTGGCCAATCGGCTGGCTCACGAAGGCCGTCCGGTCCAGCTGGTGACATGCCGCGCGGAGGGTGCGCTTGCGGCAACCCTGGACCCCGCCGTCGCACTGGTCGATCTCGGCGTGCGCGGTGGATCGCGCGCGATCGTGCTCCTGCGTTCGCTCGGCAGGCTGCGCCGCCATCTGCGCGCCACCGCCCCCGCGCTGGTCCTTTCGGCCGGCAACCACTTTCATCTCGCCTGTCATGTCGCGACGCGCAACCTTACGGGGGCACGCGTGGCGTATCGGATCAGCAACAGCCTGTCGCACGGTGGCGAGGGCGACCGAAAGAGCGGCCGGACGCGGCTGCTGCGCCAGATCGCGAAGCGGGCCGACCGCCTCTTCCTCGTCTCGCGATCGCTTGCTGACGACGCAGCGGCTGTCAGCGCTACGATCATCGAGAACGGTGTCGACATTCGCCGGGTCCGGGCAGAGGCTGCGAAGCCGCCGGCGTTCGTTCTTGATGGGCAAGCGGCGCAGGTGCTCGCGGTGGGTCGCCTATGCGCCCAGAAGAACTACGAGACGCTGATCCGCGCGGTGGCCCATGCGAGCATCACCCGACCCCTGGAGTTGACGATCCTGGGCGGCGGTCCTTCGTCCTACCGGGCGAAGCTGGCGGCGCTGGCGGAACGCCTGGGCATCGCATTCCGCGTCACGTTCAGGGACCCCGTATCCAACCCCTACGCGATCATGGCCCAGGCCGATGCCGTGGTGGTACCATCCCGGTGGGAGGGGGCGTCGAACGTGCTGCTGGAGGCGCTTGCCTGCGGCAAGCCCGTCGTGGCCGCGGCGCGTGCGGGAAACGCCGCGGAGGTTCTGACCGGCGGTCTTTACGGCAGGCTGATCGCGGAGGACGATTGGAAAGGCATGGGTGGTGCAATCCTCGATCAACTCGGGCCTGACGCGGTCCTTCCCGGCGAGCGCGCCGGGGACTACGCTTTGGACCGGGTGATGGATCGCTATCTTGCCGCCTTCGACGAGATGCTCGCTGCGACGCCGGTCCGCAGCCGGTCCGCAATCGGGACGTCGGTGGGCTGGCGACGCCGACTTGCGGTCGCGTCGATCCTTGGCCTGTTCGGAACGACCGCGAGTGCCGAGCCCGATGCGCTCATCAGCGTCGCCAAGGCCGTCGCTCATGTCGAACACCAGCTCTCCGCGCACGCGATCGACGTCGAGCTGGAGACGAGCGGGGCGCGCCTGGTGTACGAGATAGAGCTGGTGCGGGGCGATACGCTGCACGAGGTGCTGGTCGACGCGCGGACAGGACGGATGGTGTCGGCGAACCGTCCCCGTGCGCTCGGCCTCTATCGGCGATGGTTCGACGGGGATCGGATGAAGGCGGGCACGCGCATCATGCCGCTCGGAACCCTCCTCAACACGATCGAGCAGGACAAGGGCCACCGCGTGCACGAGGCCACACTGAAGATGGAGGGCGGACGGCCGGTCTATGAGGTCGAGATCGGGGTGGACCTTGGCGCGGTCGACGCCGTCTATGACGCCGTATCCGGCCGGCGGATCGGCGTCGGCCGAGACGATGACTAGGCAAGTCTGGTTCGGGCCGTGCATATCCTGCTGATCGAAGACGATGCGCGCATGGCGCAGCATATCGACAAGGGCCTGCGCGAGGCGGGTCACGTCGTCGAGCATGTCGCAGACGGGCGGGAGGCGCTGTTCCGCGCCGCGGGCGACGCCTTCGACCTGATCGTGCTCGACCGCATGCTGCCCAACGTCGACGGAATGACCATCCTGAAGACGCTTCGCGCCAGTGGAGACAGCACTCCGGTCGTGATTCTGAGTGCCCTCGGCGAGGTCGACGAGCGCGTGAAGGGTCTGCGCGCCGGCGGCGACGATTACCTGGCGAAGCCATTCGCAATGTCCGAACTGCTCGCCCGCATCGACGTCCTGGCGCGCCGCGGGCCGGGCATATCGGCCGAAGCGACGAGGCTGTCGATCGGCGACCTGGAGATCGACCTGCTCGGCCGCCAGGTCCGCCGCGGCGGACAGCGGATCGAGCTGACCACACGCGAGTTTCGCATCCTTGAACATCTGGCGCGGAACGCCGGCCGGGTCGTCACCCGGTCCATGCTGCTGGAAGCCGTCTGGGAGTACCATTTCGACCCCCAGACCAACATCATCGACCAGCATGTGAGCCGCCTCCGGCAGAAGGTCGACCGGGACTTCGGCGCCTCGCTCATCCACACGGTGCGCGGCGTGGGATACATCCTTCGCGGCGCTGACGGCTGATGGCGGCGACGCACCTGCTGAAGCGGCTGTCGCTCCGCATCGCGCTGACATACGCCGTCCTCTTCGCAGGCTCGATCGCGGCCGTGCTCTACGTCCTTTACTGGATGAACGTCCTCCGCCCTCTGGAGATGCTGCATCGGGAGGTGGAAACGGAGGCATCCACGGCGGTCGGCACCTATCTTCTCGAGGGGCCGGCCGCGACCCGCATTCTGCTGGAGCGGCGGTCACATGTCCGAGCGCACCGCAAGGCGTTCCACCTGCTGGTCGACGCGCACGGCCGTGTGCTGACCAGCAACCTGCCGAGTTGGCCGAAGCGTTCGGCCGGGGGCTGGGCCCGCATCGAGGCCGACATATATCGAGAGGGCGAGGAGGACGATTACATGGCGCTGGTCTACGATCAGCGCCTGCCGGACGGCGCCCGGCTGATTGTCGGACGTGATGTCGAAAGTATCGACCAGTTCAGTACGAACCTTCGGCAGGGCGCGCTGGCCATCGTCGGCAGCACGCTCGTCCTCGGTCTGCTGGGCGGGCTGGTCGTGAGCGGGACGATCGGCCGACGCATCGACGAAATGAGCCGAACCGCGCGGCGGGTCATCGCGGGCGACCTGACCGAACGGGTGCCGGTCAGCGGAACCGGCGACGATTTCGACGAACTGGCGACAACTTTGAACCTCATGTTGTCTCGCATCGAAGAACTCTTCGAATCAGTACGCCGCGTGTCGGACAGCATCGCTCACGAACTGCGCACCCCGCTGGCGCGGCTTCAGGCCGACCTTGATGATCTGCGGCAATCCGGTCCCGGAGAGGCGGGCCACAATGCCCTTATCGATGAAGCGATCGCGGAGGCCTCGCGGCTGCAGAGCATCTTCAGCGCACTCCTCCGCATCGCGCGGATCGAAAGCGGTCGACACGGGGTGACGCTGCGCCCGATCGACCTGACGGCGATCGTTAGCGATGCCATTGATCTGTTCCTTCCGGAAATCGAAGGCAAGAACCTGGCGTTGACGGTCGATCTGCCGCCTCGGCTTCTGATCGAAGGCGATTCCGACCTCCTGTTCCAGGCGGTCTCAAACCTCCTCGACAATGCAGCCAAGTTCACGCCGGCCGGCGGAACACTGTGCATCGCCGGCGAACGGGGCGATGCCGGAACCGTTCTTGCGATCAGCGATTCCGGTCCCGGGATACCCGCCGAGGCACGCGATCGGGTGTTCGAACGCTTCTTCCGCTTGCCCGCGACGTCGAAACTCGAAGGCGCGGGGCTGGGCCTGGCGCTGGTTCGCGCAGTGGCGTCTCTCCATGGCGGCGAGATCGAACTCGCCGATGCCGGTCCCGGCCTGACGGTCCGGCTGACGTTTCGAAGTTCACGCAGTTGAACACGCCCGGCGTGACATGCCCGATAGCTCGACGCCTCCGCAGCGACTTCAGATACCCTGAAAATGTGGGAAGAGATTGATATCTTCAACCTTCCTCAAGGAGGCCGGATAGGCGTCAGATGAAACTTGATGCTTCAGCCGACGCCTATCCGGCGTCCGTATCACCAGACCGGAATGATCAGAAGTTCATACTCGCGGTGATGCCGAATTCACGCGGCGGCGCGATTGCGATCTGCCGGTAACCGGACAGTAGCGGAGGGGGCAGCGCCCCGCCGGAAGTGCTGTACTTGAACTGGTCTCCGGCAACGCTTTGCACCTGGACGGTGTTGAACACGTTACGTACGAAGCCGCTAAGTTCCCAGCGTGAACCTCCACTCCGGATGCCGAAGAACAGATTGAGATTTGACACGTCAGGGAACCTGTAGCTCGATGGACCCGATGTGAATGCCGGCCGGAACGCATAGAGTCCTCGCAGGAACGGCGTCAGCGAACCCACCTCCATTCTGACTTCTGACGTTATGTTCATCGCAAATTTGGAGATGTCGCCAAGCCTGTCGTTGCGCACGCAGAAGCTGACCTGCTGGCCCAAAGGCACGCGCGGCGTCCCGATGGAATCGGGCTTGCCGTCGCCGTTATAGTCATTGCAGGGGACGCTCGCACCGTCCCAATGGGCATCGGCATAGCTGGCGTTCAGCCCGATGTCCCAGTTTCGCGACGGCCTTGCATCAAGTTGCAATTCGACGCCGCGTGTGCTGGCGTCGCCGTTGTAGCTGACGTTGGTGCCAGACGAATTGACGACGCCGTCCCGGTTCGGCGACGGATTGACAAGCGTTATGTCGATATAGCCATCGAATTTCTGGTAGAAAGCGGCGATGTTCACGCTCAGCTTGCGATCAAACAGGTTAGATTTGACACCGACTTCTACCGCGTTTGATCGTTCGGGATTCAACACCAGGAGACTGGAATCGAGCGGCGTGTTCACCCCGAGTTGCGCAGTGCCGCGCCGATAGGACCGACCGTACGTGACATAGCCAGTCACGTCCCGCGTGAAATCGTATGAGATGCTTGCGGTCCCGGTCAGCGGGTGGAAGACCCGTTTCACGAACTCGGGCGCGACAGTCGGTTGATTGTTCGGATTGACGAACGGAGGAATGCCGAAAGCGGGGAGCCCGGGCGAGGATACTGTCAGGAAGCTCTGTGCGTTACCGGCATTCCGCGTGTAGCGCGCGCCGATGTCGATTTTCAGCTTGTCGGTAATCCGGGCACGAACATCGCCAAAGAACGCCAGGTCGCTGGAATTATTCTTGATGTTGACGTTCGCCAGAAGCGGAAGCCGCGTCGTTGGGGGCAGCGGAACGCCACCGGCGTTGAAGAATGTGTTGAGGTCGACGCTCGTCGGGCTCTTGTTGGTCGTGCGATTATAAAAAATGCCGAAGATATAGTTGACCGGCCCTGACCAGTTCGACGTGACCCGACTCTCCAGCGTCGTCGAGGTTTGGGCAACCGGCGTATATTGCCTGGGGCTGTAACCGGCGATGATGTTTCCGATGTCGAGATCAAGGATGCTGAGTGCTTTGGTATCCTGATAGCCGCCCAGAAACGACAAGGTGTGGGAGTCAAGGTCGACCGACGCGTTCCCGACCACGAAGTGAGTCTTGTTGGTGTTCGGGCTCTGGCCTTCCTGGACCGCCAGCCGGTCGGACCGGCGGATCGTCGACCCAGTACGGTAGGGCGAGAGCGGGCTGGGCTGCGCGCCCGGTCCGAAGACCTGCCGCAGCAGATCGGTGCGGCTGTCCAGATACTGGTAGATCAGATTGCCGCTGATCCGCTCCGTCGGGGCGAATGCGACGGCCACGCGACCGCTCGTGGTGCGGCTGCTGGAATACTCGTCCCGATTGATGTCGTAGACGTGGTTCAGCCGGTTGTGGTCGAGAAGCCCCGACACCCGCACCGCCAGCTTGTCCTCGATCAGGGGCACCGAAATACCGCCCTGAAGGTTGCGTCCGGCGCGCGTGGTCAGTGTTCCCTGGATATAGCCGTCGATGGCGCGAAGGTCGGGTGAACGGGTCGTGATGGTTATCGCGCCTGCCGGCGCCGTGCGTCCGCGCAGCGTTCCCTGGGGACCGCGCAGCACCTCGATCTGGGCGACATCGTAAAGCGCGGTCGTTGCCGTCTGAATGTCGACCGGGATCTCGTTCAGATACACTGCGACTGACGCAGGACCGCCGGTGTCGGGATTGAAGGTAACCCCGCGGATGCTGGCGACGTTCTGCCGTCCATTTGAATTGCTGATCTGCAAGCCCGGTGCGAGTTGCGAAACGTCCTTCACATCGAAGATCTTGTACTTCTCGATCTGCTCGCCGGTAGCGACGTCGACGGCCATCGGCACGTCCTTCAGTCGTTCCGCGCGCTTGGTCGCTGTGACGACGATTTCTGAGATCGCGTCACCCTGCGGAGCGACTGTCGCATCGGCCTGTCCCGGCGATGAGGCTGTCTGAGCATACGCCGGCAAAGCCACGCCGATCGCGGTTGTGATCAACAGGCGATGAGCGATGGCTGAAAAGTGCAGGATCTTCATTTTCCTCCCTTTATTATCTCGTTTGCGGAGCTTCCTCCATCAGTCGGAGTTGCCGTACTGCCGCGCAGCCGGAGCACACAAATAAACGTCAGCATGTTCCCATGATGTGGAACACCTGCAGTTCACTTCAAGCAAGGCTGCGCGGGGTCGCGCCGTTGCCATGACGCCTCACCATCGGCGGATAGTGTTGCTATCGGCGGCCGGGGCCCGTCCCGCATCGCGGGATGGATTGTGCTGACGTCTTGCGCTCCGAAGCCGATTTGATCGAACACGGCGAACCGCGGCGGATCAGGGCTCAAATCGAATTATGGACGAGCAGACAGCGTGGGCGTCTGTTGACCGGCGCCGATTCATCGGAGTGACCTCCGCGGCTTTGGTGGCCGGAACCAGCCGATTGGCGGGAGCGGCCTCTCCTTCGCCGGCGAGCGTACCTTTCGATCGAAGGAAATGGTGGCAGCAAGAATATCGCGTGCTGCAGACCAATCTTCGCGAGATCGATGCACTGGAGGACCCCAGGGACATCGCGAAGGCAACCCGCGAGTTTGGCGCGAATGTCCTGATCTCGAACATCGGGGGCATCGTCGCCTTCTATCCGACGGAGCTCGCTCTCCACTACCGCAACCCATACCTGAAAGGCGATTTCGCCAGCGCCATGGTGGAGGCGGCGCATGCGGAAGGCCTGGCCTATATCGGACGCTTCGACCTCTCCAAGTCCCTGCAACCCGCGTTCGAAGCACATCCTGAATGGTTCATGCGCAACCGCGATGGCACCGCGCGCGAATATGCGGGGACCTACCAGGCATGCCCGAATGGCGGGTGGGCGCAGGACTACGCGCTGCAGATTCTGCACGAGGGCGTGACGCGATACGAGGTGGACGGCCTCTTCTTCAACATGACGGGTTTTCCGCGCACGGACTACGCCGATGTCGATCACGGCATCTGCGTCTGCGACAATTGCCGTCGCAACTTCCGTCAGCTCTATCAGCTGGACTTGCCGGAAAAGGACGATGGCAGCGATCCGAACTGGCCATCCTACTTGCAATTTCAGCGGCGCGTCATGGCCGAATTGACCGCCAAGACGACCAAAGTGGCGCAAGACGCACGGTCGAACGTTCCGCTTCTGGATTTCTACACCGGGCCGGTCGCGCGCGGCGAAGTGCAGCGAAGGGTCTCGCGCGCTGCGCCTGAATGGCCGCATCAGATGGGGGAGCAAGTCCGGTGGTTCCTGGCAAGCAACCCGCAGAAGATCGTCTCCGTCGCCTCTGCGGCACATATGGATTATCCTTGGCGCCAGGTTACAGAAAGCTCTGCCGCTCACGAATTGCGCTTTGCCCAGGCGCTGGGTTCGGGCGCGAAGCTCGACCTCTATCTGATGGGCACGCTCGCCGATCAGGACGATCCGCGCTACCTTGAGCGGGTTTCGCGGCTTTTCCGGTGGCACGCTCAGCACGAGAGCGACTATGCTGGATTGGTCCCGGCCGCGCGGGTGGCGCTCTACAACGGACCGTCTTTCCCTGATGACGGCAAGGCCGGCCTGGCGCGATATGGGGTGAACGCCGCGCGTGGCGCCTACCAGGCGCTCGTCGATGCCCGCATTCCGTTCTGGATGACGAACCACAGACAACTGGTCGACGGCGGCGGCACGCGCCGCTTCGACGTCGTTATCCTGCCGCATGTCATGGCTCTTACCGACGCTGACGCCGCAGCGCTCGACGCGTTCGTCGAGCGGGGCGGGTTGCTCATTGCGACCGGCTATAGCGGTGCGCTCGATGCGGACCACAAGCCGCGAGCGCATCAGGCGATGCGCTCCAGTCCGGTGGAGCGGTTCGGCGCTCCGCGCGACGCGCATGGGTGGTCGCTTGACATGAGCAAGGCGTCGCTCCCGCTCGGACCGGGGCGGATGCCGATCGACGGCGACTTTTTCCCCGTTCAGCCACGGACGGGAAGTAAAACGCTGGTACCCTTTGCCCCGGATCAGCGTTTCGGCCCGCCGGAGTTCAGCTATGCTCAGCCCGAAAAGCCGGCGCGCAGCGACCCAGGCGTTCTGGCGATGGCGCATGGCGATGGCCATTCCATCCATATTCCCTGGCTGCCGGATTGGCTGTATTATCGTGACGGTCTCGATGCACACAGGCACCTGTTCGCCGCGCTGATCGAACACTATGCGCCGCCACAGCCGCTGGTGCTCGAAGGACCCGGCGCAGTGGAAATGATGGCGATGGCGCAACCCTCCATGCACAGGTTGCTCGTCCACGTCATCAATTATGGAGGGCAGCGGAATACACGCTACACCGATCCCGCCCCCGTTCACGGCCTCCGCTTGGGCGTGAGTGGCACGGTCGCCAGGAATGCTCGACTGTTAGTGGCCGGAACAACACTCAGCGGCCGTCGCAGCGGCGATCGGATCTGGTTCGATCTGCCGCCAGTAGGGGCGTTCGAAGCGGTGCAGCTGACAACCGCCTGACCCGGGCCAAATCGGACAGAGAAGACGATGCCCGCGGCCGACCGCTCGGACGCTCCCATGCCCGGCGAGCAATCACGCGCAGGGGTCGGCAGTCGCACGGAGGCGGGCGAGGCCGAACCGAGACAGCCGCGGCGGAAGGTGCGGCAACCGCGTCCCTGACCATTGCAATAAAATCATGGCCCTGATCAGGCCTGGGTCACGCGGGAGGACCTCTGCTCGCTCAGCTTATGGGCCTTCGCGGCGGGAACCCGTTCACGGGTTCGACGGGGAGCCTCGCAGCCGAGACAGACAGCCTTCGATCGACTATCTCACCGCCGACGACCTCACCGGCGCTCTCCGGCAGGAGCGTCCGGGATCGCGGATTGTCTGCCGCCGCGTCGCCGGCCCGTACCCAGCACCAGCGCGGCGCCCGCCAGCAATGCCGCGCCGAGCAGCACCAGCCCTGCTTGCGGCGTACCGGTCCGGACGTTCACCCAGCCTATGACGAACGGGCTTACAAAGCCCGCGAAGTTGCCCACCGAATTGATCGCCGCGATTCCGGCTGCTGCCGCGACGCCGCGCAGTTCCGATGTGGGAAGGTTCCAGAACAAGGGCGCGGCACTCAGGGCACCCGCGGTGGCGATGCACATCAGGACGAACGATACTTCGAAGCCGACACCAGGAAGCGAGAGGAGAAGGAAGCCCGCCGCGCCGGTCAGCAACGTTACCGCGATATGCCACCTGCGCTCGCCGGTGCGATCCGACCGCCGGCCCATCAAGATCATCGCCACGATCGCGCACGCGTAAGGCAGCGCCGACAGGATGCCGACCCTCAGAGCTGACCCGCCCGATGCCTGTGCGAGCAGCGCCGGTAGCCAGAAGCTGATACCATACTGGCCGGTCATGCAGGCGAAGTAGATCGCGGCGAAGCGCAACATCTTCGGGTTACGTACGAGATCCGCCAGCCGCTCCGGTCCCGGCACGTCGCTCTGTCCGGCGCGGAGCAACACCGCGAGCCGATCTTGCTGCTCGGCGGTCAGCCAGCGGGCATCGGCAGCGCGCGACGACAATATGATCGGCACCAGCAGCCCAAGGACAAGCGCCGGAACTGCCTCTATCACGAACATCCACCGCCAGCCGCCCCATCCCGCCGCACCGTCCAGGGAATCGAGCAGCAACCCTGACAAGGGGCCGCCGATCAAGCCCGCGGCCGGAATCGCGACCATGAACGTGGCGACGATCTGGCCGCGGCGTGCCTGGGGATACCAGAAGGTCAGATAGAGGATGACGCCCGGGAAGAAGCCCGCCTCCGCAACGCCGAGCAAGAACCTCAGGATGAAGAAGGCGACCGGCTCCTGCACGAAGGCGCAGGCCGCGGAGAGCAGGCTCCAGCTCACCATGATGCGTGCGATCCAACGCCGCGCGCCAACGCGATGGAGCATCAGGTTGCTCGGCACCTCGAAAAGAAAGTAGCCGATGAAGAAGATACCCGCACCCAGACCATAGGCGGCATCGCTCAGACCCAGGTCGCGCGACATGCCGCTCTTGGCGAAACCGACATTGACCCGGTCGAGATAGGCAACGGTGTAACAGAGCATCAGGAACGGCAACAACCGCCAGGAGATGCGCCGGAACAGCAGATCGTCGTTCACGTCCGGCACGACAGGATCGACATCTTTGCCGCCCTGGTCTCGCTCGTCGGCCATCTCGCTTGCTCCTTGGGATCGCATCCTGAGGCGGTCAGCGCGGTGTCACGGTGAGTCGCTGCACGCGCCGGCCCTGCACCTCCGCCACGTAGAGCCGTCCGCGTCGGTCGACGCTTAGCAGATGCGGTCCGGTGAACTGCCCCGGCGCCGTTCCCCTTGCTTCGCCCACAGTACGCAGCAGCGCGAGCTTAGCGCGGTCGTAGATGAGCAACCGGGAATTCCCCCAGTCGGCAACGTAGAGAAGACGCTGGTGGCGATCCGGCGACAGGGCAATGCCGGACGCGCTCTGTGGCGAAGGCAGATTGCGGTCGACAAATACCTGCCGGATATACCGCCCCTCGCGCGTGAAAAGCTGGATGCGCTGATTGTTGCGATCGGAGACATAGACCGTCCCGTCTCTCGCAATCTCCACACCGTGAACGCCGTTGAAACCAGGCGGTCCTTCTCCGCTCGCCGGCTCGAAGCTCTCTCCCGGAAGCCTGGGCGGAGAAGCCGGCTCGGTGGGCGGCGGCGCGCCGAAGGCACTCCACATCCGCCGGAACTCACCGGTTTCGCAATCGAACACGATGACGCGGCGATTGCCGTATCCGTCGGCAACATACAACTCGCGCCGGACATCGTCCACGAACAGGTCGCCCGGCGCATGGACGGCGGCGGTGTCGCGATCGCCGCGACTGGTGCCGCGGCCCCCGATTTGACGAACGAATTGTCCAGCCGTGGTGAACTCCAGCACCATGTCGTCGGCATTCGCCTGTATGTCGCGGTAGCTGCCGGCGACCCAGACGTGCCCTCGTCCGTCCACCGCGAGGCTGTGCTCGACCTTCGGCCAATCGAAACCGGGACCGGGGCCACCGAAGCCACGCACGAACCGACCATTTGCATCGAATTCGAGGACCGGCGGGGCTGCGCGTGCGCCTCCGGAGACTGTAGCGGGCCGATGCAGCACCCAGAGGTGATCGCGGCGATCGATCTGAACGGCCGTGATCTCGCCGGTGATCCTTCCATCCGGCAGCGTCAGTGTCAGCACCTCTGCCATCACGTGCGGCGATGCGAGCGCGGACGCTGTAGGCAGGAGGATCATTGCGGCCGCCAGCAGAGCGTGTGCAACCACACGCATCTGCCGCCATCTCGTCAGTCGTGGCCGCATGTCAGCCCCTCGCGCCCATCGGGCGGGTGTCGACGGGTTCCAGCGCGGTGATGATCGCGGAATGATCGCGATCACCATCGCCTGCCGCGATGCAGCGGTCGAACAGTTGCTGCGTCGCTTGGGTGTTCGGCAGGGAGATTCCCAGTTCACGGGCCCCGTCGAGCGCGAGACCGAGATCCTTCCGGTGGAGACGAATGCGGAATCCGGGGTCGAAGCTGTGGTCGATCATGCGCTGGCCGTGCACTTCCAAAACGCGCGACGCGGCGAAGCCGCCCATAAGTGCCTCACGCACGCGTGCCGGCTCGATACCTGCTCTTGCGGCGAATACGAACGCTTCCGCAACCGCTTCGATGTTCAAGGCCACCATGATCTGGTTTGCGACCTTGGCGACCTGTCCTGCGCCGGTTTCGCCGACGTGGGTGACGGCCCGTCCCATCAGAGACAGCAGCGGACGGACACGGTCGACAGCCGCCTCTTCGCCGCCGCACATGATCGTCAGCGAGGCGTTGCGGGCACCGATCTCTCCGCCTGAAACAGGCGCATCAACATAGGCTCCGCCCGCGGCGACTATCCGCTGCGCGAACCGCTTCGTGGCGAGGGGGTCGATCGAGCTCATGTCGATGACCGTCGCTCCCGGAGGCAATTCCTCGGCCACTCCGCGCGGACCAAACAGGACGGACTCGACGTCGGGCGTGTTCGGCAGCATCAGGATCACGCATTCGGACTCGCGCGCCACCGCCGCCGGATCCGGGCAGGCGATCATGCCCGACGCAAGGAGGTCCACAGGCAGCGGCGTCCGGTTCGCGCATCCGCGAAGGACATGACCGGCGGCGAGCAAATGCCCCGCCATCGGTCGCCCCATGATCCCCAGTCCGATGAAGCCGATCTTCATGCCGTATGCCTTGCAAGAACGATTTCAGCTGTCCGGCATGCGCCGGGTGCTGCGGTTGACGCAGAACGGTCGCCCGGCTCCGACGATAGTCAGGGTGCGGAAGTCACCACAACCGCCCCACCGACTTGTCCCGCATGACGGAACGATGCGCTGTCAAAAGGCCAGCCCGAGGACGAGATCCATCACGTTCGTGCCGGTCGGCCCCGTGCGGAGGAGATCGCCGGTCTGCTGAAAGAGGCCGTAGCTGTCGTTGCGGGCCAGCATTGCGACGGGATCGACCCCGAGTGCGTGGCTCCGCGCTTCGAGCGTACCGTCGGCGAAGGCGCCGGCCGCGTCGGTGGGCCCGTCCGTGCCGTCCGTACCCGCGGCAAGCAGCACCACGTCCTCGGTCCCGGACAGGGCCAATGCCGAGACCAGGGCAAACTCCTGATTGCGGCCACCGCTGCCTTTCCCCGTAACGCGCAGCGTGGTTTCGCCCGCCGCCACCAGCAGGCTCGGCCGCGCCGCTCGCGGCGTCGCGCGCAGCCTGGTTGTCATGGCACGCGCCACTTCATGCGTCGGCCCTGTGAAATTCGTGTCGAACAGGCGCACGTCCAGGCCGGCACACCGGGCGACGCCGCTGACCGCCTCTAAGAGCGTCCCGCTGTCTGCCAGCATCAGCGTCTCGCGCCGGCCGGAGGCGTAGCGCATGGCAGGTGCGTCTTCGCGCGCCAGGCACGCAAGGATCGAAGGCGCAACCGCATCCCGCAAACCGTAACGGCTGAGAATTGCCAGCGCCTCGCCGCTGCGCCGCTCCGAAGGGAGGCAAGGCCCGGAGCCGATCAACTCGGCATTCCCGCTCGGTACATCCGAGATCAGCAGGGTCAGCACGGATGCGGGGCCGATATGATCGAGCAGGCGGCCACCCTTGATGCGTGACAGGCTGATCCGCACGCGGTTGATGTCCTCGATCGATGCTCCGCAACGAAGCAACAGGTCGGTTGCCGCAGCCTTCTCCTCCAGCGTGACCCCCTCGGCAGGGGCCACCATCAGCGCCGATGCTCCGCCCGTGAGGAGTACGATCGCGCAATCCTTTTCGGTCAGCCCGTCGAGCGTGCTTAGCAGCTCCCTGGTCGCGGCGACGCCCGCCGCATCGGGCAGGGGGTGCCCTGCCTCGAACTGTCGGATGCGCGCCAAGGGCTCGCGATGGCCGTGTTTGACGATGATGCAACCGCGGTCGATCCGATCGCCGAGTACGCTCTCCAGCCCGAGGGCCATTGAGGCGGCGGCCTTCCCCGCACCCACGACAACGATCCGCCCGTTGCTGGGAAGGGGCCAGTCCAACACCTCCCCTGCGTGGGTGATCCGCCACAGGTCACCGTCCGGTCGGCCGAGCGCCTCGACCAGCTGCTGTCCCCGCACCCGTTCGATCGCATCATCGTAGATCCGGCGCAGCAGCGCGCGAGCCCCGGAAAGGTCGCGCGGCATCGCCGGAAAGTCGGCGCGGTCCAGGCCGACGAAGCCCCTAGCCACAGCGCGCGATACGCACCGAGCCGCCACGCGTGATTTTTTGGCGACGGCATGGCCGATATGATGAGGTCTGCAAGGTCGCGATGTCCCAGTCTTGCGCCCAAGCTCTCCGGGGGATCCGCGAGCGTGTGGAGCGGTTCGCAACACGCCCTATTGCCTTCACCGGCTGAAAAATAGCGGCTTACCACGATACAGTACGGCCGCCCCGTTCTACGGGTGCTTCCGCATCGTGGGAAGGCGGTTGCGGGTGAGCCGACCGCGCAGCAAACGTTGTGCAAGCGGTTGTTCGCACACGCCGTTTTCCGCGGCGGATCCGATCCGCCGGGAAGTGGCAGCGGCTGTCGAAGGCGGGTTGGCCATGGCGGCGGCCTGCCCGGCTAGAACGATGATGACGGAGGGGATAGGCGATCGATGGCGATGCCGTTTAACCGGCGCGAGACGTTGATCCTGGGCGGCGGGGCGATGCTCGCCGGCCTTGCGACTCCCGCGGCAGGCTTCGCAGCGCCGCACGCGGGCTGGCCAGAAGAGCCGATGCGCTGGTTCCAGCTCGCCTTCACGGAAGATGATCCCGGCAGGTATGACCAGGCCTTCTGGATCGACTACTTCAAGCAGATCCATGCGCAGGGCGCCTGCCTGAGCGCGGGCGGCGGGATCGCCTTCTATCCGACGCGGGTACCCGGCCACGGCAAAGCAAGCGGGCTCGCTCCGGGCATGGATCCTTTCGGTGACATGGTGAAAGCATGCAAGGCGCTGGGCCTTCATGTGCTGGCCCGGATTGATCCGCAGGCCATGATCCCCGAGGTCGCGAAGGCGCATCCGGAATGGGCGCTGCGATCCCGAGACGGCACGATCCGCCGGCACGGCAGCGCACCCGACCTCACGCTCACCTGCTGCCTTGGGCCTTACGCGTTCGAACTGATGCCGCA
>Ga0068862_100002532_pt1 | contig 16179 bp, 12 predicted proteins | sample KBSSwiS52_FD_66598 | JGI IMG/M metagenome (GOLD analysis project Ga0068862, IMG submission 66598) | Switchgrass rhizosphere microbial communities from Kellogg Biological Station, Michigan, USA - KBS Switchgrass S5-2 | ecosystem: Host-associated > Plants > Roots > Rhizosphere > Soil ... | reverse complement strand
TCGAGGCTGCTCGTCCAGTTGATGCCGGTTCCGGGGGGATTCGCCTCGAGCCATGCGTCAATCGATCCGATGCACGTCCGCGCCATCTGTTCGTCGCCGGTCAGCGCCCAGGCTTGCGCCAGCGTGACGACCCACTGATGACGATTCAGTTCCCAGATGACTTTGCTGTCCCCCACCACCGCCGGATCGAGCGCATCGATCCGGCTCCAGTGCACGAACGGTGATTGACGACCGCACACGGGATCGAGGTGCCAGTCGATGGGATCGCCGAATGACAGCATTCGGTATCCGAGCAAATCGAAGCGGCGGCCGACCATCGTGTCGGTTGCGGAGCAGGCGAGGTCGACGCACTCGGCGGGCAGCCGCTCGCGAAAGGCGGACAGGGACCCCTGGTCGCCGGCGCCGCCAAAGAAGCGGCCAGGCAATATGTCGCGCTCGAGCCTGAGCGCCGCGCGCGCCGTCGCGATCGCCGGCGCGCGACCCTGAAGCCACACCGCTGGATCGGGATAACGATCGCGCGCCGCCACCCGTTCGATCAGCTTGGCCGTCTCCTGGTGTCCGCGGTACGCCACCTCGGCAAAGCTCATCTTTCGAATGCGGCCGAGCCGCACGCCTCTGCCTCGATGTCGGGGCATCGACGACTGGGCCAGTGGGTGAACACGTTCGTGCATCACAGTCGTCACCGCGCGTCCAGGGGGACTGAATAGACGGCGGCCCACTTGTCGCGCACGGCCGGCCACGTGTACTTCACGACTTCCCGGCGTGCTCGTGCCGCTCGTTGACGAGCCTCATCGGGGGCGCGCCACACAGCCGTCATCGCCTCCGCCAGCGCAACGGGATCACCGGGCGCCACGAGGAGACCGATCTCCCCGTGGCCGACCATCAACGGAATGTCGCCCGTTGAAGTCGAAACCACCGGCAGCCCCGCCGAAAACGCTTCCAGAATGGACACTGGCTGGTTGTCGAGCACGGCCGCGCTGACGAAGATGTCGTGCTGGGCATACAGCTGTGGAATCGTCTCCGGATCGACTTTGCCGGCGAATCGAATGGCGTCGCCTCCGAGCGACGCTGCGAGGTCACGCAGTCGACCTTCCTCGCTGCCGTAGCCAGCGACGGTGAGAGTGGCGGCGGGCACTTCGGCGCTGAATCGCGCGAACGCCTCGATGACGACGTCCACACGGTAGTAGCGCTCGAGGTTTCTCGCTGACAGCACGCGAGGCTGAAGCGGGCGTCGCTCCCGGTATTGAAACCTCGACAGGTCCACGACGTTGGGAATGACTCGCGCGTGGTAGCCGTGTCGCGCAAAGACCTCACGGAGATACTCGGAGGGCACGACAATCTCGTGCGCCAGCCCGAGCCATGGATGAACGAGCCATCCCCAATTGGAAAGATGGTCCTCCGCTTCTCCGCTGTGGTAGTGGAGAACGGCGCGCTTGTTCATGGCGCGGGCGGCGATCATGGCCGGCACCGGCGCCAGGAGAAACGACCAATACGACGCTGAGAACACGTGCACGACATCCGCCGACGCGAGCCACGAGAGCAGCGGCAGATAGATCGCCTGATTGACCAGCGTGCGGAGACCACGGATGTTACGAATCCAGCCGAGCGCGCGCGGAAACCGGGGATTGATCGGGACGAAGGTGACGTCGTAGCCATCATCGCGCAGCCCGTCGAGCAGGCTGCGCGCCTGCACGCCCTGACCGCCCAGAATGTCGAGGCTGGCCGCCACAACGGCCACGCGCGGCTTTCGTCGATTCATCGGTCTTTCTTGCGGAGAAGTCGTCTAGACCATTACGGCGGGCAGGATCCGCTCGTGCGCCGCGCGTGCGGCCGGTTGAAGGCGATGGATCGGAACGTCGAGCACGCGACGGCACCAGAGCTCGAACGACAGCAGGGTCCACAACTGAAGATCGAGGTCCCGTCCGCGCGTGTGCAGTCGGATGAGGCGCTCGACGTACTTCGGCTCGAACAGCCCGCGTTGCCGGCAGGTGTCCGACAGCAGCACGTCGCGCGTGAAACCAGCCAGCTCGCCCCGGAACCAGCGGGCCAGCGGTACGGCGAACCCGTGCTTCGGCCGGTCGATGATCGCGTCCGGCAGGATGCCGCGCATCGCGCGCTTCAACAAGTACTTCGTCGTCCCATCACGCAGCCGGTAGCGGGCAGGAACCGTTGCGGCGAATTCGACGACGCGGTGATCGAGCAGCGGCGGGCGCGCTTCAATCGAGTGCGCCATCGTCATGCGATCGACCTTGGTGAGGATGTCGAGCGGCAGGTAGGTCTGGAGGTCGCAATACTGAAGCGCGGCCACCCAGTCGGAGCCGATGCTCGCGAGCTCCATGAGCGAACGAGCCCATGGATCGTGAACGGCGATCCGATTGAACGCCTCGCGTCGAAACACCTGGCGCAATTCGTCGGTTCGGAAAAGCGTGGAGGCGTCGAGGTACCGCCTCGATCCGTTAAGGGCGAGGTGGCGCAGAAATCTTCGGCCCGTCATCCCTTCGGGCATCGCGCGGCCGACAGCGCCCAGAACCTTCCGGATCGAGTCCGGCACCCGGTCGTACCGTCGCTCGCGCTCCTCGGTCACGTACTTGTCATACCCGGCAAACAGCTCGTCGCCACCGTCGCCGGTGAGTACGACCGTGACGTGTTCGGAGGCGAGCTTCGAGACCATGTAGGTCGGAATCGCCGACGTGTCTCCGAACGGCTCGTCGAGGTACCAGGCGAGGTCCTCGGCAATCTGGACCACATCCGGTCGCAGAATCAGCTCGTGGTGATCGGTTCCGAATTGCTCGGCGACACGTCTGGCGTGGTCGAGCTCGCTGTAGTCTTCCTCGACGAAGCCAATCGCAAAGGTCTTGACCGGGCTGGACGTGAGCTGCGCCATGGTCGCAACCACGGCGCTCGAGTCGATGCCGCCACTGAGGAAGGCTCCGATCGGCACGTCGCTGATCTGATGCAGCCTGACCGACTCGACGAGCAGCTCGCGCAGCTGCTCCACGAGCTCGTCCTCGCTGGAATGCTCATCCGGCTGAAATTCGACATCCCAGTACCGTTCGACCCGCACTCCTCGTCGGTCGGCAGCCGTCGCGAAGCGCGCGGGCTCCAGCTTGCGCACGCCTTTCACGATGCTCGAGGACGACGGCGTCGCCAGGAAGGTGAAGAGGTGGCCGACCGCCTCCCAATTCAGATCGCGACCGATGTCGGGCCGCTGCAGAATCGGCTTGAGCTCTGACGCGAAGACGACGCCGTCGTCGAGATCTGCGTAATAGAGCGGCTTGATGCCAAGTCGATCCCGGGCGAGAAGGAGTTGACGGCGCGGCGCGTCCCACAGCGCGAACGCAAACATTCCGCGCAGGCGCTCGACCGCGCGCGCGCCCAGATCCTCGTAAAGATGGACGATCGTTTCCGTGTCGCTCGCCGTACGGAACTTGTGGCCGTCGCGCGTCAGCTGCCGGCGGAGTTCTCGATGGTTGTAGATCTCGCCGTTGAACACGACCCAGATCGAGCCGTCTTCGTTCGAGATCGGCTGTTGCCCGCCCTCCAGGTCGATGATGCTCAATCGGCGCATGCCGAGGCCCACGCCCGCGCCGAGGTAGACGCCTTCCTCGTCCGGTCCGCGATGCACCATCGCCCGGCACATCGCTCGCACGTCGTCTTCGAGGACGGGTCGGCCGTCGAACCTCACGATGCCGGCTATGCCACACACGATAGGATCCTCGCGTCAGACTTCCTCGCTCGGGCAGGCCGACAGCCCGGGCGCTACTGCCGATCGGTCGGCGGGCCGCTTCCACGGCCCGCGCAGGTACCAAATGGCCGCGAACGACGTGCCGTACGCCGCGGCACTCAAGGTCAGCGCCGCCAGAGGCGGCAGCGATGGAAAGCGCATGACCCACCACGCCGGCACGACTGCAATACCCGCGTGAACCGCCGCGGCGGCGAGCCGTCGCCACGGCAGCACGTCGGCCACGCCGACGTGCAACAGGCGAGCGATCCGCAGAACGGCCGCGGCTTTCACGAGGCTGGTGGCGATCAGCGTCACCAGCACCGCGCCGATCAACCCGAAGGTCGACATGAACCAGCCGATGAGCCCCGCGATCAGGGCGAGCCGAACCGCATTCAGCACGACGAGGCTGCGCGTCTGGCCGTACACACGCAGGACGGCGTCGACCGCGAACACCGACGGCAGAATCATCAGACACCAGACCCTGAAAATCTGGACGCTGGCCAGGTAGCGGGTCGTGAAGAGAAAGGTGATGACCGCGTGAGCGTTCAGCAGAAAGAACGCCGCCAGCGGAAAGATCAGGAGCGCCAGCCTGGCGGTCGTGTCGTGCCACAGTCTCAGCGCCGAACCCCGATGCTCGCCGTCTGCCTCGGCCATCCTCACCATCATCACGTTGGCGGTGGAGCTGCAGACCACATCCACGAGCGGAATCTGCAGACACCCGACGGCGTAGATCGCGAACGTCGCGGCGTCGAAGTTCGAGGCGACCGCCCATTGGTGAAAGTTCGCCTGGATGACGTCGATGGCCACCGCCAGCGCGAACGGCAGCGCGTAGGTGAGTTGGTTGCGCCAGAGCGCGGCGTCGAGCTTCAACTCACCGCCGAATTCGCGCCAGAGATACACGAGCATCGCACCCAGCCGGAGCACGGCGAATCCGGCCGCGCCGACCAGCACCGCCCGCAGCGTGCCGATCGCCAACGCTGGCAGGATGAACAGTACCGTTCGAATCAGATCCGAGGCGGCGTAGGTCCTGGCGGCGTTCAGGTGTTCGTTTCGCGAGACCATGACGATTTCGAAGGCCGCCGTCACCAGCGTGCACGCCAGGAACAGGCCGATGAACGGCAGGTAGCCCGCGATGTCGGCGTTGGTCAGCCACGCGGCGATGGTGGTCCGGGTCAGATACAGCACCACGAAACACAGCGCCCCCATCAACGCGAGGGTCACCAGCGCGTTGCCCACGCAGCGGCCGGCCTTGCCTGAGCTGCGCGGAACGAAGTAATAGAGGCTTTCGGCCGCGCCGATCTGGGCGAGTCCGTAGAGGGTCGTGTAGACCAGGAACAACTGCTTATAAGTGCCGAACGCGCCCGGGTCGAACGTGCGGGCGAGCACGATCGGGATCGCGAACGCCGCGGCAAAACCCGCAGAACGGCCGGCGACGAGCAGCAATGCTGGACGCGACGTGCCGTCCTTCGGGAATAGCTGTTTCATGCCTGTTGCACTCTCTCCAGCAGCGACTCGTAGAGTTGCTCCGTCGCGCTCACCATCTGCTCCGTCGAGAATCGTGCGATGGCGGATTGACGCGCCGCCCGCCCCAACCGTGCCGCCAGCGGTGGATGCGCCAGCACGTAGCCAATCGCGTTCGCGAGCGCGAGCGCGTCGCCGGGCGGCACCAGCAGGCCGTTGACGCCGTCCTGGATGGCTTCGGGCGTGCCGCCGACACGCGTCGCGACCACGGGCAGCCCCCCCGCCATCGATTCGAGGAGCACGTTCGACAGCCCTTCATTGAGCGAAGGCATCACGGACACCGAGACGCCGGCGAGGAGTTCGCGCGCGTCCGCTCGCAGGCCGGCGAACACCACGCGATCGATCACGCCAAGTTTCGTGGCGAGGCCGATCAACTCGGTCCGGTAGGCACGATCGTCGGGGCTGGTATCGCCGACAACGAGAAAGCGCACGGCAGGGAACCGAGTGGCCAGAATCGCGGCGGCTTCGAGAAACTCCTCGAGCCCCTTCAGCCGGCACAGACGAGACACGACGCCGACCATTGGCGACGACAGTGACAGACCGAGCTCGTTCAGGAGCCGCTCCGATCTGGCCGTCACCCCACAAGGCCCCACGTCCACGCCGTTTCGAATAACCACGATATTCGAGGGGTCGTATTGTTCGGAGATCAACCACGTCTTGACGGCTTCCGCGTTCACCAGCACGCAGTCGGCGAACCGGCACACCAGACGCTGCAGACGCTTTTGCGCCGGCGTGAGGTACGGGGCGAGGTCTCGAATCGAAGCGATGACGACGGGCGCTCCGGCCATGCGGGCTGGAGGAATCGCGAACACATTGCCGTAGAAGCTGTAGGCATGGACGATGTCGATCCGGCGCTCGGTGATGTGCCTGGCGAGCCGTGCCTGATGGGCGAGCGCCGTGAGGCTGCGGAATGTGGCGACGTTGTACTCGTGCAGCGGAATGCGGCGTTCGTCGAGCTCGCTGACAAAACCTCCCCGCCGCCGCATGCAGGCGAACTCGAGCTCGAAGCGGCACGGGTCGAGCGAGCGCCCCAGCGCCATGAACTGGGTCTCGGTGCCGCCGCACATCAGCGTCGCCACCACATTCAGCAAACGGATGCGGCTGGTTTCTTCAGAGGCCGGCGTCCGGCGCCGCCGGGACGCTGGCAAGGCACGAGCGCGAGCGAGAATCCCCATGACAGCTACCGGGCCAGCTCGGGCGAAGCTGCGCTCAGCTCCGCGAGGCAGGCGTTCCGCAGGGCGACCGCCAGACCGGCGACGCAGAAGAAATAGAACTGGTAGGCAATCGGATGAAAGAAGGCCGCGACCGCGAAGGCCGCCAGCGCGATCTGCACGCCTGACGCGAGGACGGAGAGATCGCGCATCGACGGCTCGGTCAACGTCCGTTTCTCGACCCGTCGTGCGCTCTTGAAGCTCGCCACCAACAGCCAGAGGAACAACAGCAGGCCTGGCAGTCCGAGGTCCACGGCGTACTCGAGGTACGCGTTGTGAACAGATCGGGAGGTCGCTCGACCTCGGACGCGGTCGAGCGCCAGGATGTCCTGGCCGATGCCGGCGCCCACGATTGGGTTGGCCGCGGCCAGCCGGACCGCCACCTGATAGTCAGCCCACCGCCCTTGAGCGGAGCCCGTGGGATCCGCCTCGATGTCGGTGATGGTGTTCAACCGCTCCATGTATCCGGAAGGCAGGAGCGGGACGACCGTCATGGTCGCAATCACGATGACCGCCGCGGCCGCCGGGGCACGCCGCTTGACGAAGAAGATCACCGACAGCACGCCGATTGCCGAGAGCGTCAGGAAGCCGGCCCTGGAGAACGTCACGATGACGGTCGCGACGCCCAGGGTCAGCGCGACCGCCGCAAGGCTCCGCGCGACCGCGCCTCTCGAGAGCGCGAACAGCGCGCCGGCTATCGGAATGATGAGGTTCAAGGTCAGCGCCAGGTCGTTCGGGTTTCCCGAGAGTCCGGAGTAGCCAGCGATTCTCTTGACGCCCGTGACACCCGTGTAGAGGAACTCTCCCGATCGAAAGTGCTGAAGGCCGATGATCGCCACGGGGATGGAACAGAGAACAAGCGCCCACGCGAACGTTTGGAGGCGTTGCCGCGTCGTGACCAGCGTCGCAATCAGCCAGAAGAAGATCACGGCCTTGAGGTACTGGTCCGACAGCAAGGCGACGCTTCCGCTGGGCCAGTACGAAAACGGAATGGTGATCGCGGCCCAGATCAAGAGCGCGAACGCGATGACGATTTCCCGGCGGGACCGCATGATGGGACGGCGGCGGACCGTGGAATCGACCATGTGGGCCGCGATCGAAACCCCTGCGGCGAGAAAGGCGATCCGCAGTGTCTTGAGCACCGGCATCAGCATCTGGGGCGTGAGCAGCAGGATGGCCGTAAAGGCGACGAGGCCGCCGAAGGCCACCGGGCTGCCGGGGACGCTCGCCGCGATCGCCGGCCGATCAGGACGCCACCAGGCCGTGCCTGGATCGATCGCTGTCAATGAGTGACTCCATCGTGGAGGCTTTTTGAGCGGACATCCGAATCGGGCCGTCGAACAGCTCGACGTCCTCGAAACCGGCGTCGCGGAACCAGCGGTAGACTTCGGGGTAGAGATACTTCCACTGAAACGTCGGCGTGTACCAATCGAAGGTATCCAGCCAGCGCCAACGCCAGTTGGACTCCATGGAAATTGGCAGCGCCAGGCGCAGCGCTTTCCCGATCGCCGGCAGACGGTACAGGTAGTAGAGCGGAATGGCGATCGACGCCAGCAGCCACATCATCCGCAGCGGCAGCCGCGTGGTGACCATCCGCAAGAGGTCCGAGGCGGCGTGGGACGAGCCGTATCTCGCGTACAAGTAGACCGCGAACCGCCCCCCGGACTTGACCGTCTCGGCGACCCGGGCAAAGGCGGCCGGCGGATCGGGCGTGTGGTGCAGCACGCCGATGGAGTAGGCGAGATCGAAGCTGTGCGCGCGAAACGGCAGCGCGAAAATATCCGCCTGGATGAGATGAACGTTGTCGTGCGTCCCGATGTTGCGGTAAGCGGCATCAATCGCCGTCGTCAGGTCCACGCCGAAGACCTGCGCGCCTTTTGCGGCCGCCTGCTCGGCAAACCGTCCGGCGCCGACGCCGGCATCGAGCAGTAACCGCCCTCGATACTCGTCATCGGACCAGCCGGTGGTCGCATGCAGGGCGCGCTCGGATGCCGCGGTCGTGTTGAGCGAATCGAGTTGCACGGTACGAAACCAGTTCCACTGCGACCCGAAGCTCTGGGCGTAAGTGCCTTCGGGCACGAATCGTGGTACGCCGCCACGAATGGGATACCTGGTCGCACAGCCCCCGCACGCCAGGCTTCCCTCGACAATTTCCACGCCGAGCCGGGAGGCGACGTGCAGCGACAAGCGCTCCTTGCACGACGGACAGACGAGGACATCGATCGCAGCGATCTTCACCATCACCTCGGCAGCGGGTCCAGATTGACCGGCACAGACGGCAGCGGTTGAGGATCTGCCGGCATCGTCGTCTCGACGGGCTGGTCGGGTACGCGCGATCGCACCTGGCTCGCCCCATGACCGAACAGGATGATGCCAACGGTCTCCAGCAGGATTCGAGCGTCGAGGCGCAGGGACCGGTTCTTGATGTAGTACAGGTCGTACCGCATCTTCTCGGTTTCCTCCTCGATGTTGTTGGCGTACCCGTACCGAACCTGGGCCCAGCCGGTCACGCCAGGGTGAACCGTCGACCGAAGGTGGTAGTAGGCGATGTGCCGCTCGAAGATCTCTTCGTTGCACACGGGGTGCGGTCGCGGGCCGACGAGATTCATCTCGCCGCGGAGAACATTGACGAGCTGAGGGAGCTCGTCGAGCCGGAAGCGCCGGAGCGCGCCGCCGACGCGAGTGATTCGATCCGAGTTGTCCTGCACCCATTCGGATGCCCGCGCTTCGCACGGATGCATCGTCCGGAATTTGAGCAGCTTGAACGGCCGGCCGTCCTTCCCCGTCCGAGCCTGCACGAACATCACGGGTCCCTTCGAGTCGAGCTTGATGGCCAGGGCTATCAGCGCGAGGAGTGGCGCCAGGACGACGAGTCCCACCGCCGCGATCGCGACGCTGACCGCGCGCGCAATGGTTTCCGGCGTGCCGCTGTTCCGGAATCCCTTCGAGAGAATGAGAGGACCTGGCGTCAGCGCTTCGATCGCCATCTTGCCGGTGAGGCGCTCGCACATGTCCAGCGCCTCCTCCACGACGACGCCCCGGACACGAAACGCCAGCAGCGCTTCGAGGGGCAGGTGTCCTCGCCGGTCCGGCAAGGCAACCACGATGTGATCCGCGCGGGTGGCTTCGACGATCTCGACCAGCTGGTCGAGGCGGCCGAGCCACGGCGTCGCGGCGTGAAGACTCTCTTCGTGAGGCTCGTCGTCCACGAAACCGAGCACGACGTGGTTGAACCCGTTGGTGGACTTGAGCTCTTCGATCAGCCTGGAAGCCAGCCGTCCGCCGCCCAGGACCAGAACGCGTGCGAAGGCGTGCCGGTTGCGGCGCATCCTGTGTCGAAGCCTGGCCATGGTGTGTACCCTGGGGAAGACAGAAGTCGGGCGCCTCTGCCAGTCGGTTTGCTTGACGAAATGGATCCTGGTTACATCCCGGCGGTGCCGGTCGGGTGGTCGGAGCGACCCTTACGGGCTCCTGAGAAGTAACCGCGATACGAGTGCCGGCGGTACCTCAGGAAGGGACGATCGTCGCCGTTGAAGACGATCCCGAGTACCGTCGCGCCTTCGAGCAGGTTCAGCGCCTCTTCCAGGAGTTTGCGCGAGGTTCTATGGGCGGCCACGACCAGCAGCACGCCGTCGATCCAGCGGGCGAGGAGCGCGCAGTCCGACACCGGGCCGAGCGGCGGCGTATCGAGCACGACGTAGTCGTACTGCTCGCCTGCTTCCTGAAGCAGCGCCTCGAGTCGGGGCGATCGGAACAGTTCGTGAATCGGCGCGGCGGTCGAGCCGGCGAGCACCACGTCGAACTTGTGCGGCCGCGCCTCCACGATGGCGTCGCCCAGCGTGAGGCGTGGATCGAGAACGATGTGGGCCAGCCCGGGAGCGTCCTTCTCGCTGATATCGAGATATCGCGCCACCGAGGGCCGCCGAAGATCGGCCTCGATCAGAAGAACGCGCGCGTCGGAGCCCTGGGCCAACGCGCCGGCCAGGTTGATGGCCGTCACGGACTTTCCGTCTTTGACGCTCGGGCTGGTGACGGCCATCACGCGGACGCCACGGGAACGATGGAGGCTTTCGAGCTTCAGTCGCAGCGCCTGGTACTGCTCGGCCTCGAGAGAGGTCGGAGCGGTCAGACACACCAGGCGCTCGTCGAGCTTTTTGGAAGGCATGGCCACTTTTCGGGTCGCTTATGCGCCGCGCACCAACATCCGCACGATTTGTTCATTGCCTCGCGCGGCATGAGTCGACACGGTTGCGAAGATGGCGATGACCGCGACAATCGACGCCATCGTCAGCGCGGGGCGCAACGCACGATGCGGGTACCGCCGCGAGATTCTCGGAATGCTGGCAAGCACAGGGACTTTCGTGAAGTTCCGCAGGTCCTCCACGTTATGGAAAGACGGGTCGCACTGCTCGGCGGCCAGTACGGCCCCGACGCCGGCGGCCACCGCCAGCATCAAGCCCAGGATGATGAGCCGCGGCCGATTGGGGGCGACAGGCGCCGAGGGCGGAAGCGCGTCCTCGAGAAGCCGGAACTGTTCGCCGTGCCGATCGGTTTCCAGGTTTTCGCCGAGCCGCGCTTCGTCGAGTTTCTTGAGCAGCGAGTCGTACAAGCCCTTCGAGGCCTGATGGTCGCGAGTCAGACGGCTGAATTCCTGTTCGCGCTCGGGCACTGCTTCGAGGCGCTGCTCCACGGTGGCGATCGACTGGCGCAGAGTGACTTCGTCCTTCTTGAGCCGCTCGACCTCGGCCTCGAGGCCTTCGAGCGTCCGCAGTCGCGCGGCAGCCGGCAGGACGGCGGACTTCACGGGATTCGCCTCGCGTTCGCGCAGGAGCCCTTCCTCGCGCTCGCGTTCGGCGGTCGCGATTTCGGCCTTGAGCCGGACGACATCCGGATATCGGCTGTTGTATTGGCTTTCGAGCAGCTGGAGACTGTGTTTCATGCGCTCGATTCGATCGGGCCCGGTGTCGGCGACCGCGGTGCGCTTGCCGGTGGCCGCATCGAGGGTGATCGTCAGACCGTCGGCCAGCTTCTCGCGGTCCTCCAGCAGCTTCAGCTGGCGTTCCCCATTGAGGCGGAGCTGTGTGTTCAGTCGTTCGAGGGTGGCCAGATTGACATCGACCTGTTGCGGCAGCTCGCCGTGATGACTGGACGTATACGCCCGAATCTCCCTCTCGTGCTGATCCAGCTGCTTCCTCGTCGCATTCAGCTGCGCTCTCAGGAACTCGGTCGTGCGCGTCGCCTCCTCGGAGCGGATGTTCGCGTTCTGAGCGACATAGAATGCCGCAAGCGCGTTGGTGACGTCGGCAACCGTCTTATCGCTGGAGCCCGTGTAACTCAATCTGAACGAGACCGTCGTCTTGCGTCCACTCACCTGCTCCGGCCCGTTCAGCTCGATATCGATGTCGCGGCGCATCTGGTCGAGGACGGCGTCCATCGGGCCGCGGGCCCGCAGCTCCGGGTAGAGATTGAAACGCGTAATCAAATCGGTGAGGCGCTCGCGGCTCAAGATCTCCTGCTTGATCACGTGAAGCCGGCTGTCCAGCTCGCCGTTCACGGCCGGGCGCACGAAGGCTTCTGGAATCGGCCGCTCGACGAGAACGATCGCCGTCGCCCGGAACAGGTCGGGAAGGCACACCGCAAAAGACACGGCCGAGGCCATCACCGCGGCAGAGGCGAGAATCGCCACCAGCTGGCGCCGGCGAAACATCTCGACCGCACGGAACACGAGCGATTCGTCGGTCGAGGGCGAGAGTATGTCCTGGGACACTGAGATTCCCCTTACGGAACGACGATGATGTCGCCCGGGCGCACGAAGAAGTTGTCCTGATCCATTCCATCGGCGATCTTCCGGTAGTTGAACGGGATGCGCGTCGTCGTCGCCCCGTTCTGGCGCAGGACCACGATCCGATCGCGCGCGGCGAAGTCGGTGAAGCCCTGAGCCATCGCGATCGCCTCCAGCACCGTCATCGGGCTCTTGAGCTCGTACCGCCCGGCGGTTTTCACCGCGCCGACCACGGCCACCTTGCGGCTGTGCACTTCGCGAACAATCACCGAGACTTCGGGGGTCGGGACGAAATCCGACAACCGCGCAACCAGCTGCTCGCGGAGATCGCTCGGCGTCAGACCAGCGGCCTGAAAGTCATTGAGGAGCGGAATCGAGACCTTCCCATCCGGCCGCACGGGAACGACGCGACTCAGTTCGGGGTTCTTCCACACGGAAATGTCGAGCACATCTTCCGGCCCGATCTGGTAGGCAGCCGCATCGGACGCGTCTCGAGGACTCACGGGGGCGGGCGCACGTGACACCTTGAGGGTCGGCGGTGACGGCACCTGCGCGGACGCGACGGCGACCACCGCCACCGACAGCACTGATACCGCGAGCAAGCGTTGAATCATCGGTTCGCTCCATGGGAAGGCTTCCCGGGCGGCTCGAGAGGATCCTCCGGTTGGAAGGATCGGCCCAGGCGCGGAGGTGTCGCGGTCAGACGCAAACGGACGACGTGGCGGACGACCGTCTCATCGGACAGCAGACTGGTTCGCACGTCGCCGCGTTGAAAATCAGCGCCATACGAGAGCGAGACGAAAAACGGGCCGATCGGGCTGCGGACCGCGAGGATCTCGCCGTGATACACGCGCGCCTTGCCCTGCGAGATGGTGACACTGTTGAACAGCCCGCCATACAGTCCGAGTGCGACGCTCCTGAACGCTGGCCAGGTGACCTGCGCGGTAGCGCTGTTCACCTCGACTGGACCAACGACGCCGAGCGTGATCGACTCACCGCGCCAGTAGTCGAAGCCGAAACCGATCAGCCGCGTCCCCTTTCGCGCGAACGCGGCCACGATTTCCGGCGCGATGCCTCCGCGCGCCGCCACCCGCGGCCCGGCCCTCAATGTGAGCTTGGTGAACGGCGTCGAGACGTATGTCCAACCAACGAGCGGAGTATGCGACGCGCGTGCACCCGATTCGTCCACGAAATGGCGCTCCAGGTAGCCGAAGCTCGCCGCCGAGCGCGGCGACAGCTGACGCGTGATTTCGGCACGGACGACGTGCTCGTTTTCCGCGGACGTCTCGGCGATCCCCTCGTTCGTCCAGACATAGCTGGCCGAGAGGAGCGTCCGAGGAGTCACCTGATAGACCGTGGAGGGTCCGACTTGCCAGCGTTGGGCGCGCCGGCGGCCGACCAGGAGGCCGGTCGTGAAATTCAGATCGCCTGCCGAATCGGTACGGTCGTAGCTGCTGTCCACCGTGAGTGTCGATTTCGGGCTCTGACGAAACACGCCGGTGAGCCTGCCGTGACGGCGGGCATCGAGGTCATTCAACGCCGAGTGATCAAACGAACGCTGCATCTCGAACGAGTACTGCCCATCGATGTTGACGACACGGGTCTCGAACGCACCGCGGATGTTCGGAGTCAGAAGCGTCATCTGATCGGCGGAACCGATGACGGTCGCGAACGGATTGTCGTCGAAGACCGAACTGACGGACACCGACGGCACGAACAACACGCGCGATTGCGATCGCGCCGGCTGCGGAAGCGCGAGCTGACAGGCCACAACCGCACCCGCGGACACGAATCGCATGCCGATCCCAGCTCTCATTCGCAAGGCGCAACCAGCGCGGCGTCGACCTCGACTGCCACGCTGGTCTGAAGGAGGTTGATCGACACGACGAGCCGGCCCTTGTTGGGCTTGTCACGCACGAAGATGCCTTCGAGGCCCGTGAGCGGGCCGTCGAACACGCGAACGCGATCGCCCCGATTGAAATACGCGTGCGGCGACACCGGCACACCGGACTTCACGACGCGCTGAATCCCTTCCATTTCGTCGTCGGCGATCGGCGTCAGCCGGTTCCAACCGCCTTCGAGGACTCGAACGACCCCACGGGCGTTGAGGATCTCGATATAACTCTTCTTTTCCATTCCGTGATGGATGAACAGATAGCCGGGAAACATCGGCACGACCCGCGGCGTCTGGAGCCGTTTGGACCAGACGCCCATCTCGGGGAGAAAGAGCGAAAACCCTCTGGCGGTCAGTTGATCGGCGACGAGATTCTCGAAGTGACTGCGCGTGTAGATCGCATACCAGGCGGCGGACTCCGGTGATCCGAGGCGTTCGAAACGTTGGTCGTGCTCGATGGTCGAGGTCCCGACGGTCAACAAGGCTTCGCCCCCTTAGGGATCCAGCGGCATCATCCGCGCGAACCCCATATGTGCGTGCTGCGGTCTACTGGCTAGGGCCGAAGTTCCCGGACTGAAGAACTTCGCGCGACGTTCACGTGCGTCGCAGTCTGCCGGCGCGTCGGACGAAAGGCCTCTGCCAAATCGTCGAGAGCACCGGGATTCAGCCATTGCATAAACACTGCCCGGGAGTGGCGACGTGGAATTGGATTTCTCTCGTGTCAGCGTTGCGCTGATTTCCACGACGCCACCCCGAGGGCCAGCGGTCTTTCACCGTCATCCGTCGTGGGGTGGTGCGCGCCAATGTGTTGCGTGCGCGGGAGATCGTCCACTCGAAATCGTGCAAGGCCATTCGGAACGTCACACGGCGCCGAGCGGATTCTGGCGATGGGAACTGCGCACCAGTTTGTGCTCGATTCGCGGCGGGCCGGCTGCCAGCGATCGCGGCGCGCACAATCGTCTCACCGTGGGTCGCCACCTGATTCAATCGCCGAGCCGCGGCCGGATCAGCTGTGGTTGTCGGGTTCGTGCTGGATGGCACTGAGGGCGAAGGCGGGCCGGGCGCGGATCGTTTGCGTGTGCGTCTGCCGGTGTCAGAGGGGAGGACCGTGCTAAGCCGCGTCCAGGCCCTTCGGTCCGCTCCACCCTTCGGGCAGCTGCGGAGGCCTGGACCGGCTTCGCGCGGTGCTACGTAGCCGTTGCCGACGGAGGAGAGGCGGACCGTTTCCCCTCCGCCGGCGCGAGCGCGTCACGCTCTCGGCCACGTCGCGAATGTGCTACCAGCGGAACGCGATGCCCAGACTGGAACGCCAGTACTTGATACCGGACAGTTCCACCAGTCTGTCCGCGTCGTCCAGCAGACCAATACCGTTCACGTCGAGACCGAGAAGGGTGTCATCTCGATTCGCCTTGAACCACCGGATGTCCGCACGAACGCCGACCTTGCCGACGTATCCAAAGCCGCCGACTCCGACGTTTCCGCCGAACCGCGACTGGCTCGCGCTGATCGTCGACTGGATGAGGTTCGTGTCGATCGTGATCAGATCGGCGCTCATGTTGATAGCGCCGATCCCGGCGGAAATGTACGGCCTGAAGGTCCCGACGTGTCCGACGCGGAATCCGTAGATCGCGTTGAACATGTAGGCACTCAGGCTCGGATGATCTGAGATCACCAGACTGGGTACCTTGAACGTTGGGGCGAAGTCGGCGAGGAATTCAGCGCCGATGTTCGTGCGCCACAGATACGCGATCTGTCCGCCGAACGCCACGCTCCGGTTGATGTCGACGTCCGCAAGCTCATTCAGCGCACCACCACTGGCGGCGAAGTAGTTGCCGACGTTGAATGACGCGATCCACGGCTCGTACTCGTCTTCTTCGACAACCGCAGCGACAACGGCTGGCGCCTGCGGGGGCGGCGGGGGCGGCGGCGGCTCAGGAGCCGGCGGCTCGGGTGCCGGCGGGGGCGGTGGTGGCGGCGGCTCCGGACGCGGCGGCTCAGGAGCCGTCGGCACCGGCGCAGCGACCCTGCTGACCAGCGAGAAATTGCC
>Ga0068862_100002530_pt1 | contig 16185 bp, 14 predicted proteins | sample KBSSwiS52_FD_66598 | JGI IMG/M metagenome (GOLD analysis project Ga0068862, IMG submission 66598) | Switchgrass rhizosphere microbial communities from Kellogg Biological Station, Michigan, USA - KBS Switchgrass S5-2 | ecosystem: Host-associated > Plants > Roots > Rhizosphere > Soil ... | reverse complement strand
CGCTCGTCGAGCGCTTCGACTTCACCGCCGAGCCGGCAAGCGCCCGCGTCGTCGAGGCGCGTTTCAGCCTGGAGGAGCAGCACTTCGACCTGAAGGGCAGCGCCGAGCGTACCGAGCAAGGCCCGGTGATCGACGCGCGCCTCGAGTCGCCGGGAGTGGACCTCGTGCGGCTCCTGCCCGAGCCGAAGAAGGAGGAAAAGAAGGAGAAGGCGAGTGTCTGGCCGCTGCCGGTGACCGGGCGCATCGAGGTCCGCACCGGCTTCGTCCAGTACAAGGAGTACCGGATCGAGCCGTTCGCAGGCCGGCTGCTGCTCGAGCGCGAGCGCGCTCGCCTCGAGGTCCAGGCGGCGCGCATGTGCGGCGTATCGTTTCCGATGGAGGTGGAGGCGGTGCCGGAAAAAGTCACCGCCGCGGCCCACATCAGCATGCAGGGCCAGGCGCTCGAGAAGTCGGTTCCCTGCCTGACCGGCGGCGCGGTCGAGCTCACCGGAGACGCCGACCTGACCGCGGAGCTCAAGACGGAAGGCCGCCGACCGAACCTCGCGCAAAACCTGACCGGCACGGTGCAGGCCGTATCGCGCAACGGCAACGTCAAGAAGTTCGCCCTGATCGGCAGCATCCTGTCCATGCGCAACCTCGCCTCGGTGAGCAAGATGGAGGGGGGCGGATTTCCCTATCGCAGCATGACGGCGAAGGGTCACTTCCAAGGGGGCAATTTCGTGCTCGAGGAGGGCTTCTTCGACAGCTCCGCGGTGCGGCTCGCGGCGCACGGCGACATCGATCTCCAGGGCCCCGGCTCCAAGCTCACGGTGCTGGTAGGGCTGCTCACCAATGTCGACCGCGTCACGGGCGCGATTCCGATCGTGGGCTACGTCTTCGGCGGCTCGATGACCGCTCTTCCCGTGAGCGTGACCGGCGACATCCGCAATCCGCTCGTGGTGCCGCTCGGCCCCCGGGCCATCACCGACAGCTTGCTCGGCATCTTCGAGCGGACCCTCAAGCTCCCGGGCAAGCTCGTCGTCCCGGCCGCGGAAACCAAACCGCCCGCCGAGAAGTAGGACCAACGTCCCATATCGGTCCCGCCGGGGGGCGACTATCTTGGTTTTCCATGAATTTACGTTTGTTAGGATGCACGCTCGCGCTCATGCTTGCTTCATGCGCCTACGTCGACGCCACTACAACGCAATACGTCGGCGTTCCCCGGTTCCCGCCCAGCGATCCGAAGACGGTCCAGATCCTGCGCGGCGAGCCGATGCAGCCGCACGAGCGCCTGGGCGAGATCCTGCTCGACATTTCGGTCGACCCGGCGCCGGAGATCGGGGAAATCGAGCAGCGCCTGAAGGAGGAGGCCGCAATGTGGGGTGCCAACGCCGTGTTCGTGGTGCGCGATCAGGTGATGCCGGGGGTGAGCCGAAAGCTCATCGCCGTCGCCATCCGCTACCGCTCGTGAGAAGCCTGCTCGCGGTACTGACGATCGCGGCAGCCGCCGCCTGGGCGCAGACGCCGCCACCGCCGCCGCCCGCGCCGGCGCCCGACGTGGCCTGGCCGCGCGAGCGCAAGACCGACGACGGCACCACCATCACGGTGTATCAGCCGCAGCTCGAGCGCTGGGCCGATAACAACCTGTCCGGCCGCGCCGCGGTCTCGGTGGTGCGCCCCGGCGACAAGGAGCCGCACTTCGGCGTGATCGAGCTCGCCGCGCACACCGAGATCGACAAGAACTCCGACCTCGTGACGCTTTCCCAGGTGCGCATCCCCAAGGGCAGCTTCCCCGGTTCGAGCCCCCAGGACTCGGAGAAGTACCTCGCCACGTTGCGCGCCGCGCTGCCGAAGACCGGCTGGCCGGTCTCCGAGCAGGCGCTGGTGACCAACCTCGCCATCGCGCAGGCGCAGTCCAAGCAGAAGACGGTGCAGGTCAAGAACGACCCGCCGCAGATCCTCTTCCGCAGCGCGCCGACGCTGCTCGTGATGCTGAGCGGCGAGCCGGCGCTGCGCGACATGAAGGAAGTTCCCGGGCTGAAGCGCGTCATCAACACCTCGGCCCTCATCCTGCAGGACTCGTCGTCGGCGACGTATTACCTCTGGGCGGTCGGCCGGTGGTTCGAGTCGAAGACCCTGGCGAGCGACTGGAAGCTTGCGGCTTCGCAGCCCGCCTCGATCGAGAATGCGCGCGCCAAGCTCGGCGATCAGTACGACCCGCTCGAGGGCAAGAACTCCGAGGGCCAGCCGCTGTTCGAGCCGGGCGCGGTGCCGCAGATCATCGTGGCCTCGAAGCCCACCGAGCTCCTGCAGTCGAAGGGCGAGCCGAAGTTCTCGCCGATTCCCAACACACAGCTCCTCTACATGACCAACACGTCGAGCGACATCTTCATGGAGCTCGGCGGGCAGGCCTATTACGTGCTGATCTCGGGGCGCTGGTTCAGCGCCAAGACCCTGACCGGTCCGTGGACCTTCACCAACAGCAAGAAGCTTCCCGCGGACTTCGCGAAGATCCCGCCGGAGCACCCGATGTCGGACGTGCTGATCTCGGTGGCGGGCACGCCGCAGTCGAGCGAGGCGGCCATCGCCAACCAGATCCCGCAGACCGCGACGGTGCAGCGCGATATCCAGCCGACCCCGGTCGTGTTCGACGGCGGCAAGCCGCAGTGGAAGCCGGTCGACGGCACGCCGCTGCAGTACGCATTCAACACCGGCCCGCCGCTGATCATGATCGACCCGAAGACCTACTACATGGTCCAGAACGGCGTCTGGTTCAACGCCACGGCGGCGACCGGGCCTTGGGTCGTCGCCGGGACGGTGCCGGCGGTGATCTACACGATCCCGGCGACCTCGCCGCTGCACTACGTGACCTATGTGCGGGTGTACAGCAGCACGCCGACGACCGTGTTCGTCGGCTACACGCCCGGCTATTACGGCACGGTGATGACCACCGACGGCACGGTGGTCTACGGCACGGGCTACGTTTATCCCGTCTACGTCGGCACGGTCTGGTATCCGCCGCCGCCGACCTACGGCTGGGGCGTCGGCTTCGCCACCGGCGTCTTCTTCGGATTCGCCATCTCGGGTGGCTGGCACAGCCCCTGCTGCTACGGCGGCGGTGGCGGCGTGTACGTCAACCACCGCAACACCAACATCAACATCAACAACAGCTACAACCGCTGGGGCGGCAAGACGAGCAACGTCAGCGGACCTGGCGGACGTAACGTGACGACTTCGCAAGTCGGGAATACGACGTTCGCCAAGGGCGCGGGCAGCAACAATGTCTACGCCGGCCGCGACGGCAACGTGTATCGGAACGAGGGCGGGCAGTGGCAGAAATATGAAGGCGGTGCCGGCAAAGGCCAGGGCGGCGGCACCTGGTCGGATGTCGGCGGCAATCGGCCCGAAGGCGGCAACCGGCCCGACGCGGGCACCCGGCCGTCGCAGCAGCCCGCCGGCGGCGCCGATCGCCCGACGCAGCAGCCCGCGGGCGGCAGCCGGCCCAGCGGCGGCGAGTCGATCAACTCGCTCGACCGGCAAGCCAACGCGCGCCAGACGGGCGAGGCGCGCGCCGCGCAGCAGCGCTCGGGGGGCGGTTTCCAGGGCGGCGGCGGTTTCAGCGGCGGCGGTGGTTTCAGCGGCGGCGGCGGCGCGCGCGGCGGCGGCGGTGGGCGCGGCGGGGGCGGCCGCCGCTAGGTGAGGTTTTTTCGAGCAGCAAACGGGCTGGCCTGGATTGCCGCCCTGGGCTTGAGCTGCCAGTTGTTCGCTCAAGAGCAGGACAAGCGCAGCTCCTTCAAGGATCCCGAGGACGGCAAGCTCGACGCGTCCGAGTGGCTGCTCGACCGCAAAGGCTTCCTGCCGGTGCCGATCCTCATCACCGAGCCGGCGGTCGGGTACGGCGCCGGCGCGGCGCTGCTCTTCTTCCGCGAGTCGATCCGTGAGGCGGCCGCTCGCGGCAAGGACAGCGGGCATGTCACGCCGCCCGACATCTACGCGGTTGCGTTCGCCGCCACTGAAAACGGCACCAAGTTCGGCGGCGCCGGCGGCATGGTCACCTTCGACAACGATCGCTGGCGCTGGCGCGGCGGCGTCGGCCTCGCCGACGTCAACCTCGATTTCTTCGGCGCCGGCGGCGTGACCGGCACCGCCGACCGCAGCATCGGCTACAACCTGAACGGATTCGTCTCGTCGCAGCAGGTCATGTACCGGCTCGCCGAGAGCAACAACTTCGTCGCCGGGCGCTGGATCTATCTCGACCTCGATACGAGCTTCGACGCCTCCCGCCAGCTTCCCGCGCTTCAGCCGCGCTCGCTCGCCGTGAAGAGCTCGGGGCTTGGCGTCGCGTTCGAGCACGACTCGCGCGACAACATCTTCACGCCCTCGCGCGGCTGGAAGGGCAACATCGACGCCGTGTTCTACTCGCCCGACATCGGCAGCGACAACAAATACGAGACCTACCACGCGCACCTTTACGGTTATTTCCCCTTCGCCAGGCAGTTCGTGCTCGGCACGCGTCTGGATGCGCGCACCGCGCGCGGCGACGTCCCGTTCTACCAGCTTCCGTACATCGACCTGCGCGGCATCCCGGCCGCGCGCTACCAGGACGAGAGCGCCGGCGTCGCCGAGGCCGAGCTGCGCTGGAAGGTCGATCCGCGCTGGGCGCTGATCGGCTTCTTCGGCACCGGGCGCACCTGGGGCTCGAGCAAGAAATTCGGCGATGCGGACTCGGTGAACGCGTGGGGCGTCGGTTTCCGTTATCTCATTGCCCGACGGCTCGGCCTCTACATGGGCGTCGACATCGCGCGCGGGCCGGAGGACGCCGCTTTCTACATCCAGGCCGGGAGCGCCTGGCGGTGACGCGCGGGCCATGAAGCACGCAACATAGGTCCTCGCGACTGGGCCGCAGCCTTGTCAGGGAATCGGCATAGGACCAAGGGCCAATCGCCAGCGCGTTGCCCGCGCCCTATTCTCAACGCTGGGAAGAGAGGTCAACGATCAATCGTCGCGAGCGCAGGCAAGCGAAGCTTTCGCAGGCCAAGCCGGAGCTCGTTACGCATCCGGTCGCGGCGCCCGCGCCCACGCGCTGGTGGCGCGCCGTGACGCTTGCGACGATCGGGCTCATCGTCTGTGCCGCCGTGGTTGGCGCCTGGAGCGTTTACTCCCCCAGTAGCAAGCCGGCACCGCAGATCATCCAAGGCGACGGCAGTAAAGGTCCCTCGGGAATGATGTACGTACCGGGCGGTGAGTTCCTGATGGGAAGCGACCACAAGCTCGCTCAAGCGAACGAGCGTCCGGCGCACCGCGTCAAGGTCGCGGGCTTCTGGATGGACCGCCACCACGTCACCAACGCCGAATTCAGGCGCTTCGTTCACGCGACCGCATACGTCACCACCGCCGAGCGCAAGCCCGATTGGGAGACGCTCAAGGTGCAGGTGCCGCCGGGCACGCCGAAGCCCGAGGACTCCGCGCTCGTGCCCGGCGCAATGGTGTTCGTCGGCACCGAGCACGAGGTTCCGCTCACCGACTACTCGCAGTGGTGGCGCTTCGTCCCCGGCACCGATTGGAAGCATCCGCAAGGCCCGGGCTCGAGCATCGACGGCAAGGACGATCATCCCGTCGTTCAGGTTTCCTACGAGGACGCGCTCGCGTACGCGAAGTGGGCCGGCAAGCGGCTGCCGACTGAAGCCGAGTGGGAGTTCGCCGCGCGCGGCGGGCTCGAGCAGGCGACGTATGCCTGGGGCGAAGAATTCGAACCCAAGATGCTCAATTACTGGGACACGAAAGCGCGCGCGTTCCCCGTCGTGAGTCCGAAGGCCGGCGGCGCCACCGGAACTTCACCGGTCGAGACCTTTCCGCCGAACGGCTACGGCCTCTACGACATGACCGGCAACGCCTGGCAGTGGGTTGCCGACTGGTACCGCGCCGACTACTTCAAGCTCCAGGCCGGGTTCAAGCGGGTCGACAACCCGCTCGGTCCCGGCAACAGCTACGACCCCGACGATCGCAGCGCGCCGCCCAACGCGCCGCGGCGTGTGATCCGCGGCGGCTCGTTCCTCTGCAACGTCGACTACTGCCTCTCATATCGCCCGAGCGCGCGCCGCGGCAACGATCCCTACAACCCGATGTCGCACATCGGTTTCCGGCTCGTGACCGACGAGGCCGACTGGAACAAGAAACGATGAAGCTTTTTCTCTCGCTCCTGCTTCTTGTCTCGAGTGCTGCCTGGGCGCAGATCCTGCCGTCCTGGAACGAAGGCGAAGCGAAGGCGCGCATCGTTACGTTTGTGCAGGCGATCACCGACAAGAAGGGCAAGGACTACGTGGCGCCCGCCGAGCGCATCGCCGTGTTCGACAACGACGGCACGCTGTGGGCGGAGCAGCCGCTCTACTTCCAGTTCGTCTTCATGCTCGACCAGGTGAAGGCGGCGGCGCCGAAGCATCCCGAGTGGAAGGACAACCCTGCCTTCCAGGCGCTCGCCAAGCAGGATCACGAGGCGCTCGCGAAGCTCGGCCACAAGCCGTTGCTCGAGCTGCTCGGACAAGCGAACAGCGGCATGACCGTGGGCGAGTACGACGGCACGATCCGCGGCTGGCTCGCGAAGGCGCGCCATCCGAAGTTCAAGCGGCCGTACACCGACCTGGTCTACAAGCCGATGCAGGAGCTACTCGCTTATCTGCGCGCAAATGGCTTCAAGACCTTCATCGTCTCTGGCGGCTCGGTCGAGTTCATGCGGCCCTGGGCCGAGAAGGCCTACGGCATTCCCGCCGAGCAGATCGTCGGCAGCCAGCAGGAGGTGAAGTTCGAGATGCAGGACGGTAAGCCCGTGCTGCGGCGCGGCCCGAACTTCGTCTTCGTCGACGACGGCCCGGGCAAGCCGGTCGGCATCTACCGCCAGATCGGCCGCCGGCCGATTGCCGCATTCGGCAACTCCGACGGCGATCTGCAGATGCTGCAGGTCACCGCCGACGGCCCCGGCCAGCGCCTCGCGCTCATCGTGCACCACGACGACGCCGAGCGTGAGTTCGCCTACGACCGCGCCTCGCACATCGGCAAGCTCGACAAGGCCTGGGACGAGGCCAAGGCGAACAACTGGATCGTCGTCAGCATGAAATCCGACTGGAAGCGAATCTTTTCTTTCGACAAGTGAGGGAGGCATGACCATGAACGGCAAGCTCATCCCATTGATCGCGGCGCTGGCGCTGCTGTGCATGAGTGCGGCGCAGGCGCAGCAAAAGCCCGCCGCCGGCGGCAAGAAGCAGAACATCGTCGTCTTCTGGGGCGACGACATCGGCCAGTCGAACATCAGCGCGTACTCGCACGGGGTGATGGGCTACAAGACGCCCAACATCGACCGCGTGGCGAAGGAAGGCATGATGTTCACCGACTACTACGCCGAGCAAAGCTGCACCGCGGGCCGCGCTTCCTTCATCACCGGCCAGTCGGGACTGCGCACCGGCATGACCAAGGTCGGCGTGCCGGCCGCGACGCTCGGCCTGCGCAAGGAGGATCCGACCATCGCCGAGATGCTGAAGCCGCTTGGCTACGCCACCGGACAGTTCGGCAAGAACCACCTCGGCGACCGCAACGAATTCTTGCCGACGGTGCACGGCTTCGACGAGTTCTACGGCAACCTCTACCACCTGAACGCCGAGGAAGATCCGGAGCACGTCGACTACCCGAAGGATCCCGGCTTCCGCGCCAAGTTCGGCCCGCGCGGCGTACTGGACTGCAAGGCCTCGGACAAGGACGACGCGACGAACGATCCACGTTTCGGCAGAGTCGGCCGGCAAGTGTGCAAGGACACCGGCCCGCTGACCAGGAAACGGATGGAGACGATCGACGACGACATCACCGCCCGGGCGGTGGACTTCATCCAGCGTCAGAATAAGGCGGGCAAGCCCTTCTTCGTGTGGATCAATACCACCCACATGCATCTGCGCACGCACACCAAGCCGGAGAGCCTCGGCCAGGCGGGGCGCTGGCAGAGCTTCTATCACGACGCCATGATCGACCACGACAAGAACGTCGGCACTGTCCTCAAGGCGCTCGACGATCTCGGCATCGCCAACGACACGTTCTTCTTCTACAGCACCGACAACGGGCCGCACATGAACACCTGGCCCGACGGCGGCATGACACCGTTCCGCAGCGAAAAGAACACGAATTGGGAAGGTGCGTACCGCGTGCCGGCCATGGTGCGCTGGCCGGGCAGGATCAAGCCGGGCCAGGTGTCGAACGAGATCGTCGCTCACCACGACTGGCTGCCGACGTTCGCCGCGATCGCCGGCGATCCGGACCTAGCGCAAAAGCTTCTCAAGGGCCACAAGGTCGGCGCCATGAATTACAAGGTGCACCTCGACGGCTACAACCTGCTGCCCTATCTGACCGGGCAGGCGCAGAAGAGCCCGCGCGAATCTTTCCTGTACATCAACGACGATCAGCAGGTGACCGCGCTGCGTTACGACAACTGGAAGTTCGTGTTCATGGAGCAGAGGGTGCCGGGCACCCTGCGCGTCTGGGCGGAGCCCTTCGTCACCTTGCGTCTGCCGAAGCTCTTCAACCTGCGGACCGACCCTTACGAGCGCGCGGATATTACGTCGAACACGTACTACGACTGGTTGATGGACCGGGCGTACATACTCGGGGCGTCGCAGGGCATCGTGGGCCAGTTCCTGGCGACCTTCAAGGAATACCCGCAACGCCAGAAAGCCGCGACCTTCAACTTGGATGAGGTGATGCGGACCATGCAGGAGAGCCACGGCAAATAGCCGGGCGCCGCGTACGTGGATGCCATGGCAACCCGCCTAGGCGAGCTCTTCCTTGCGGCGGTCGCGGTTGGTCTTCCGGCCGTCGCCGCCGCGCAGGGCGTGAGCGCGGAGGACGCCAACAAGAGCAACAACCCGTTGAACCCGGCGGTGAGCCTCGCCTTGCAGGATCTCTACACACCGAAGCTCTACGGCAGCGACGGGCACACGAACGACTTGTTGGCGCGGGCAACAATCCCAGTGCTGCCCGGCGCGGCGGTCAAGGTGCCGCAGATCTTCCGCGTCACCGCGCCGATCAGCACGCGGCCCGACCGGGCTCGGCGACCTGAACGTCATCGACATCTTCCTCTTGTCGAAGAAGGGCGGCATCGAGCTCGGCGTGGGCCCGCTCCTGACGATGCCCACGGCGAGCGACGACGCGCTCGGCGCTGGCAAGTGGCAGGGCGGCCTGGCCGCGGTCGTGGTCCATTCGTCCCCGCAAGGCGTCGCCGGCGGCCTCGTGCAATGGCAGGCCTCGTTCGCCGGCGACAAGGACCGGCCGGACGTCAACACGCTCAGCGCACAGCCGGTCTTCATCCGCAACCTTCGCGATGGGTGGTATCTCCGATCTTCGGGAACGTGGACCTTCAACCTGAAGACCGACGACTATTTCATCCCGATCGGCCTCGGGGCCGGCAAGGTCTTCAAGTCCGGCACAACCGTCTTGAACGCTTTCTTCGAGCCGCAATGGACCGTCGCGCACGAAGGGAACGGCTTGCCGAAATTCACCGTTTTCTTGGGTCTCAGCGCGCAGCTCGGGAGGTAGGGCTCAATCAAGGTGCTCCGATGAGACGACTGTTCATGCCGATATTGATGGTTGTTGCAGCATCGCTGCGGCGGCGGACGATCCGGCGCGACACGCGCCGCAAATCGCGACGCGTATTGGGACACTCGAGTTCACGCACGGCTTCGCCAACGGCTATCCGACCGAGGCGTATTTCGACCGATCGTGGCCTTTACGGGACTTCGAAGAGATCAAGGCTCGGCCATGAAGCGAATGCTTGTCGCACTGCTCAGCGCCTGCAGCTTATCCGTGGTCGCACAGACCGCCCAGAAGCCGAACATCCTCTTCATCCTGGTCGATAACCTCGGTTACGGGGAGCTCGGCGTGTACGGGGGCGGGGCGACGCGCGGCGCGCCGACGCCGCGCATCGACAAGCTGGCCGCCGAAGGCCTGCGCCTCACCAACATGAACATGGAGGCGCAGTGCACGCCGAGCCGCTCGGCGATCCTCACCGGGCGCTACGCGATCCGCTCGGGTACGCACTCGGTGCCCTTCGGCGGCGTGGCCGACGGACTCACTCAGTGGGAAGTGACCCTGGCCGAGTCGCTGTCCGCCGCGGGTTATGCCACCGCGCTGTACGGCAAATGGCATCTCGGCAGCCACGACGGGCGGCTGCCGAACGACCAGGGCTTCGACGAGTGGTACGGCATTCCGCGCACGACCGATGAGGCGCTCTGGCCCGGCTCGCCGGGTTATTCGAGCAGCGTCATGCCGCCCGAGCAGATCATGGAAGGCCGAAAGGGCGAGAAAAGCCGCGCGCTGAGAGTGTACGACCTCGGCGAGCGCCGGCTGATCGACGCGGAGATCACGAAGCGCTCGATCGCGTTCATGGAACGCCAGGCGAAGGCGAAGAAGCCGTTCTTCACGTACGCGACGATCACGCAGCCGCACCTGCCGACGCTGCCCCATCCCGCCTTCGCAGGCAAGACCGGCAACGGCGACTGGGCCGACATGCTGGCCGAGATGGATCACAACGTCGGCCAGATGCTCGACGCCGTGGACAGGCTGGGCGTGCGCGACAACACGGTCGTGATCTTCGCGAGCGACAACGGGCCCGAGTTCGTGCGGCCCTGGGACGGTTGGGCGGGGCCCTGGCGCGGGCAGTACTTCACCGCCTGGGAAGGCGGCATCCGCGTGCCGTTCATGATCCGCTGGCCGGGAAAGATTCCGGCCGGCCAGGTCAGCGACGAGATCGTGCACGCGGTCGATCTTTTCCCGACGCTCGCCGCGATGACGGGGGCCGCTGTGCCGAAAGACCGGCCGATCGACGGCGTCGATCAATCTGCCTTCTTTCTCGGCAAGAGCGTCAAGTCGGGGCGCGAAGGGATTCTCATTTTCTGCGCCGATCGCCTGCAGGCGGTGAAGTGGCGCAACTACAAGGTGCACTTCTACCAGCAGGACACGATGGTGTCGCCCGCCGTGAAGCTGGGCATCCCGCTGCTCTTCAACCTCTACACCAACCCGCGCGAAGACGAGGCCAAGCCCTCGACCGAAAGCTGGATCATCGGCCCGGTGCTGAAGATGGTGGGCGAGTTCGAGGCGAGCACCAGGAAGTTTCCGCTGATCCCCATGGGGACTCCCGATCCCTACACTCCGAAGGCGAGACCGTGATGTTCACACGACGCAGGTTCCTGGGAACGACGCTCGGCGCCGCGGCGCTGGCGAGCGCCGGATGCGCCACGCAGCCCGCCGGCAAGCGCCAGATCACGGATGCGCAAGTACATATATGGAAGGCGAATAGCCCTGACTATCCCTGGATTCCGGGCGCCACGCCGCAGTTGCCGGAGCCGTTCACGGTCGAGCGCGTGGTGCCGCTGATGGACGCGGCCGGCGTCGACCGCGTGGTGATCGTGCCTCCGGCACTGAACGACGTGAATGCGTACGCGCTCGAGGCCGTCAGGCGCTATCCCGGTCGCTTCGCGGTCATGGGCCGCATCCCGCTGGAAGATCCGAAATCGGCCGCATTGCTGCCTGGCTGGAAGAATCAGCCGGGCATGCTCGGGGTGAGGCTGACGTTCAACACGCCCGCGACGCTCAAGTGGCTCGACGACGGCACCGCCGACTGGTTCTGGCCGGCGGCCGAGAAGAACGGGCTTCCAGTCATGTTCCTGGCGTTCGGCAACGTGCACCGTTTCGGGCCCATAGCGCAGCGCTACCCGGGACTGCCGCTCATCATCGATCACATGGGCGTGAATACCGCGATCGCGAAGGAAGGGAAGATGGCGGAGAAGATCGGCGACGCCGTGGCGCTCGCGAAGTACCCCAACGTCGGCATCAAGATGTCGAATCTCGTCAACGCCTCGCTGGAGCCTTATCCATTCCGCGACCTGGACGATCATCTGAGGCGGGTATTCGACGCTTATGGTCCGCAGCGCTGCTACTGGGGGACCGATCTCACCAATACCTCGTTCACCCGGGTGAGCTGGAGCCAGCGCATCACCCATTTCACCGAAGAGCTGAAGTTCCTGTCCGAGAGCGACAGGGATTGGGTGATGGGGCGCGCGATCCGCGAAAGGCTGAAGTGGGCGTGAAGTAGGCACAAGGTCCAATTTCGCGGCGCGGCGAGTCTGGCGAAACTGAGGGCGCCTATTTAGCGGAGGCGCCCGCCATGTATCTCCTCGCGGCCCTGATCGCCCTCGGCGCAATGGTCGGCTGCGCCGGTCCGGGCAGTACACCGTCGTCGTCCGACTCGGCCAACCTGCTCGCAACCTACACGGGCATCCTGCCGTGCGCCGATTGCGCCGGCATCCGCGCGGATTTGAAGCTGTATGCGGGCCAGCCGGGAGGCGAGGCCTCGCGCTACGAGATCCGGGAAACGTATATCGGGACGCGCGACGGGGACCGCACCCTGGACAAGTCGGGCCGCGTGAAGGTCGTGCGCGGAACGGCAAGCGACAAGGAAGCGACCGTGTACCAGCTCGACACCGACCGCGCCGACGTGCCGCGCAATTTCATGCGTGCCGGGGATAACGAGCTGCGCCTCCTCGACCGCGAGCGCAAAGAGCTTGTTTCTTCCGCTCCTCACTCGCTGTACCGCGCCATCACGCTTGCGCTGGGCGACTCGGGCAAATCGATCGACGTCAGCCAGGGGGAAAGGGTCATCGTGCGGCTCGAGAGCAACCGCAGCACCGGCTATCGCTGGTCGCTTCTCACTTCGGGCTCCAGTGCGCTGACCAGCCTCGCCGCCGCCGAGTACACGCAGGAAGCGGGCGCCGACGGCAAGCCCGGCGCCGGCGGCACCGAGAGCTGGTACTTTCAGGCGAGCCGCAGCGGCCAGCAGGAATTGCGCTTCGAGTATCGCCGGTCCTGGGAGGTAAACGTGCCGGCGGCGAAGTCCGCGAACTATTCGGTCAGGGTGCGCTGATCAGGGGTTGCGCGCGTGCGATCCTCGCCGTCTTGTCGTTGCTCGCGGGCAGCGCGCATGGCGCCGACACGCAGTGGCGCTTCGAGGTGAAGCGCCAGAACACCGACCGCGACACCCCGGGCGAATCCACCCGGACCACGCTTCGGCTGGAAGCGTTGCCGGAGGGCAGGGTGGCGCTGTGGCGCCTCGACCTGCCGTTCCCGGACGAGAAAGACACATTTTCGGGCAGCCCGTTCGATCCTCGCCTGGGAGACATCAAGCTGCGCGCGCGCTTGAGGCCGATGGACGTGGGCGGCGTGCCGGTGTCGTTCTTTTCCGAGCTCACGTTTCCGACCGCTGATCCGGATTCGCTCGGGCAGGGCAAGTACCAGATCATGGCGGCGGCGGAGACGTTTCATCCGCTCGACTCCATCAGCAGCGACGACCACAAGCTGTCTTTCTCGCCGCAAATCCAGCAGGTCGTCTCGGTCGCGGGCGACCAGGACCGCAAGGACGTGAACTACACTAAGCTCGAGCTCGCGCTGCGCGACGTCTGGCGTAAGGCATACTCGCTGAAGCTCACGGCGAAGCCGGTGATCGACTGGGAGCAGGACGGCAAGACCGGCGCGGTGGCGGAGCTCGAAGGGGCGGTGACCCTGCAGCACAACTGGAAGCTCCAGCTCATGCTCGGCGGGCGGCTGTGGGGCGAAGGCGTGCCGAGCACCTACGGCACGCGCGTCGAGCTGACGCTGGGTCACACGTTTTGAACCTGGAAAACAAGGACAAGTCATGGCGGAGATGCAGCGACACGACCTGACCCGGGTCGTGCTCATGGTGCTCTTCATCGGCGGGCTGATCGCCGCGTCGTTCTGGATCCTGCGGCCGTTCATCGCGCCGACGATCTGGGCGGTGATGATCGTGGTCTCGACCTGGCAGGCGATGCTCACGGTGCAGCGCTTCGGGGGCGGGCGGCGCTGGGTCGCGGTGACGATCATGACGTTCATCCTGTTCCTCCTGCTGATCGTCCCCCTGTCGATCGCGATCGGAACGATCATCTCCCATCTCGACGACATCACCGGCTGGATCAAGGACCTGCAGGATTTCAAGGTGCCGCCGCCGCCGGCCTGGCTGCCGGAGATTCCCTTCGTCGGCACGCGGCTGAGCGACTTCTGGCAGGAAGTGTCGAGCGAAGGCGTCGAGGTGCTCCGGGACAAGGTCGCCCCTTACGCGCGCGGGCTGGTGTCGTGGTTCGTCGCCGAGATGGGGAGCTTCGGCAAACTCTTCGTGCAGTTCGTGCTCACGGTCGTGGCCGCCGCGATCCTGTACGGCTGGGGCGAGGGCGCCGCCGACTGGATGCTGCGCTTCGGCTCGCGCCTCGGCGGCGAGCGCGGCGAGGCGGCGATCCGCCTCGCCGGGCAGGCGATCCGCAGCGTGGCGCGCGGCGTCATCGTCACCGCGCTGGTCCAGACCGCCGTCGGCGGCATCGGCTTGTGGATCGCGGGGATCCCCTTCGCTTCGGTCCTCACCGCCCTCATGTTCCTGCTCGCGGTGGCGCAAATCGGCGCCGCGCTGGTGCTGATCGTCCCGGTGATCTGGCTCTACTACAGCGGCCACCCGGGGATGGGAACGTTCCTGCTCATCGTCACCATCATCGCCGCGACGCTGGACAACTTCCTTCGGCCGTTCCTGATCAAGCAGGGCGCGGCCGAGCTGCCGCTGCTCCTTATCTTCCTCGGCGTGATCGGCGGCCTGATCTCATTCGGCCTGATCGGCATCTTCATCGGGCCGCTGGTGCTTGCGGTGACGCACACGCTGCTCAACGCCTGGGTGCGCGGCGAGCACGCAGCAAGAAAGGAAGCGTAATTCCGGCGATCAGGGTCCAGGCGCTCGTGGCCCTGCTCGCACCGGTCTTGGCGTGCGCGCAGTCGCTGGACCCTCGCGCCTATGCGAATGCGCCGGTCGGGCTGAACTTCCTGGTCGCGGGCTATTCCTATTCGACGGGCGGAGTCGGATTCGATCCGTCGGTGCCGCTGGAAAACGGGCACGCGCGCGTGAACGCGGTGCCGCTCGCCTACGTGCGCTCGCTCGACGTCTTCGGAAATGCCGGCAGCATCGGGTTGGTGTTGCCATTCGCCAAGCTTGCGGGCAGCGCGACGTTCAACGGCGTGGAGCAGGAGCGCGAACTCACCGGCATGGCCGATCCTGCAATGCGTTTCGCGGTGAACTTCCACGGCGCCCCGGCGATGGACCTGGAGCAGTTCAGGGCTTACCGGCAGGACTTGATCGTCGGCACGAGCCTGCTTGTCACCGCGCCGCTCGGACGGTACGACCCCAACCGCGTCTCGAACCTCGGCACCAACCGCTGGACGGCGAAGCCCGAGCTCGGCTTGTCGAAGGCGCTGGACTTGTGGACCCTCGAGTTGAGCACGGGCGTCACTTTCTTCACCAAAAACGGCGACTATATACAAGGCAACGTGCGCGAGCAGGATCCGCTCTATTCCGCCCAGCTCCATATCACGCGCCAGTTCGGTCGGGGCATGTGGGGCGCGATCAGCACCACGTATTACGAGGGCGGACGCACCTCGCTGAACGGCGTTCCTCGCGACGATCGCCAGTCGGGCTCGCGTCTCGGGTTCACTTTCTCTCTGCCCCTTTCCCGGCACTACACGGTGAAGCTCTACGCGAACACCGGGCTGTACGCCCGGACCGGAACCGATTTCGACACCTATGGCGTGGCATGGCAATACCTCTGGGGGGGAGGCCTGTAAAAGCGTTCCCGTTCCTCTGGGCGGCGCTCTGCGTTGCGGCGCTGCCCGATGCGGCGGCGCAGGAAATCTTCGGTCTCGCCGGCGCGATGCAGACCGACCCCACCACGAAGACCACGCATGCCTGGCCTTCGTCGCGGGCATATTCACGATGACCGCGAGCTACCGCATCGGGCGCGAGTGGACCGCGCGCTTCTCCTGGAACCGCGTGCTCTCGAACTACGACCGCGACGCCGACGTCCTGCTCTTCGGCGTCGGCTACCGCTTCTGATCAGGGAGCGCCGAGCAGCAGGTAGAAACTGTAGTGGCCCGCCTCGCCGAAGCCGAACCCGAGGTAAGCGGGTCCGGCAAAGGTGCTTGCGGCAAGGAATACCGAACCGGACCAGATCGTGCCCGCGGAGGGTTGCCGATCGGGCCGGTCCTGCATTTGCCCGGCTTCGATCGAGGCGCCGACGAACACGCCCGAGCCGAGAATGTCCGGCAGATGAATCGCCCGGTTGTAGTACATCA
>Ga0068862_100002526_pt1 | contig 16190 bp, 9 predicted proteins | sample KBSSwiS52_FD_66598 | JGI IMG/M metagenome (GOLD analysis project Ga0068862, IMG submission 66598) | Switchgrass rhizosphere microbial communities from Kellogg Biological Station, Michigan, USA - KBS Switchgrass S5-2 | ecosystem: Host-associated > Plants > Roots > Rhizosphere > Soil ... | reverse complement strand
GCGGCGACGCGCGATCGTGTGCCTGTGACGCGGTCGACACACTCGACCGCGGCAATGCGGGAACGTTCGCGAACGAGCCGTACACACACGGTGTTGGCGCGGAGCACCATGCCCCGACGCAAGAGGCCGGGGATGATGGCTGTGGCGATGTCATTCTTGGACTCGGCCGCGCACGCATATCCGTCGCATGTGCCGCACCGGATGCAGGCGTGCCGGCCTTCGGATCCCTCGAACGAGATGGCCAGTGGGATTCGAAATGGGCGGAGACCGAGCCGACGAGCGGCCGCTGCAATGACCGTTGCCGAGCGGGAAAGCGGGGCAGGGGGGCGCGGGTACGGCGCGCGGCGTGGTGGCTCCGTGGGATCTGCACCTGCGTCGCCGCAAACACCTAACAACTGCTCGACGCGCGTGTAGAACGGCTCGAGCGCCTCGTAGTCAAACGGCCACGCTGCGCCGGATCCTCTGACGATCTCGGGAACCACGTCGAAGTCACGCTGGCGGAAGCGAAACGAGGCGCCCCCGTAGAACACAGACTGCCCGCCGACACAATGCCACGAGGCCGCGCGATACCGGCGACCATCGGCTGTCACGTCGTATGGCGACTCGGTCGTGAAATGGGGAGTGACCAGTCCCACCCCATTCGGTCCCCAGTTCTGCGGCCCGCGCGCGACCCAGCCCCCGCGTTCGAGCATCAGCACACGCTGGCCGGCGGCCACGAGCTGGTGCGCGGCCATGGCGCCCCCGAATCCGCTGCCGATGACCAGTGCGTCCCACGTCATCGCGCACCTCCGGGAGTAGCGGCGACGACTTCGCGATGCGGCTCCAGTAGCTGACGCGCGACCGCGTCGGGTGCCTCCTCGTGCGGGAAGTGGCCCACGCCCTCCATCGTCTCAACGCGCAGCAGGCTGCCTAACGTCTCGAGCGCCGACAGCTCGCCATCAACCGGACCGCCGGTATGCGGGGCCCCGCCGAGCAGTACCGTGACTGGAACGCGGACCCGCGCGACCACCGCAGTCAGTGGCTCCGGCTCGCTGGCGCGGCGAAGGCGCATCGCGAGCGAGATTGCCCGGTCAATCCCGTCGAACATCGGCTCGGTGTACGCCCGCTCGGTGGCGGCGTCGAGCCACGGGTTTGGCCCGCTGCTTTCGTGGAGGGCGCGAACGAATCGCCGTCGCACGAAGCCTTGCCCACCCGGCAGCCGCGTTATGAAGGGGACGAAACGCAGCGAGGCGGAGAACACCGGCGACCGATGATCCGGAAGCGCGCCGACGTCGAGGAAGTACAGCGCGCGCACACGCTGAGGTGCGTTCGCCGCGAGACGAAGCGCCACACCGGCGGCGTGCCCGTGGCCTACGACCTTCGCATCCGTCACGCCAAGCGAATCGAGCACGCGATCGACCCGCCGTGCCTGAGCGGCGAACGACACATCCGTCGAGTCGATCGACAACAGGTAGGGGTCGATGATGACGACCCGTTGTTGCTTTGCCACGAGGCGAGCTTCGAGCCGGCGGTAGCCTGCCACCCCACCGACCAGCCCGGAGAGGAGCACGATCGTTTCAGGTCCGTCACCAGAGACCGAGACGGAGGTTGGCGACAGCTTGTCTTGCGTGTGCGCCGCGGACGCAAAGACGATGATCAGTGCGCCCGCCGCGAGCAGCGTATGCGTGAGTCGCAACATGACGGACTCCGGAACAGAGGCAGCGCGGCGGTGCGGCCAGTGGTATGTGCTCGCGCTTCGTCCCGGAACGCGCAGGAGCGTCGGAAACCGGCTCACCGGTCGATTTCTCGAACCGAAGGCCGGTTTCTTGACGCTCGGGTGGATCACCCCTATCGTCGGCGTAGGCGGTCCTCGACGGCTCGCCATACCTGCGCGGTGTATTTTGGCGACGTTCCCCCGTTCAAACCCGTCGATACCACCCTCGCTCGACGTCACTCGCCTCCTCATTGGTTGGGGGGCGGGCGAGGAGGAGGTTGGCGAGCAGCTCCTCTCTGCCGTCTATGCCGAGCTGCATCGTCAGGCAGCCCGTGCGATGCGGCGCGAGTCGGATGAGGTCACCCTTCAGGCGACGGCGCTGGTGCACGAGGCGTATCTCCGGCTCATCGACCAGAGCCGCGTCGAATGGCGGAACCGTGCGCACTTCTTCGGCGTCGCGGCGCAGCTCATGCGCCGCATTCTCGTCGATCACGCACGCCGCCGACGGGCACGGAAGCGTGGCGATGGCGTGCGACCACTCGCGCTCGACGATGCCGACATGGCAGTCGGTGGGCGCAGCGAGCGCGAGCCGGTGGATGTGCTCGTCCTGAATGACGCACTCGAACGGCTCGCCGAGCTCGACGACCGGCAGTCGCGCATCGTCGAGCTCCGATACTTCGCCGGCTTGAACATCGAAGACACCGCCGAAGCGCTGCACGTCTCCCCGGCCACGGTCAAACGTGAATGGGCGGTGGCGCGCGCGTGGCTGCGACGGGAGTTGGCCCGATCGTGACGGCCGGTCGCTGGGCGGAGATCAAGGCCGTCGTCGCGACGGCGCTCGACACGCCGACCGCAAATCGCCGGGCGTATCTCGATGACGCGTGCGGTACGGACGCCGAGCTGCGACGGGAAGTCGAGTCGTTGCTCGTCGCGGCGCAAGGTCCCGACAGTCTGCCCGCTGCTCGCGCCGCGGTAGCTGCGGCGAGTGCGAGCTACGCGATCGAGGCGGAGTCGATCCTGCGCGGTGCGATCGAGCAGACGCTCGGTGATCGCTACGAGATCGTCCGGCCGCTCGGCAGCGGCGGGATGGGCGCCGTGTTTCTCGCGCGCGAGCGCGCGCTGGACCGGCTCGTCGCCATCAAGGTGCTACGACCGGATCTGGCGGAAGCGGCGGAAGGGCGTGAACGGTTCCGCCGTGAGGCGAGAATCGCTGCCCACCTTTTTCATCCGGGGATTCTGCCGCTGCATACGTTCGGCGAGAGTGGCGGCATCTGGTATTTCGTCATGGGATACGTCCGCGGCCAGTCGCTCTCCGACCGGTTGCGACTCGAGAATCGTCTCTCGGCCACCGATGCCCGCCGCATCGTGTCCGAGCTCGCCGACGCGCTGGACTGGGCACATCGACACGGCGTGGTCCACCGCGACATCAAGCCGTCGAACATTCTGATCGATGACGAGTCCGGCCGGGCGATTCTCGCCGACTTCGGCATCTCGAAGCGAACTGGCGGGAGCGACAGCCTAACGATTACCGGTATCGTCGTCGGGTCGCCGCACTTCATGTCGCCGGAACAGGCGGTCGCTTCCGGCGACGTCGATGCGCGGAGCGATCTGTACTCCCTCGGGGCGGTGGCGTACACGATGCTCGCCGGTCGCGAGCCGTTCGCCGGCACGAACGCAACCGAGTTGATGGCGCGGCGGCTCATGCAGGATCCCGTCGCCCTGTCGGCGGTCGCTCCGGCGGTGCCGGCGGAACTGGCGTCGGTGGTGATGCGGTGTCTGGCACGCGACCCGGCGCTGCGCTGGTCATCGGCGCGGGAGCTGAAGGATGCCATCGGACGCTGCGGCGACGACGACGAGGAGCGCTCGCGGAACCTTCCCGAGGCGGTGCGCGATCTGCCGAGCTTTGTCCCGTATGCGGTGACATGGGCGGTCGTGTGGAGCGCCCTGGCGCTCGTCGTGCTCCGTTCGGCGCGCGATCGCGCGCTGCTTCTGCTCGTGGCCTTGCTTGTTCCAGTCGGTCTTGTTCTGCACGTGTGGAACACTGGCCGCGAAGGACTTCGCCTGCCGGAGCTCGCACGCATTGCCTCGTGGCCGCCCGAGTGGTGGGGACTGTGGTGGCCGCGCGCGCTGCGCCGCCCGAATGACATATGGCTACGCCTGCCGCGACCTGCTCGCGCCGTCCGGCTCATGCTGACGACGTTTTTCATCGGGCTCCCCGGACTGATTCTCGCAAGGGAGTGGCTCGCGGCGCGCGGCTTTGGGCCCGCCCATGTAGCGGGCATCGACGTATTCGTTGCCGGGGAGGTCGCGCTCGTCCTCGGGACTGCGCTCGCGGTGGCTGGTGGCTTCTGGTGGACATCACGCCGGGAGCTCACGGTGGCCCAGGGCGCGCGCATGTTGTTCGGCGCAACGTCGCCTGCGCCCATCTGGGACGCGCCTCGCGTCGCTCGCCTGCTCGACCCGCGCACGGGCGGCGTCAGGCCACCGGACCGGGACGCTCCGGCCGACCATCTTCGCGCAATCCACGATGTCGTCGTGCTGCTCGGCGCGGATGCGACCGGTGTGGGTCCGATGGTGCGAGGCGTCGCGGAGCGGATCGCTCGCGAGATCGACCGGTGCGATCGGGACCGTGCGCTGTTCGCCCGTGAAGCCAGCCCGCAGGAGATCGAGCGCCTGACGCTGCAGCTCGGTGCCCTGGATGGTTCGCCCGACCAGGACAGCGCCGAACGTGCCGAGCTGCGTGAGCTCGTGCGCCATCAGCTCGCCGTCGTGCGCCGAATGGAGGGCCGCTACGAGCTCGCGGCGCAGCGCAGTGCGCATCTTTTTTACCTGCTCCGCGGCCTGTGGGCCCAGCTCTGCCTGCTGCGAAACGTGACCGTTGGTGGACCGATTGCGGTGGATCGGCAGGCCGATCAGGTGCGCGCGCTCTGCGCGGAGATCGAGCGCGCGCTGGAAACCGGTGATGCTCCCGCGGCCGTGAACGCCTAACGCGTGACCTGGGCGACGCAGCTCATCCCGCCGAGCGCGCCGCGCTGCAGGACCGGATAGCCACCACGGACCACGAATTCCACCGCGACCGGGGCCCCGCTCGTCTGCTGGTTCGTCCATTCGGCGCGCACCGAGCTGCCGTTGCCGTCCGCGCGCGTCGCCCGGGACACGAGGCGGAACAGTGCCCAGTCGCCGCTCGCCTGGTCCACGAGGAGATCCCGCTTGCCAACCCTGGCAATCAGCTTGGCATCGCGGCCGGACTGCGACGGCCACAGGAACTGGGCCGGTGGCGTATCCTTGATGAAACGCGCCACGTACGACCCGTGCGAGAGCGAAATCTGCGAGACCTGCGGCGTCACGACGCCGCGCGCGGTCAGCTCGATACGGGGTTCGGGCGCGCCGCCGAACAGCGCCGCGGACACGGCCGCTGCTCGATTGAAGAAGGCGAGGAACGAAGCCGAAAGTGCGACCGGCGCGCCTGCCTTTTCCACCCATTGGGCGCCCTGCTTCTCGAGCAATGGCTCGAGACGTTCCTGATGGAACGCCCATAGCGCGCCGGTTCCGGGCGCCAACATCGCGGCCACGTCAGGGATCGACGCTTCGGTCGAGGCGTCAGGACTGAACGGGAACTTCGCGAGCATCGGCGTCATTGCGGCGCACAGCGCGCGTCCTCGCTCGTTGAGGATGGCGGCAAGGGCAGCGCCGCCGCCGCCGGCTGGGGGAGGGGGTGGGGGAGCAGCGCCGCCTCCGGCGGCAGCGGCAACCGGCGGCTTCGCCGCGGGCGGGCGCGTGGCGGCCACCGTGCGCAGCGCGGCTTCCGCGCCATCGATCGGCGCGAGAAGCAGTGCGGCCACCGGAGGACCGACCTGCACGGCGGCCGTGTCGACGGCGAACTTCTGCGCCAGTTGGCGTGCGGCAACCTTCGCCTGGCTCACCGGGCCTAACGCCTGCTGTGCCGACTGCGCCACTGCCTGGGCGCTCGCCGTGTCGACGATCGGCGGCATGTTCGCGACCTGCTCGAGCGCCGCCTGGGCGCCGACGAGCGCATTGACGTACTGCTGGTTCGCGTCCGACACGAACTTGTCGGGAGGCCCTGGCGGCGTGACGGCATGTACAGGCTGGAACGCTGCCGCCATGGCCGAGTCGACCGCTGTGTTGCGCGCGACGAGCGCGAGCGTCGCGAGCAGCGGCGACTGTGCGCCGCCGAGAATCCCGAGCTTTTGCGCAACATCGCGCGCGGAGGTGGAACGAACGACCGACGTGCCGCGCACGTAGTTGCGCCACCGCTGCACGTACTCACCGCGGTACCGGCGCCGCAGTTGCGCAAGCACCGCCTCGCGATCCTCAGTTTGCGCAGCCGCCGAGTCGCCCACCACCCAGCGCTCACCCTCGAAGTACGGGTCGGCGTTGCGGAAGGCGTTCTCCATCTGAGTCCAGCCGGCGGTCGTGAACGCACCGGGCATCTCGTTAGGCGCCGCGATCACGCCCGCCGCCATCGGCGCCACCTCGACGAGCTTCGCCGGCGGCGCTGCCTGGTTCGCCTGCGCGAGCATGCTCTGGTAGATCTGATCCGCGCCGGAGAAACGGCGCAGGAAGTCGCGGGAATGGCGCACGATGCCACCATCCGCCGCCTGGGGCCACGGATTCGCACGCGCGAGCTCCGCGGCGTAGAACTCGAACTGCCGCCGCGCGAGCGCGGTCATGTCGGCGTCCAACGACTGCCCGCGAGCCCAGCTCGTCAACAGGACCGGCGCGAGGAACCGCGGCGTGCTCTTCGGCGACTCGTTCGTCATCACGAGATACGCCTTGAGCATCGCGTAGTCGCGCCCGTAGTCGTCCGTCGGTCGCGGCGCCTCGGGCAGCGCGCGAAGCGAATCCACGAGCGCGGTCCACGTTGCTGCGTGCAGTTGGCGGCGATAGCCATCGAGCCAGACGCGGCGGCCATCTGCGAGCAGCGCCCCACCACGCCAGAGTCCCCACCGGAGACGAGTTGGCACGCCACCCGCGCTGTACGCAGTGAGCGTATCGAGCGTCGCTCGAAGCGCGTCGAGACGATTCAGCGCGTCGACCGACGGGAACGTCACCGCGCCTCCTGGCGACGCGACGACCGGCAGGGCTGCCACACCCGCGGCCGCAGTCGTCACACGGTTCGCGAGCGATCGATTGCCCAGCCAGGAACCAGTCACAGCACCCGCAACGACGAGCGCCGCCGCGATGCCAACGCCAAGCAGCGTGCGACGAACGCCCGCGACGCGCAGTCCGCCGGCCGCCGCCGTCGCCGCACCGCGGTCCGCAAGAATCACCTCCGGGAACAATCGATCGAGGAAGACCCATTCCGGGACGCGGCGTGACGCTGGGCGCGTGTAGGCTGGGGCGGCCTGCGCAGCCGCCACGCCGAGGGAGGCGAACACTCGAGTGGCGTCCGGAGCACCCATTGGCGCGGGCCCGGGTTTCGCGGCGACCGGCGCCGCCACATCCGAGACGAGAACCGGCCGCGCGCCCACGAAGTAGAAGCCGCGGAGCTGCGGGCTCACGCCCAGGTGCATCGGCCGGCATAGCTCGACGAGAAAGCGCGAGAGTGGCGCGGACAGCTTTCCCATCTCGCGGGGCAGCTCATATGCGCCGAGGCGACGCTCGGTCACGCTCTCCCGGCCGAGCAATTGTCCGCGGCGCCCCGCGAGAGCCGCGACGATGCCGGCCATCGCTGCGTCGAGTCGTGGTGTGACCCGCTCGGCATACACGCCAGCCGCCCTCGAGCGCGCGGCACCCGTTTGCGCGGCGGCACTGTCAAACGGCAGGGCGGCGCCGAGCGGGGCGTGAATCTCCTCGCTCGTGAACGGCGCGGCCCAGTCCTCGAAGTGCGGGATGCGATCGGCTTTGGTGAACAGCACGTACACGGGCAGGGCGACGCCGAGCTCGCGGGCGGCCTCGGCGAGTCGCTCCCGCGTTAGGCGGCCGAGCCCTTCGAGGTGCTGACCGGCGCCGCCGCTGTAAAAGTGGTCGCAGCTCACGCATACGACCGCGGCGCGTGGCGCCGCCGTGCCGCGGCCGAAGGCGGCAGCGAAGCGCGGGCCACGCATGGCTCGAACGAATCGACGCCAGCGACCGGCGTCGGCCAGGACGTCCGCACCCGGCTCGGCCAGCACCGCGTCGCGGACCAGCCAGACGTTCGCGCTCGATGTGGGCTTCGGCGCTTCGCCCTTCGCGGGCGGGGCGTCGCCGGCGAGCAGCTCCGGGTCGGTGCCCGAACGCATGACGACCGTCGTCTTGCAGCTCCCCTGCGCGCCGAGCACGAGCACGATCGGCTTCGCGGCGAAGGCGCCGCGCTGCATTCGCGCTCGCGCCGCGGCAACGGTGGCGAGCGCCTCGTCACGTCCGGACGCCGCCGGCGCGGCTGCGGGCTCGTCGATCGGGCGGAGGAACCACAGCAGCGCGCCGGCCGCGACCAGCCCGAGCACCACGAGACCGACGCGCAGCGCAACGCGTTCGCCGTCCGTGAGCGTCAACACCGCACCGAGGAGCCAGGCGAGCAGGACGAACGCCAGGAGCACGACGAGAGCGGCGTACCAGCGGGTGGATTTGCTGCGAGCCATGGCGCGTTAGGCGGGGAAGGGCGTGTGGGAAGTGGATCAGTTGGTTGCGGACCGCGGCGCCGCAAGCGCGTCGAGCCCCTGAGCGGAGCCACGAAGCGAGAGGGCCGCGGCGCCCCAGATGGCGGCGGCCAGCACGACACAGGCGGCGAGGCCGATGACGAGACGGCGGATCCACGGATCGCGCCCCGCGATGGCATCGTTAGGTGGTCGCCAGTCGGGCACGAGGTCGCCCGGAGCCCCTCGCGACCGCCTCACCCGGTCGTCCAGCTGCGAGGCGATCGCGTGCAGCGCGCCGCGGTCGTCGACTCCGTATCGCCCGCGGAAGCCCAGCAGCAGGCAGAGGTGGTGCACCTCGAGCAGGTCGGCCAGCGCTGGCGAATCCGGTCGCGCCAGCAGCTGCTCGGCGTGCTGAAAAAACCACTCGCCGCCCATGTGCCCGCCGAACAGCTCTTCCTGAAGCGGGCGACGCGACCAGTCGGCGAGCGCCGGTTGGCGCGAGTTCAGCGCCGATTCGTCGAGTAGCGCGACCGCCGCGAAAATCGCGAGCCGAACGTCGGCGGGCGCGTAACCCGCGGCCTGCGCGTCCTGATCCGCTCGTCGCACGAGCTCCATCAGCTGCGCGCGAAAGGCGGCCGCGTCCGGTACGGGTTGGCGATCGCTACGAAGGCGAGCGACCGCGGTGAGCAACTCCTGAAGAATCAATGCGAGGCGGCCCGCGCCGACCGGCGTGACAGATACCGGTGTGAGCGCGGGCGCGGAAGCAGAACCGATGGCACTGGTCATGGCAACGGGCGGCGAGGCGGTAGGCGCGAAGACAGGTTCGCGAAGGTAGAGCGCGCGACGCTCACGCGCCATGTGCCTCGCGTTTATCCGTCGACGAGCACCGCGAGCTCCAGGACGGCGTCATCGAACGAGTCGGGCATGTAGACGCCGATCTCACGCGTCGCCGCCAGCGCCGTGTCACACGGACCAGCGCGGAGAATCTCGAAGTACGTCAGTTCGCCGCGCGGCGCGAGTCCGGCCGGCGGTGCCGGTACGTGCTCGAGCGTGAAGCCGGGAACCGCGCGTCGCGCGAGCTCGAGCACGAACTTTCGCGCGCAGATCTTCGCGAGCCGCGGCACCGCCAGAATCGTGTCGCGGACCGAGAGCGACGACCGGACACCCAGGAACCACCGCGCTCCGCGATCGAAGCAGCGCGGGTCGGCGATGGTCGCACCGAACAGCGTGTCCTCGCCGCGGGGGAGTGAAACGATTACTGCCTTCGCGGCCACGACCACATCGAGGTGCTGACGCAGATGCTGCTCGAGCGCGCCAAAGCATGCGCCGAGGTCGTCGTGTGCGTACGGCGGGAGGTCGCGCGCCTGCGTCGTCAATGAGAACGTGCAGAGCGCCCCAGCCAGACGTGACAGCTCCGCCCAGAGCCGTTCCGGGTGGGCGCGCCGTGTGGCGAGCAAGTGGCGCAGCGGCGCCTCCGCCGACCGAACCGCATGGAGCAACCATCGGGTCGCGAGCTCGTTCCCTACATACGCCGCCGGCGCCGCGCCGGCGCGTGGGGCGCCAGCCGGCCCGAGCGTAGCGCTCAACGACGAGCCCTTCGCCTCCAGCATCCCGATGACGGCGCGCAGAATCTCGAGCAATCGCTCGCTCGCGCCGATCTGCAGGGCGGGCGGGACATAATCGGGATCCACGACGAAACGTCCGCTTCCATCTCGTCGGATGCGCGCGATCGGAAGCACCACGTCGCTCGACGTCACCTCGGAATCGAGGCGCAGCGCGAGACGCTTGGTTGCGAAATGAATATCGGTGGCATCTTCGCCCGACGTCTCATCGCGCACGGTGGCGACGGTCGTGACCCAGCGCGTGGTGTCCGTGTGTGGATCGCGATCGGACGATGTGTACGACGCGGCCGTGAGCTCGGTCGCCGTTCCATTCGCCGGACTGACGTTCGGACCGTCGTTCCGCCAACCGGGCAACGTCAGCAGCACGGTGTGCGTGTCGCGCGCCGGCGAAAAGCGCTCAGCGAGCGATGTCGGAGTCGGAGTTCGGTCCGCCTCCGGCACAGCCACGGGCGTTCCGTCGGGGAAAATCCCACGCGCGTGGGACAGCACGAGCGTGCCGCCGCCGAGCGCATCGGTGTCGAGCGCTGCGCTCGTCACACCGTAACCGAACGGAAAGAGCGCCTCGATGCTGTGGCCGAGGGTTTCCTCGAAATGTTGGCGCTGTGCCTGAAAATGCTGCGGCGCGAGGAACATGCCCTCTTCCCAGACGACGCGGTTCACTTGTCGAGGGGGGAGGGGGAGGCGCATGACGGAGTTTGCAGAAAAAGGTGGTGCGGCGTGAGAGGTCGCCTTGCCGCGCGATGTCACTTCCCGTGATTGCGCCGCGTCAGCGCGGAGTGAACAATATACCTCCGCGCTGCTCGCCGTCCCTGTCCGCTCGTCGCGGACGCATCACGTGGCCGGCGGGCCGTACACCCTGCCGCCGCCGATGACCAACTTCGACGACCGTTACCGCCTGCTCAAGTGCGTCGCCTTGGGCGGCGGAATGCGAACGCATAATGCCCAGGAGAAGGGAACCGGACGGCCGGTGATGGTGCACATCGTCGACGAGCCGGATTCCGACGTCGTCGAGCGCCTCCGCGACCAGGTGAATGCGCTCCCGCCCGCCGACCGCTCGCGGATCGTGGAGATGGCGGCGACGCCTAACGGGTTCGCCGTCGTGAGCGAGTTCCTTCCGGGGCTGACGACCTTCCCTGAGTGGGTTGCCGCGCGTACGCCGGCGTCAACGCCGGCGCCCGACGAACCGGCTCCGACTCCGGTCACCGCTGCCGCTCCGACACCGATCGAACCGGCACCGGCGCCCGAGGACCCCGCGTCGCGTCCGACGGAGCTCGTGCCGGCCGCACCGGCCCCGCCGGAGCTTACCCAGAGCTTCGCGATCGGCCGCGTCGAATCTTCTCATGGCGGGCCGGCCAAAGGCGTACAGCCGCCCGGCGAGTTTACGCGCCTGTTTCAAGGGTTGCCGGAGAAGACCGAAAGGGCCCCGGGTCCGGCGCCAGCGACACCGGTTGCGGCCCCACCGCCACCGCCACCGCCTGCGCCCGTCGCGGCCGCACCGGCTCCGACGCCTCCGCCACCGGCGCCTAACGCGGCACCGGTGCAGCGACCAACGGCGCCCGTGATGGCGTCTCCGCCGCCGGCCCGCGAGGCGCCGCCATTGGCGCCCGGGGAGTTCACGGCCCTGTTCCGGCCGATGGGCGCGCCGGTGCCGCGTGAGCCCGCCCCATCGCCGCTCATGGGCGGAGCGCCCCCGCCGTCTGCTCGGCCGGCTGCTCCATCGTTCGGCGCGTCCCCGTCGGCGTTTGCCCCGCCGGCGCCGCCACCAGCGGGGCACCCGGAGTCGGCGTTAGGCGCGTATGCGGCCGTGCCCGATCCCGCGTCGGCGCGGCGGTTTCCCCCGCCACCGCCCGCGTCCGGCCCGCCGCCACTTGCCCCGCGTCTCGGATCGGCATCGCCGCTGTCCGGGCCACCCGCGTCATCGCCGGCAGCTGAAACATCACACCTAGGGGGGGCAGCATCGTCGCCGCTCATCGGCGGCGGCGCCATGGCGCCCTTGCCGCCCGTGATTCCGCCGCCGGTGTTCGCGACGCCGGGCGCTGGCGCGGCCGGCGTGCCGCAGTCGCCGCTGTCGGGTCGCAGCACGGCCCCGGCCGGCCCGAGCGACTATACAATGTTGATTCGGCAGTCGGAGACGCCGGCGCCGCCCGCGCCGAAGGCCGCGCAGGCCGCAGCGCCCGCGCCGCCGGTGGCGGCGAAGCGCTCGATCCCGCTTGGCCTCGTCATCGCGCTCAACGTGGTATTGGTGCTGGCGATCGCGCTGGTGCTCTACTTCATGTTCCGGCCCGCACCGCCTAACGCGGAAGCGGGCGGGCAACTGCCCGCGGCGGCGAACGCTCCAGCGGTCAAAACGCCCGCGGTCACGCCGCCGGCGGTCAAGGCGCCCACGGTGCCGGCAGTGCCCAAGCCGTAGGGCGCGCCGCGGCGTTAGGCGAGCACGATCACCAGCTCGAACCGCGCATCGCCCAGCTCGGCCGGTACATAAACCGCGAGGTTCCGCGCGCGCGCCACGGCGTCCCAGGCGCCGCCGGAGCGCTTGAGGGCGAAGTAGACGAAGTCGAGCTTCACCGGGACCGCGGCCGGCGGCTGCGGCACGTGCGCGAGCTCGAGACCCGGCAATGCCTGGCGGATGAGCGTGTCCACGACGTCCGCCGAGCCAACTTTGCAGCCCGCGAGCACCCTCGTGACCAGCTCCGCCTGGCGGATCGGTGCGCTCACGGCGAGATACCACGACGGAGCCGACAGCCACCGTTCCTGCTCCACCGCCACCGCCTGCACCGCTGGTCGCACGGTCCTCAACGGCAACGCGACCGCCACTTCGGGAACCGCGGTATCCAGCAGCTCGAGCAGCTGTCCCTCGAGTGCGCCGAAGCAATCACCCAGGCGGGCGTGATCGTACACTGGAAACCCCCGCGGTGTGGACCCGAACGTGGTGAGCGCGCCAGCGAGGGCGAGGAGCGCCTCCCACAAATCCGCCGGATGGCCGCGCCGCACTTCGTGCAGGTGCCTGAGTTGCGGAAGGTGCGTATTCAGCGTGTAGAGGAGCCAAAAGCTCGCAACGTCCGTTACGGAAAAATCCGCGAGTCCCTGGTTCCGTTGACGCCGCGCCCCGGCGAGTGACGACGCCTTCGCCGCCGCGCGCTCCAGGATGCGATGCGCGATCCCCATGATGAACGGGCTCGCCGTGATGTCGAGCAACGGCGGGACGAACGAGGGATCCAGCGCCACCTCGCCCGCCGGCGTGCGCGCGAGGCGGACCAGCGGCATCGTGACATAGCCTTCCGCCGATTCCCCCTCGAGCAGGAGCCGGAGGTTGGGCCGCGCGATCTGGACGGGGCGTTCGGCGAGGCCCGTGGTCTCGTCACGTGCGAGCTGGTCCTCCCCGCGCCACCGCGCCGTGGTCGCGGCGCCGCTCGCGCGCGCATCGCGGCCGACGATGTTGCGGGCGCCGGGTCGGTATTCGGGCACGGCAATCGAGATCACGAGCGCGCGCTGATCCTGCTGCCATGCGGTATCCAGCGCTCTCGGCGGCGGGGATGGATCGGAGGCAGGGGCGTCGAACAGCAGGCCGTCCGGGAAGCGGCCGGCGACCGCGCGCACTACCACGGTTCCACCGGCGAGCGCCTCGCGGTCGATCTCCAGCCGGGTGATGCCCCACGGGCAAAACGTCAGCGCGCCCAGTTGCAGGCGCAACAGCTCGTCGAGATAGCGGTCCTGCGCCTGGAGATGCTGTGGGGTGAGGAGGGTCCCCTTGCTCCAGAGGACGAGATCGAGAGATGACATGGCGTACAACGTACCGAGCGTTCGACCGTACGCCAGAAGGTGGATGGCGTGATGTCACGGGCGTGTCGCTTCCGGCCCGCCACCGGTCGACCGGCTTGACCGCGACGCCTCGCGCGTGGATCCTACGCGCACCATGACAATAGTTGCCGGCCTGGCCGCCGCTCCACCACCGCCGGGCGCGCCGGATGTGCCGCCCACTGCGTTCGCCGTCCTCCGCGATGCGCTCACCGCCGCGAGGTTCGATGAGCCGACCGTTTCCGCCCGGCTCGGCGTGCCGTCGCTCTACGACGTGAAGCGCCTTGCCGATGGGCGGACGACGCTCGCATCGACCCCGGAAGACGCGAACGCCACTTTCGTTAGGCTCTTCATCGACAGCGAAACCCTCCCGACGTCGCTCGTCGAGCGCCTCCTGGGTACCGAGGTGTTCGGCGCGCTTCAGACGCTCAAGCTTGTGGCGCCAACGGCCGAGGGGACCGGGTTACTCGCGGCGACCGCGATGCTGTATCCGACGCAGGGGCTCTGGCTCGCGTCGGACCGCCAGCCGATGCGGGTGGCCGACCTGGCGCTGCTTCCGCAGGACTACGTGTTCAGCGCGTTGAACCCTCTCACGCGGGAGTATCTGGATGTGCTGCCCGACGCTCCGGGAGGCCGCGTGCTCGAGCTGTGCGCCGGGACGGGCGTGGCGGCGTTGCGCGCGGCACGCCGCGGGGCGGCCGAGGCGTGGGCGACGGACATCGCGCCGCGGTGCGTCGAGTTCTCACGGTTCAACGCCCAGCTGAACGGCCTCGCCGATCGGGTGCGTGCCGTGGAGAGCGATGCCTGGGCCGCGTTAGGCGCCGAGACGTTCGATCTCGTGGTGGCGCATCCGCCGTATGTGCCAGCGCTCTCCCATCGGTTCGATTTCCGCGATGGCGGAGCGGATGGCGAACAGGTCGCGCGCCGGATCGTCGAAGGGCTCGGCACCCACCTGCGCGCGGGCGGCCGCTACGTGATGCGAGCGGCGCTCAGCGATCGCCGCGACGCCCCGATCGCGAAGCGCGTTCGGGAGTGGCTCGGTACCGCCGGCGATGGGTTCGATCTCGTCGTGCTCGAAAATGGCGAGTACGGGCCGATGGAGGCGTACCGGAACGTGACGAAGGGTGGGAAGGATTTTGTCGACTGCGAGCAGTGGCTGCGGCACTTCGATGCGCTCGGCGTCGAGCGGTTCGCGGTGAGCGTTGTCGAATTGCGTCGCGACGCGGCGGGCCGGGCGCCTCTGACGGAGCGGCGGGTGGCGGGCAAGGCCCCCGACCATCGCGCCATCGACTGGGTGTTCCGTTGGGCGTGTCGGGCTGCTTCGCGAGGTGCGACGCCGGAAGCGCGGCTAGCGGGGCAGCGGCCCCGGGTAGCGCCAGGCGCTCGGCTCGCCGTGCACCTCGAGTCGGACGCATCGGGCGCGTGGTTCAATGTCGGTGCCGTGGTCGAGACTGCCTGGCCCACGCATGCCGTGGTGAAGGCGCCGCCGCTCGCCCCGACGCTGCTCGAGCTCTGCGATGGCACGCGCGACGTGTCGGCGATTCTCGGTGGCCTGCGGCAGGCGGGCCTGGTGGCTGGGGACGTCACTCGCGCCGACGTCGCACACCTCGTGGAGGTCCTGGCGGCCGCCGGTGCACTGGAACTGCCGGATTGCCCGATCCCCGCGGCAGTGGAAGCCTAACGCGATTATCGCGGACCGCGGAAGAAAACGTGCTCAACAGTTCCTTGTCCGGCCTGAACGAGCGCGCGAAACGGCACCGGCCAGACCGTTAGGAATAGGAAGCCGTACCACGCCCGGGTGGTTTACGACCATTGGCGTTCCAAAGAACATCGGAAGTCAGGGGATCGCGACGTAGCCGGCTACTGCGATGGCGCCGCTCGCCCATGGGCGCGCACCCTAAATCGGCGGTTAGATGCGGGTCATCGACGGTTGATCGATGTTCTGCATTCATGAGACGCTAACGTTGCGCGTTCTGCGCTTGCACTCGCTTGACATTTCATCACGCGCTCTGCACGATTGCGGCGCAGGAATTTTTTTTCTGCGGTGGAAGCCCTCCTCCCGGCTCTCACCGCCCAGCCGTCTTGTTTCGGCAGTGTCCCGAAATTTCCTGATCGCCCGCCCATCCGACCCTGGGGAGTCAACGCATGGCCGACAGCACACAGAAAAAACTCGAGCGCGTTCGCCCTCCGCGCGTCTCGATCGCGTACGAAGTGGAAACCGGCGGCGCGATCGAAAAGAAGGAGCTCCCATTCCTGATGGGCGTATTGGGCGACTTCAGCGGTCAGCCCACTGAACCGCTGCCGAAGCTGAAAGAGCGCAAGTTCGTCGAGGTGACGCCGGAAAACTTCGACGACGTGCTCGCCAGCATGAAGCCGCATCTCGCGTTCACCGTCGAGAACAAGCTGTCGGAAGACGCGAACGCCCCGAAGCTCGCGGTCGATCTCAATTTCCGGAGCATGGATGACTTCTCGCCCGAAGCCGTGGCGAAGCAGGTGAAGCCA
>Ga0068862_100002523_pt1 | contig 16200 bp, 15 predicted proteins | sample KBSSwiS52_FD_66598 | JGI IMG/M metagenome (GOLD analysis project Ga0068862, IMG submission 66598) | Switchgrass rhizosphere microbial communities from Kellogg Biological Station, Michigan, USA - KBS Switchgrass S5-2 | ecosystem: Host-associated > Plants > Roots > Rhizosphere > Soil ... | reverse complement strand
CCTTGCCACGTGCAGCGGCGACTGCCGTACCCGCGCCAACCTCTGTGAAGGTGCCATCCTGGTTATTTCGGAAGAGCAGGCTGGACGACGGGGTGAAGCTTCGTGGAATGCAGTACTCGTAGCGCTCCTGCTTGTCATCGCCGCACATGACCCGCTTGCCCGGACCATAGTCGACAAAGCTGCACACGAAGAGGTCCAACCATCCGTCGTTGTCGTAGTCGAACCACGCGGCACTCGTGGTCCAACCCGATGAAGACAGACCGGCCATCTTGGCGACATCGGTGAAGGTTCCGTCTCGGTTGTTGCGGTAGAGAATGAGCCGCCCGTATGCTGTGACCAGCGCGTCCGCGCTCCCGTCTTTGTTGTAATCGCCTGCGGCCACTCCCATGCCGAAGGTGCCGCCCGATACGCGCGCTTTGTCGGTGACATCGGTGAAGGTGCCATCGCCATTGTTGCGATACAGCGCGTTCTTGAGTGGCCGCTTCGGCGAATAGAAGTCCGAGGGGCCGCTGTTGACGAGATAGATATCCATCCACCCGTCGTTGTCGTAGTCGAGAAAGGCGCCTCCCGGCCCGAGAGTCTCCGGCAAGTACCTCTTGTCCGACATCGCATTGTCATGACGCCAGTCGATGCCCGTGACCCGCGCCGGCACCTCCTCGAAAAGAAGTGCGGCTGCGCCACTGCCGATCCTCGCTGGCAGCACGGAATACGCGACAAGTAACGCGAACGCAAAACGAACGCAGCAGCCGCTGTTCGTCAATGCTGCTGCAGCCCTCGTTCAAGGACGGTCCTCGGGAACGGCAGGACAGTGGTCCCGACCACGAACTTTGTTGCATTGTCCGCGTCGTTCACGAACACAGCCGCGATCACGGATCGAAAGCCCGCGCTCCAATTACTTGCCCCGTTCCACGTGAACCCAGCACCGGGAGTTTGCACTGCGGGCAAGACCACGCCAATCACGCTGGTAACGGCATTGTCCTGTGCGACGTATTCAAGGGTCGCGCCTTCTCCGAGGTTCAACGTCTGAATCCTGCTCGCCAGCACTCGGGAGAAATTCAACGCGTCTCGGATTTCCATCCGTGCGTCGACGACTTCGTCGCCGAAGTTCGTCAGGGTCAGCACCGCCCGTTCGCCGGGTATCAGAACACCGCCCGAACGGACGGCGCCTTTGATGCCGACCGGGTTCGAGAGCAGCGCCGAAATGACCTGCGGAGGCGGCTGTGCGGAGATTCGGCCCGGCGGCAGAATCGTCCAGACGGCCCCGAACACGGCCATCGTGGCTGCCGCTCCAATCCAGTGTTTGCCGATGAAGGTACGCATGCGATCACTCTCCCCTCGGATTAGCGGGCAGCATGAGGCCCAAGTTGTGAACGCAGAAATTCGATCGGAAGGCCGGTACGGATGTCCGGCGCGCTGCGGTTGGTTGATTCCGGTTCCACCACGCGGCGACTCCTCGCGATGGGGACGCGAAGTCGGAGCCTACGCTCCCGCGTGGCCACAGTCAATGAGCGCGAATCAGCCCCTGTTGAGCTTGAAGAGGCTTGGGCTCAGCGCGGCGCAAGTCTCAAGTTTCAAGGCTCAAGGCTCACTGAGAGTTGAAACTTGAAACTTGAGAGTTGAGGAGCGCCTCGATCTTCTCGAGCAGCTGCTGGAAGCGGACCGGCTTGGTGTCGAAGTCGTCGCCGCCGGCCGCCAGCGCCATATCGCGGTCGCTCGTCATGGCGTGCGCGCTGAGGACGATGATGGGAATGTGCGCGGTCGAGACGTCGCCCTTCAGCTGACGCGTCGCTTCCCAGCCGTCGATGCCGGGCAGCCCGAGGTCCATCAGAATCAGATCCGGCGACGCCGAGCGGCCCTTCGAGACCGCTTCGTGGCCGTCAACCGCGAGCTCGACTCGATAGCCCCGGCGTGCCAGGCGGCGTGACAGCGCGTCGCGGCTGGCTTCGTTGTCTTCGACGACCAGGATGGTCGCTGGGCCTCGTGCATCCATCGGCTACGCGACCCTCGCCGGTGCGCCGGCGTCGGCCGCGCTCTCGTGTCCGGAAAGCGGCAGGCGGACCACGAAGCGGGCCCCTTCTCCGGGCGCGCTCTGGACCGTTACCGAACCGCCTATCAATTGACAGAAGCGCGAGACAAGCGCGAGCCCCAGGCCGGTGCCGCCGTACTTGCGCGTCGTGGTGACGTCGGCCTGGGTGAACGGCTCGAAGATCTTCTCCGTCTGGGCCTGCGTCATGCCGACGCCGGTGTCCGTGACCGCGAACTCGACGCAGGGCCGTCCTGCCATCGTGCCTTGACGGACGTCGAGCGTGACCGCGCCGTCGCGGGTGAACTTGCCGGCGTTGCTCAGCAGGTTCAGCAGGATCTGCCGGGTCTTCGTCAGGTCGGAGTCCATCGTGCCCAGCGTGTCCTCGCAGTGGACATTCAGCCGGTTGTTGTTCTTCTGGACCAGCGGCGCCGCGGTATCGAGCAGCTCGTCGATCATCGTCCGGACATCGAACGTCTCGATGGACAGCGACATCTTGCCGGCTTCGATCTTCGAGAGATCGAGGATGTCGTTGATCAGCTCGAGCAGGTGTTTGCCGGCGGACTGGATCTTCTGCAGATCGGTAATCGACCCCTGTTGTCCGTGATCGGCCGCTTCCTCCTGCAGTAACTCGCTGTAGAGGATGATCGCGTTGAGCGGCGTGCGCAGCTCGTGGCTCATGCTGGCGAGGAAATCGCTCTTGGCGCGGGTCGCCGCCTCCGCATGACGCTGGGTGACACGAAGTTGATCGACGAGCCCGCTCAGCTGCTGCGCGTTGGTTCGCTGAATCTCGTGGGCTTCCTCGAGGTCTTTGGCGCGCCGTTTCAGCTCGGCCTCGGCCCGTTTGCGCTCGATGCCGACGGCGACCCCGTCGGCGACTGCCGCCATCGTGTCCTGCATCGAAGACGAGAACTCGCGGCGCGAGAAGATCGTCATGACGCCGACCAGTTTCGAGTCCACCAGCAGGGGATATCCGGCGAACGCGACCATCCCTTCGCGGCGCGCCCAGAGCGCGTCGTCCAGGTGCGGGTCGATCTGCTCAGCCGGCGACAACTGCGGTGTCCGCTCGAGGGCAATCATGCCGACCGACAACACGCCGATCGGCACCTTCGCCTGGGGGCCGTCCAGCTGGGTGTGCGTGCCGGCGCTGGCCTGCAGTTCCAGCATCCGCTCGGCGTCGTTCAGGGTCCAGATGCGCGCGAGGCCGCTGTCGAGATGCTTGACCAGCGCCTCGGTGCACTGCTGCAGCATGGTGCGCAGCTCGGTCCCGCGCGTCAGCGCCAGACCGACGGCCGACGTCAGGGACGCCAGGGCCCGCTCGTCGTTCTCCGCCTGCTGGCGGGTGCGGACCTCCTGTTCGAGCGCCGCCGTGCGCTCCGCCGTCTGCCGCATTTCCGCGAGGCCGCGGACGCATGCCATGAGCAGGAACACGTCCTCGAAGAACACCCACGCGGCGTGCTCCAGCCACCGCCACTGGCTCGCGACGAACACGCCATAGACCGACTGCGGCCAGAACAGGCCGCGCAGCATGTGATCCAGCGCGACGACGACAGTGGCGGGAATCAGGACGCGCCAGTCGCGATAGAACGCCAGGAACGCCAGCGAGCCGAAGACGTGGAAGTGCGTTTCGATGCGTCCGCCCGTGAGATGGATCAGCAGGGCGCCCGCCAGCATCTGGGCGACGCCGATCGTGAAACGCGTGGATGGCCGGCCGGGTCTCAGGATGCCGAGCGCCGCCGGAAACAGATTGATGATCCCGCCGAGAATGATGGCCGCCCAGACGTGGACGTGCGTTCGGCTGGCGGTGCCCGACCAGGCGAGCGGCGAGATCCACAGCGCGAACAGGATGCCGGCGACCCACTGGAAAACGAGGAGGCCGGCAAACAGCCGGTCCGTCCGCTGATGGAGATCGGACTGGTACTGTTCGAAGAGTTGAGTAGCGCGGCTTCCGGTCGGAACGGCTTGCGGCATCGATTGACCCTGCCTGACTTACTCAGCTGCCCGACGCGAACAGCGGGCAACCGTACACGTCGGTACCCGTGCGTGCGCTTCCCCCGCCGTTCAACAGCGCGAGCAGCGACTGCCGTCCGGCGTTATCGCCCTCATGCGCGCGGGAACCGGTGATTCCGCCGCTGAACTGCAAGTGGCCGTTCTGGTCGTACAACAACGTCTGTCCCGACGTCGCGGCCCCGAACGCCCGCGCTTCCACGCCGTCGTCGTCTCGAACGACCGACACGTCGCGCAGCCGCTTCGCGGTCCGCCAGAGATCCGTCTGTTCCCATCCCTCGCCAAAGGTCGCGGGTTTCAAGAACACGACGTAGGTCTTCGGATGAACGTCGGAGCGCGCGAGCAACTCTTCCAGCTCGCCGAGGCTCGCGCGCGAGCACGTGCACTGCGGGTGCGCGAGCATGACGAGCGTCGGGGTGTCCGCCGCCGGCGTGAGATGCGAGTGCGACGGCCACGATGCGGGCGCGTTCGCTGCTTCGCCCGGCGCGTTGTCGTACTGCCAGAGCACCGCCAGGCCGACCGCGGCGAGGCACAGCCACACGACGGCCACGGCGCCGAACCAGTAGCGGCTCAATGGGCTAACTCGCAGTCAATAAGGCACACAATAAGACTCGATAGAGCAATAGGATCGCCACCCGGAACTCGACGAATCCAGTCAACGAACTCATGCGTTTGCAGCAACTTAAGTGGTAGAGACAATCCAAGAGATCCGGCTTCTGTGTTCCATAAAGAAACAGATTGGCGCGAAAGCGTTAGCCAATGACCGTTTTTGAGTCAGTTGCGAGGCGCTTATATTTAGGGTTCAGGGTGTTCTTCGTGAAAGACCAACGGTGGGCGATCGTCATGGCGGCTGCGGCACTCTCGCTCGAAAGCTGCGGCGACAACCGGCTGCCGACCGCGCCTTCCGAGCTGACGACGGGCGTCGTCATCTATCAGCACGCCAATTTTCTTGGCGAGTCCGCGCACATCACGTCGGATATCGAGAATCTCGAGAGCGTACGCGGCCCCTGCGTGCGAACCGACACGGACGCGAACGGCAACTCTTCGTCGACCGACAGCTGGGACGACTGCGCGTCGTCGATCCGCGTGGCGCCCGGCTGGCGCGCGACGCTCTACGAGGACCCGAAGTTCAAGGGATGGGCGGCCGACGTCGGTGAAGAGAACGTCGCGAACTATCAGCTGGTGCGAGGCCCGTGCTCGCGCGATACGTTCAACGACTGCGCGTCGTCGATCCGTGTCTTTCGCGTGCGCTGAATCCTGCCCGGTTGCGCACCCGTTTAAGCCCAGCCGTTAAGGCTCGCTGTTGCTTTCACACTCGCTGAACGTTGTCCCTTTACATGCAGGCTCCCGTCGGGCACATTGCTCACCAGCGCATCTCGCACACGCAGGGACGGATCAGAGGAGGATCGTCATGGCCGACGTGAAGGTCCCTCGGAAATACTGGTGGGTCGCTGTCGTCGCCCTGCCTGTGGTGCTGGCGATCATCGCGATCCTGCCAGGGCTGCGCAAGTCGTCCGCCAGTTCGAGTGCCGGCACGAACACCACCATCACCGGGAACAACAACACCGTCTCGTTCGATTACTCCACACACAATACGTTCGTCACCAACGTCAACGTGATCGCGCGAGAGTACGAACTGCTGACCGGCCGTCCGCTGAGCGGCGATCTGAGGCAACAGATCGAGGCCGCGGTGGCCGCGGCGATGCAGAGCAATCACGCCGAGAGCGCCCGGCTATTCGAGAAGGTCGCCGAGGGCGCACCGGTTCCTGCCGTCTATAACAACCTTGGCGTCGAGTACGCCAGGACGCAGAACCCCGAAGCGTCGCGGCGCGCCTTCGAGTTGTCGAAGGCGAAGATCGCCCAACTGGCCGAGGCCGTCGCCAGGAATCGTCCGCTGGCAGACGATGCCCTGAAGCCGCCCCCGAGTTCGGGCGCGAGTGTGCGCACCGAGTCAAGTTCAGTGCCGGCGATGGTGATCGAGCCGTTTGGTGCGCCGTACGTGAGGCCCGGCGAGATGCATGTGATCGCGCACGGCACACCGGTCACCGGCTCGTACCAGATCAAGTACAAGCCTGAGGCCGGGACAACAGTCGTCATGGAACCGGGCGCATACGATGTCCTGTTCAAGGTGAGCGGCCATGGAGCGGGGTTCGTATTCGCCTCGAACGTCGTCGTGCGCGAAGGCACACTGACCCGCGTCAACCCCAACGGGCTCGTCGGCGGCATCGCCGTGGAAGCCGTGTCGAAGAAGGGATTCCCGCTTTTGAAGGACGTCGAGTTCATCGATCGGGCCACCGGCGACAAGCGGATCCTCGCCCAGCAAACCGACAGGATGGGAGTGACGCTGCCGCTGGCGCCGGGCGCGTACGATGCAGTGGGCACCACCACCGACGGGCAGAAGAAGGAACTCGCCACGAACCTCGCCGTACACGCCGGTCAGATCACGAAGTTCGACACGCTGGGCCAGATGGCCTCGATCATCGTGCATGCGCCGAACGTGAAAGGGCTCGACATGAAGGCGGTCTACGCGCTGAAGGCCGGCACCAACCAGATTCACGGGAAGGTGGAGGCGTGGGACGTGCCGATCCTCGTCGCAGGCGGCGTCACGTATGACATTGCGCTCGAACAGTCGGCCGGACTGACGCGGATCAAAACCGGTATCACCCCCGGGCGCGGCGAACTCGTCGAGATTCGCTGATTACTTCTGAGGCTTGCGCCGCATTCGCCATGCCTCGCGATCGGCTTCCGAGACGTTCGCCCAGTCGTTCGGCGTCTCGTCGGGGTCGAGCGCTTCCTGGGGCGGGCGGAGGTCGGGCGGCACGTGCTGCAGGTTGACGCGGATGCGCGTCCAGGTGTGAAAGCGTCCCCGCATCGCGTCCACGAGCACGTCGGCCGGCTGCAGGTGCGAGGCAGCCTCGGGGTGACGCGCTTTCCAGCGCTCGAGCCCCGCGAGCGCATCGTCTTTTTTTCCTGATCGCGCGATCTCGACCAGCGGACGCTTCGGGACCCGGCGAGGCTTCGGTGAGCTATCGCCGGTGTTCCCGTCTTTCGGCATCCGGCGACGCGATGGTTGAACGCGCGCCGGCTCGCCCGGCTGTTTCTTGTAGTTCGGCGGCCACGGCGCATCGCCCTGCCCGTCGCGCTCCTGCCTGGCCGAGAGATCCAGCAGGCGATCGATCGCACACGGGTGGTCGTCGATGGCGGCGTGCCGATCGCCGATGCTGGCGAAGCGCGACGGCATCGTCGCGAGCGTGAAATCCTCCGGCTCGCAGCTGTCGATTTCGTCCCACGTCAACGGCGCGGACACGCGCGCGTCCGGCTTCGGCCGGACCGAATAGGCGCTGGCGATCGTCCGGTCCTTGGCGTTCTGGTTGTAATCGAGGAACACGCCCTGGCGCTCTTCCTTCCACCACTTGCTGGTGGCGAGCGCCGGCGCGCGGCGTTCGACTTCGCGGGCGAATGCGAGCGCGGCGCGGCGCACCTGGTCGAACGTCCACCGCTGGTGGATGCGAACGTAGATATGCATCCCGCGCGAGCCCGAGGTCTTCGGCCAGCCGACGAGCCCCAGGTCGTCGAGCGTGGCGCGCACGACATGCGCGACTTCACGCAGCTGCGTCCACGGCACCCCGGGCACGGGATCGAGATCGATCCGCAGCTCGTCCGGGTGATCGAGATCGCCGGCGCGAACCGGATGCGGATGCAGCTCGAGACAGGCGAGGTTGGCCATCCACGCCAGCGTGGCGGCGTCGCGTGGCACCACTTCTTCGGCGGTGCGTCCGGACGGGAAGCTCAACGCGACGACCTCGATCCACGGCGGCCGCGAATCGGGCGCGCGCTTCTGATAGAAGAACTCGCCGTCGATCCCGTTGGGATAGCGGACGAGGACCGTCGGCCGGCCGCGCGCTCCGCGCAACGCGCCGTCGGCGACCGCGAGGTAGTAGTGGACGAGATCGAGCTTGGTGTACCCCGCTTGAGGGAACAACACCTTGCGCGGGTTCGAAATCGTCACGTCGTGCCCCGCGACGGTCACGATTTCCTGCTCGGCCGGACGCGCCATCAGGCCGCCGACCCGGCCGACTCCACTTCGCGGAGCCGGCGTTCGAGAAAGCGGCGTTCGGCGTCGTTCGACGCGAGCGCAATGGCCCGGGTGTAGGCCGTCGCCGCGTCTGTCGTGCGTCCGAGCCGGCGCAGCAGATCCGCGCGCGTCGCATGAAACAGGTGGTAGCCGTCGAGATCGCCCTGGGCGCCGAGCGCATCGACCAGCGCGAGCGCGGGGTCGGCACCGACCACCATCGCGATCGCCACGGCCCGGTTCAGCGCCACGACCGGGGAAGGCTGGACACGTTCGAGCACATCGTACAAACGCACGATTTGCGGCCAGTCCGTCTCTTCTGCCCGCGCGGCTTGACAGTGCAGCGCCGCGATCGCGGCCTGCAATGCGAACGGACCCGGCCCGCCGCGCAGTGCGGTTTCGACCAGCGGCAGCGCTTCCGCGATCTGCTGCTGGTTCCAGCGCGTGCGGTCCTGCTCTTCGAGCACGACGAGATCGCCGGCGGCGTCGGTCCGCGCGTCGCGCCGCGAGTCGTGCAGCAGCATCAACGCCACGAGCGCGGTGGCCTCCGCCGGCGCCGGCGTCATCAACGCTCGCACCAGCCGTCCCAGACGGATCGCCTCTGCCGAGATGTCCGTCCGTACGAGCGGCCCGCCGCGCGTCGGCGCATATCCTTCGTTGAAGATCAGATAGATCACCGTCAGCACTGCGTCCAGACGCGCCGGCATGTCGTTGGTGTCGGGCACGACGTAAGGGATGCCGGCATCGCGAATCTTCCGTTTCGCCCGCACCAGCCGCTGGGCCATCGTCGCGGGCGGAACGAGAAACGCGCGCGCGATTTCGTCGGTCTCGAGCCCGCCCAGCGTCCGAAGCGTCAGCGCGACCTGGGCGTCGAGCGCCAGGGCAGGATGGCAGCAGGTGAAGATCAGGCGCAGCCGATCGTCCGGGATCTCGCTCGTGTCGTAGTCAGGTTCCTCGACCGTCCGGTTGAACCATGACGGCCCGTGTGCGTCGAGCGCCTCGGACGACTTCTGACGCCGCCGGAGCCGGTCGATCGCCTTGTGGCGGGCCGTCTGGATGATCCAGGCGCGCGGAAACTCGGGCACCCCTGAGTCGCGCCACTGGTCGATGGCGGCTGTAAATGCCTCCTGGGCCGTCTCTTCGGCCAGATCGAAGTCGCCCAGCAGCCGGATGAGCGCCGCCACGATCCGGCCCCAATCCGACCGGTAAACGGCGTCGACCGCGGCCGCGGCGTCCTGGACCCCCTGAGACATAACCGATGGTAAATACTTTATCGGCGGGGTGTCGATCCTGGCCCTTGTCGTTCGATTCACTGATGGAGGCACACACATGAAATACATGCTGCTGATTCACGACGACGAGAAGGCGTGGGCGAAGTTGACCGAGGCGGAGCGCGGGAAAATCTACGCGGAATACGGCCAGTTCGGCCAGAGCGTCAAAGCGTCCGGTAACTACCTGGCGGGCGCGCAGTTGCAGCCGACGACGATGGCGACCAGCGTGCGCGTGCGTGAGGGCAAACGCCTCGTCACCGACGGGCCGTTCGCCGAGACCCGCGAACAGCTCGGCGGGTACTACCTGATCGAAGCGAAGGATCTCGACGAGGCGATCGGGATCGCCGCGCGAATTCCGTCGGCGAAAGTCGGCACTATCGAGGTGCGGCCGGTCGTCGAGATGGGGCAGCCGGCGGCCACCGCGGTCTCAACGTAGAATGACCGCGCATGCGCGTGGCGATCGTCGGCGGGCCGGGCATCGGCAAGAGCACGCTCGTCCGGCAGCTCGCTGACCTGTATCACAACGCGGCGTATGGAGAGGGCGAAGAAGGCGTCTGGGATCCGCGGGTCCTCGAAGACATCGACGCGGGCCGGAACCCCGTCGGGGTGACGGCCTACTTCGCCCGTCTCTACGATGCGAACTATCGCGATGCCGCCGACAGCGATCGTCCCGGCAAAGTCATCTTCTTCGAGGGCGCGCGCATCACGCTCGAAGCCCACATCGCCGAGTACCCGCCGGAGTACCACGCCGAGCTCCACAAGGTGCTGGCGATCGGCGACGCGTGGAACCCGGATCGCGTCATCGTCCTCACCTCCAACACCGAGACGATCGAGAAGCACATCAGACAGCGAAACCGGCCGCACGAGAGCGCCGAGAACATGGTGCGTCGCTTCCGGCTGATCGACGCCGAGTTCCGACGGCTCGCGCCGGGCTATCCGAACACGGTCGTCATCAACCGCGACCACATGGAGTTTCACGAGCGCGCCGGGCTGGTCGCGATCGTCAAGGCCGCTGGGCTCCCGATGTTCAGCGAGATTCCATACGAGAAACTCGACCGCTACGACGTGCGCTAGTTATTCATGACCTCGATCCGGTCCGGGCGTTGCAAACCGACATGCCCGGAGGAGACATGAGAAAAACAATCTGGACAGGAGTATCAACAGTAATTGTGGGCTTTGCGACGGTGGTGGGCGCACAGACGACGTCTGCACCGCAGAGCACGACGCCGGCCACCGAGGCGCAAATTACAGTCACAGGGTGCCTGAAGCAGGGCGTGATGACGGTTGGAACAGCTGGGACCGCCGGGGTGGCTGGAACGGCTGGGACCGCGGGAACCGCCGGCACGACGGGAACCGCCACAACCGGCGACAGCAATGAAGCGGCGCTTCTGTTCACGTTGGTGAACGCGACGTCCGGACCGGCCGACGCGACGAGTACAACCGACGCAGCAGGCACGACCGGCACCGCGAGCACGACGGGCGCGGCAACCGCGACCAGCGGGACGTCGGGTCAAACCTATCGCCTCATCGCGAATCCGTCGGCGCTGAGCCCGCTCGTCGGCAAGAAGCTGGCGCTGACGGGCGTGCTCGATCCGCAAGACAACGCCACGTTGTCGACCGACCCGGCGGCTGGGTCCGATGCGCATGCACCGGTGCTTCGAGTCAAGTCGGGCAAAATCGTTGCGGCGTCGTGCCAGTAATCGCGACAATCTGAACGCACACCGGCGGGAAACGGCGAGCGAATCGTCGTTTCCCGTCTCCCGCCTCCTTTGCTCCCCACTCCCCAGTCCCTGGTCCCCACGCATCCGTGGCCAGCGAGCCTCTAGCCCCGAGCCCCTATGTCCGTATATCTTGACGAGCGAGGAGGTGCACCATGCTGAGTCGTCGTCAATTCCTCAGTGCTGGTCTCGGCGCTGCCGTCGCTGCCCGGGCGTACGCGCGTCCCGGCGACAGGATGCGCTACGCCATGAGCGGCCATCAGTTCCGCACGACGCCGCCGCATCCGGAGACCGGGATCAAGATGGCGGCGCGGTACGGGTACCACGGCATCGAACCGTTCCAGGATGACATCCCGCAATACCTCAAGCAGCCGCCCGATCAATTCAAGAAAGTGCTCGACGCCGCCGGGCTCGCGCTGTGCACTGTGGGCAGCGGCGGAGAGTACCTCGACGCCGCCCGGTTCCAGGAGACGATCGAGAGCAATGCCGCCCGTGCGCGTTACGTGGCGCATTTCGGTTGCACGCACCTGAAGGTCAATCTGAGCAAGCGAATCGGTGCCGACAACCTGAGCGCCGCGAACGCCAAAACACTGGCGAGGAATCTCAACGAAGTCGGCAAGCGAACCGCCGATGCCGGCGTCAGGTTCGCGTTCCATCCCCACGCCTGGACGCTCGTGGAGCGGCAACCCGAGCTGGACATGGTGATGGAGATGACCGATCCCAAACTCGTGTTTCTCGTGCTCGACACCGGGCATGCGACGTTGGGCGGCATCGACCCCGTGAAATGCCTTCGCGACCACTACTCGCGGATCGCGGCCATCCATCTCAAGGATGCGGAGGCCAAGTACAGCACCGCCGGCGGCTGGAAGGGCCCGGCACCGAGCGAAGAGGAACACAACCGCGTCAACCTCTATAAGCGCCTCGGCGCCGGAGGCGTGGACTTCCCTGCGTTCTTCCGCGTTCTGCGCGAGCGCAGCTACGACGGGTGGGTCACGCTGGACTTTGACGCGCCGAGGCCTGGCGAGGGTACGGTCGAGCAGGACATGAACTCCCACAAGAAGTACCTGCTCGAGACGCTGCACGCGGATTTGAGAAGCTGACCGGCTTCATCGCGCGCCCGCGATGAACTGCCGGACGACGGCGTCGATGTCGCCGTCGGCGCTGAAGCCGAGCCGAAGCGCGCGGCTGATGTCGAAGGCGCCCGGCCAGGTGCGGACGAGGCGCCAGATCCGCTGATCGATTTCACAGCGAACGCGCGATCGAACCTCGGCGCCCGCCAACCGCTCGAGGCTCGCCAGCATCTCTTCCGGCGTGACCGTCAAACCCGGAAGGTTGATGTTGCGCCGGCCCTCCAACGCCGATTGATCGAGCCCGGCGGCGTGCACCAGATTCTGCGTGACGACATCTGGCGAGCTGATCCACAAGCGCGTATCGAGCGGCACGGGACACACCGTATCGACGCCGGCGAGCGGCTCGCGGATGATGCCGCTGACGAACGACGACGCCGCCGCGTTGGGCGCACCGGGCCGCACCGCAATCGTCGGCAGACGGCAGACGACGCCGTCGATGAATCCTCTCCGCGAGTACTCGTTGACGAGGAGCTCGTCGATGGCCTTTGCCGATCCGTAGGACGATTGCGGCGTCACCGCCGCGGAATCAGGGACAACCGCGGGCAGAGAGCCGCCGAAGACGGCGACGGTGCTCGTGAAGATGAAACGCGGCGGTTTCTTCAGACGCCGGCAGGCCTCAAGGAGTGCGCGCGTCGCGTCGACGTTCACCTTCATGCCGAGGTCGAACTCGGCCTCGGCCTGACCGCTGACGATGGCCGCCAGGTGGTACACGATGTCCACGTCGTTGTCGACGATGGAACGCGTGAAGTCGTCGTCGGTGATGGTGCCGGTTCTGCAGTCGACGCGAGGGTCGTCGAAAACGCAAGGCACGGTGTCGACCGCCACCAGCCTCGACAGCGGCGGCAATCCGGGGATGCCCGCGAGCGCCGCTCTGGCCAGCCGGCCGCCGAGAAACCCTGCCGCTCCGGTGACGAGTAGTTTCATGAACGATCCCGTGTTAGTGTCCCGTCTTTGAGACTCGACACGAGGATGGCTGCGTGAGCACACCCCCGAAAGTGGCGATTGTAACGGGTGCGGGAACGGGAATTGGCAGGGCTGTCGCGCTGGCCCTCCTCGAAGCCGGCTTTTCCGTCGTTCTCGCCGGCCGGCGCGAGCCGTTGCTGGCACAGACGATGGCGGATGCCGGTTCGCATCGTACGCGCGCGCTCGCGGTGCCGACCGACGTCGCCGACCCGGCGTCCGTGCGCGCGCTGTTCGCCGCCGCGCACGACGCCTTCGGACGGCTCGACGTGCTGTTCAACAACGCCGGCATCGCGACACGTGGCGTGCCGATCGAGGAGTTGACCGTCGAACAGTGGAAGTCGGTCGTCGATGTCAACCTGACCGGCGCGTTTCTCTGCACCCAGCAGGCGTTTCGCCTGATGAAGGATCAAGAGCCGCAGGGCGGGCGCATCATCAACAACGGATCGATTTCAGCGTACACCCCGCGTCCACACTCCGCGCCCTATACCGCCACCAAGCACGCCATCACCGGGCTCACCAAGTCGACGTCGCTCGACGGACGGCGATTCAATATCGCGTGCGGGCAGATCGACATCGGCAATGCCGCCACGGACATGACGGCGTCGTTCGCCGACGGGGTCTTGCAGGCCAACGGTCAGACGGCGGCGGAGCCGCGCCTGGACGTCGGGCACGTCGCGCAGGCGGTCGTGTACATGGCGAGCCTGCCGCTCGAAGCGAACGTACAGTTCATTACGGTCATGGCGACGAAGATGCCGTTCATTGGCCGAGGATAAGGAAGGATCACATGAGCCGTCAGACCAGTCTTCATGTTGCTCTGACCGCTGCGATCACCATCGCCGCGGCCGCCATGGCGTTCGCCGCCGACCCGAATCCGTACCTCGGTCGTTGGAATCTGACCGGGATCGGCCCGGACGGCGGCATCTATTGGCTCGAGATCCGCGATGAAGGAGGGCAGCTGACCGGGATGTTCCTCAATCGCGGCGGCAGCCCCGTCAAGCTCGCCACCGTGAAGGTCGAAAACGGCGAGCTGTTCTTCCAGGGCGCGCCGCCACAGCGCGGCCCGGCACCCGAGTATCGAGCGCGCATTCAGGGCAGCGCGCTGAAGGGCACGATCAAGACGCCCACACGCACGATCGAGTTCACCGGTGCGCGCCCGCCGAAGTGGGCGCCGGCCGACGCCAACGCGACTCACACGCTGGGCAAGCCGATCGAGCTCTTCGACGGCTCGTCGATGGATGCCTGGGGCGTGCAGGACCAGACCAAACCGTCAGGCTGGACGGTCGTCGACGGCACGATGACGAACACGCCGCACGCCAACAACCTGGTCTCGAAGCAGAAGTTCCAGGACTTCAAGATCCACGCGGAGTACAAGCTCGAGACGAACAGCAACAGCGGCATCTACCTGCGCGGGCGCTACGAACTGCAGGTGCTCGACGACTACGGCAAGCCGCCCGAAACGCACGGCCACATGTCGATTTACGCGTGGAAGGCCCCGGCGGTGAACGCGAGCAAGCCAGCCGGTGAGTGGCAGACCATGGACGCCACCGTCGTCGGCAACAAGGTTACGGTCGTTCTGAACGGCAAGAAGGTGCACGACAACGCCACGCTGGAAGCGATCACGGGCGGCGCGCTCGACGCGGCCGAAACCGAGCCCGGCCCGATCATGATCCAGGGGGATCACGAGAAGGTGACGTATCGAAAAGTGACCATCACGCCGATCGTGGACGGGCGGTAACGAAGGGGCGAGTTACAACGCGCCCACGCGCGCCGCGACATAGTAGAGCGCGAATCCCGTCATCACCACTGTTGCGATCCACAGCATGATGGTGGTGGCCATCGACGGACGGATATCGGCCGGCAGGCTGGTGTGTCGCAGGTATAAGGCGGCGATGCCGATCAGCGGCAGGAGCGCCGACTGCGCCAGTCCGCCGGCCAGCACCATCTGCACCGGCGACTCGATGAACCAGTAAAACACGGCCGGCAGCACCGAGAGCGCGACGAGAAATCCGTTGCGCCATTGCCGGCGGCTGCGGGTGTCGTCGCGCAGGTACATGCCGCCGATGCGCATCGCGTCGGCGAACAGCCGCGAGTGGGCGGCCGTCGCCGCAAAAATCGTCCCGTACAACGTCACGACCGCACCGGCGTAGAACAGCCAGAGCGCCCAGTCGCCGAGCGTTTGCGTGTAGATCTGCGACAGCACTCGCACGGTGTCACGCTCCGCCGGCACGACACCCATCCGGTGCAGCACACCGGCGCCGAGCAGGTAGAAGGCGACCGTTGCCAACGTATAGATCACGAGCGAGCACGCGATGTCGAGATGCATGACGCGGATCCAGCCGCGGGCGCGCGAGGTCCAGGCCGCCGATCCATCTCGCGGCCCGACGAATCGCGCATAGCCTTTTTCGACGCACCAGTATGGGTACTGCACCAGCTCGGTCGCGCCGACACCGGTCATCCCGAACACGGCAATCGCGGTGGCGAGGCCCGCGGCCGGCAGCCGTAGGCTCAGTCCGCCGGCGAGAGCGCTGGTCGTGATCGCGTCCGATCGCAGCAGCACCGCGGCCGCGCAGATCGTCAGCATCGTGAAGAACCCGACTTTGACAATGGCCAGCTTCTCGATGCGCTCGCAGCCGCCACCGAGCAGAATGCCGATGGTGAGCAGGAGACAAATGCCAACCCAGAGGTTCAACGGGATCGCAGGGGCCAGCAGGTGCAGGACCTGCGCCACACCGCCGTACATGCCGCCGACCTGGAGCAGCGTCAACGCCACCGTGATGCCCCAGGCCCACACCAGCCAGCTGACGCCGAGACGCGGCCCAGGCACACGGTCGAACCCCTCGAGACCGGTATGTCCGGTGGCAATGGTGTAGCGCCCCAACTCCGCCTGGACGACCGGCTTGATCACGCAGCTGACCAGGATGATCCACAGCGCGGCAAACCCGACTTGCGCGCCCAGCGTCGTCGTTGCGATCAATTCGCCCGATCCGACGATGGCGGCGGCGAGGACCATGCCGGG
>Ga0068862_100002518_pt1 | contig 16212 bp, 14 predicted proteins | sample KBSSwiS52_FD_66598 | JGI IMG/M metagenome (GOLD analysis project Ga0068862, IMG submission 66598) | Switchgrass rhizosphere microbial communities from Kellogg Biological Station, Michigan, USA - KBS Switchgrass S5-2 | ecosystem: Host-associated > Plants > Roots > Rhizosphere > Soil ... | reverse complement strand
GCTAGTCGTGTTACCACACTTCAGACGTCGCGAGCCCAATTTCCATGGTCGACAACCCTGCGACCTGCACCTTCACGTCAGCGATCTCCGCCGTGTGCCCACGAACTGCGGAACCCGGGTTTCTCAATAGCGGGCAGAGCGTGTACCTGCTCGGCATATCCGTCTCAACGGCTCGCGTGGTACCGGAAAATCGTCATTAGGTGGCGATCGACGGGTGGGTATCGCTCCTAGCGTTGATCATCTCTCGCGGAAGAGGTCCAGTACACGCTCGACCACGGCAACTGTTGGTCCGCGTACCAGGACACCAAGCTCCAAGTTGGGGCCACCGAGACCGGCTCCGGTCACGTTGGCGCTGCCGATATAAGCGGCGCGGGCGTCGGACGTGCAGGCTTTGAGATGCGCCCAAGGGGCATCTTGCCGCAAAGCGGTGATCGATAAATTGGTAATGTCACCGTCACCAATGATCTTCGATCGAAGTTCGTTGAGAGCTCCGCCTGCGTGGGTGGATCGGGTGGGAAGCATGATCTCCAGGTGGACACCACGCGAGGTCGCTGCCGCGAGCGCATCGGCGAGATAAAAGACGCCGTGGCGGTCGATGAAGGGAGCAGCAAGTCGGATGGTCCTAGTGGCTTCGTTGATGAGTTGAACCAAGGTCTCGCCGGTGGTGCGCCGCAGTCCGAGGGGGAGGGACGATGTTCCGGGCAGTGAGGCGACGAGGTCCCAAGGTTCGACGGCGGCGACCGATCGGCGTCCCGCCACCCAGGCGGCTCCGAGATCACAGGCTATGCCAATCCGGGTCGGGTCATCTCCCAGCCGAGACCGGAGGACGTCGACGAGATCGGGCTCAAAGCCTGCGTGGCTAGCTCGTTGGCGGTCGGTGCGGGGGTTGGAAAGGACGTCTGCGAGGCTGCGTGCGGCTTTCCACGGGTCGGCGGCTGCGTAAAGCACGCCGCCAACGAGTTCTGCATCGTGCATGGTCAGATCGCACTCCGAATGAAGCCGGACTCGCCGAAGAGTTCGGACCGGTCGAGGAAGCGATTGAACCACCGGCACGAGGGTTCACCGAGGTGAAGGCATGCCATGCATGCCCCGCCGCCGCTTCGACAGCCCGGATCGAGTGCGCAGCGTGATTCGCCCGAAACGAAGTCATTCAGAAAGCGATGCAGCGATGTTTCGAATACGGCTTGGAGGCCGCCGAGCACGAAGTCGCCGCGGGACGCGGCGTAGATGATAAATGAGAAGTGGTGCGGCAGGAGGTACTCGGCTAGACCGTCGCGCTCGATGCCAGCGAAGGCGGCAAGCCTTCGGATCGCTCTGTGTGCGTATGAATGTAGTAGCGAGAGGACGCTACCGCCGAGTGGCTGGAACTGCTCCTGGGTTGGCCACGGTATGTCGAGGTTTTGCAGGATGGCCAATCGTGCTGTTCGGTCATCCGCCGCCGGTTGTAGATTGTGTCCGGTCGCCGTGAGATGTCGATGTATCGCGAGCGGGTCGAGTCGAAACAGAAGCGCTTCAGTGCGGCTCAAGGAACCGTAGGCGCGGATGTTACCCCGTTCGCGAAAGGAAACCAGTCTGGCGGCACCAGGGCTCACGTCGCCCCTACTGTAGCCAAAAGCGAGAGTAACGACGGGAAAGTTCGCTAGCAAGTCGACGCTCTCAAGGTGCGCGTTGCGCATTGCGTCCTGGTAAGCCCCCTCGTAAAGGGTCCGAAGCGGGGGCGTGGTACCAGCGACCATGTCAGCAACTCGGGTTCTGCCGCCGGCAACGGCGGAAGCGAGACTGAGCGCCTCCTCTTGCGCCTTCTCGCGGACATTCCCGGGCAGTGCGATCGGGTTCGCAGTCCCAGTGTCGACCTCTCCACTGGCGGCTGCCTGCCGCGCGAGGTCTTGGGCGGTGGCCTCCGAGAGACCGGCTTGGCGGAAGGTCTCGACCAAGCCCGCGAGGGTCTGGCGTCCGGCGGTCGGGTCTTCGGTGATCATGCCATCGACTACCCACTCGAGTGCCCGGGCACCACCTCCGCCGGAACGGAGGCGGGCGGCGACCGTCGGATCAGGCGGGTTGACGAGCACTGCGTAGTGAGGACTGAAAACAACGGCAGCGCGATGAACCGTCACTTTCATTCCGCCGTCTCCGCAGTCGCATGCCTGGAAAGGAAAGCCCTCGTGAAGAGTCTTCTTGCAATGTGGACAGAAGAACCGGAGTTCGCGGGCCGTGGCGGTGCCAGGGAGGCGAACAGCAACGGCATTGTGAGTGCGGCATCGCGGGAGGTACGGCTCCCGTGCTGCACCGCAGGTGTGGTAGGCCACGAACTGCATTTGGGCCCGGACCCGCCCTCCACATGCGCAGTGATCGTCGCGTGACCGGGTGATCGAGCCGCACGACTTACAGCGCCACTGTTGCGGGAACGACTCAACGAGAGCCCCGCGGTTCATGTTGAGCTGGACGACGCCGACGGCCGCCCTCGCACGCAATTCGGCAGTGAGCCCATCGTCCTTCTGATTCATGTGCCAAGGAGCGGCGGCAGCGATCAGTGCAGACCGGACGCTGTCCTGGTCGAGGGGCATCTGGACCGGATCGACCCAGCTGGCGACACGCCAGATCCTTCCCTCAAGGTCAGCCGTCTGGCCTGGAAGCAGGCCGAAGAGGATCTGCGACGCACCACGCTCAACTCTCACGACCGACCACCTCTCGAATAGACCGGCGCCTGTTCTTCTACGTCGCGCAACGACTGCATCGGCTTGCCGGTCGAGAAGAGGTCGTCGACCCACTCCGCGTTGCTGGCTGGATCGTTGAGGGCTCGGAAAAACTCGCGAAGATAACTCCGCAAGTCCTGCCGCAGGTTCTCGTCGAGCGGGCCGGTAAAGGAGAGCATTGCCACCAGCGCCGCCAACTCAGACTGCTCAAGCACGGGCAAGCGGCTGAAAGCTCGCTTAACGGCTCCCGGTTTTGTAAGCTGCTTTAGATTGGATGCGAGCGCTGCCGGCTCATGAATGCCATAGAGCCGGGCCTGGACGAGGCCGGCGAAAGTTATTTCTAGGACCCGGCGACTCTTGGCGGTGACAGGAACCGGGTCGATGAGCCGATCGGCATGGGCGACGAACGAGGGGAAGGTCCGATAGACGGCGGCATCACGCTCGCGACCGATCTTGTGGAGGACGATGACGAGGCCGGGGTGCGTGCGGCCGACCCGGGAAGTTGTCTGGATGAATTCGGCCGTGGCGAGTGGCAGACCAAGCATGACCATGACGTTGAGGCGGTTGATATCGACGCCGTGAGACAGCATCGAAGAAGCGGCGACCAGGTGAAGCCTTTTGTAGAAGTCGGGCTCGGGATCGGTGAGGCGTGCGAGGGTGGCACGGACCTCTTCGAGAGGGGTACGTCCCGTGAGCGTCGCGGCATTCACCGTGCGCTGGAGTTGAATCTGGGTATCGAAGGATCTAGTGACCGCCTCGACGTCCTTGAGGGTCGATCCATAAACGACGTCAACACCGTAGATCGAGACGAGCTGCGGAAGGACCTCGATCGAGATCCTCGTTTCAGCGGCAACCGCGGTCGGATCGTCGACGGCGCGGCGCGTCACACGTTGAAGCGCTTCAGTTAGCTGGTCCGTAGCATACTCAAGTGTCACGCCGCGCGGAGCCACTCCAGCGAATTTTCGTGCGAGGCTGTCGGTGTCGCGTGACCAAAGTGAGTGCCCGGCCCGGGGGCCCGGACGTGGGAAGGTGCGCCCCTCACGGCGGTAGAGGGAGGCCACCTGCTCGTTGTGTCCTGCGATGGTGGCGGACGAGGCGATGATCTTCGGGTTGGAGCTGTAGTGGGTCTGGAGACCGTCGAGCAGCGCCTCGTAATGCGCATCCACAGCTCCGAGGCTGTCTCGTAGTAGGTGCAGTTCGTCCTGCATCCGGATCGTTGGGGCATAAATCCCAGCGTCTTGGCCTAGGGGATTAGGCTGAGCCGAGCAGCCGGGGAAGAGGCAACCGGTCGGGGTCTTGCTCCTGGGGGCGTACGTATAACCGTGCTGCGGCTGAGGACATTGTCCCGCCGGCGGTCCGTAGAAGCCCCGCATAGCTGCTTGCATTGAGATACTTGCTGCTTTGTCGAGCGTACCAAGCACGACTGTTGGTAGCGACCGATAGATCTCCTCGTCGACCACGCGTATCGGTATCGGCTGTCCGCCCCAGGCACAGCCTGCGGCGGTGCAAATGTGATCGAGGGCCCAACGTCGCTGGTCGAAGCGCATCTGGAGCGACGAGGAGGTGCAGAAAGGGCAGCGGAGTAGCACCTGGTACCGGTCTGGCATCTCGGTGTCATTTGGGTCTGGCTGTCCTGGTCGATGGTCACGGGCGGTGGGTATCCGATTAGGAGTGCCGTTGTTGCCGACGAAGAATCCGAGGGAGAATGGACGACCCTTAATCTGCTCCTGGCGACGTACCAGCTCTGCCGCGGCGAGGACGTCGGCGAAGCGTTGTGTCTGCTGGAGAGAGAGCATCCGCAGGGGAAATCGACCCCATGATGTGATGCCTTCGTGCTTGCCCCGCAGCCGATCGTAGAAGGCCGCGGTCACGACGTAGAGCAGGTATGTCTCTGTCTTGCCTCCACCGGTGGCGAACCAGAGCGTGTCTACCACGCTTCGCGGGCCTCTGGCTGACTCGTCGATGATCGAGGCGAGGTTCGCGAGCACGAACCCGAGTTGGAATGCGCGCCAGCCCTTGTGTCTGACTGCAGGTGAGGTCGCGAAGGCATGGTTGGCAAGCTGGAACGAGCGTCGCAAGCGATCGTTGCTGTTCAAGTGGGACAGCCCCTGTTGGAGCCGCTCCAACTCGTCGAAGAAGGCGGCGGCCTCGTCAGCAGCCTGTTGGCGCATGCCAGGATCCCACCTCTCCCGTGCTGCTCGATCGTCTAGCACCTGGCTGGCCCAGTGGTTGTCACCCCATCTCGCGGCCATGGTGACGAGCTGGCGCAGGCTCGGCATCGGATCGTCGGCGAGACTGTCGAAGGTGAGATCGGGGACCCTGCCGACGTCGTCATCCCAATAGGTAGGGCGGGGCTGGTTATAGATGGCGACGTCGGTCGTTGCGAAAGTGGTTCGAGACAGGCGCTTTACGCCGCCGTTGACACCGTATGCCGGCACTCCACGGTCGTAGCGGAAGGAATCGGGGAGGTTGTCGAGCGCGAAAGGTTCTGTCGCGCCGACGTCGACGGTCATGGACGCTTCGTAGAGGTTGGTGTCCCAGCCGGCGAGTTCCTCTGGGGAGAGGTTGACAAGCGTCACTACGAGTTCGGGACCATTCTTCCCGTTCTCGAGTTCGGCGTGGAACTCACAGCTCATGCCCGACGCGCCTACGGCGGCGAGCTCCCGTTCAAAGTCGGCTTGCCCGGCGTTGGTCACCTGCGTGACCGCATTGGGAGTGGGCAGGTTGGCGCTGACCGTGATCGGTTCGCTTTTTCTCCACTTGTCCGCGTCTGGCTGGTCGCCTCCGTCGAACTCGCTCCACACGACGAAACGGGCGGAGCAAATGACCGCACGCTGGTCGACTTCGGAGGGCCTGACCCGGACGCCGAGCTCGCACGGTTCGAGCCGCTCGCTGCGCTCCCCGAGGCGACTGTTCTGGACAACAACCTCGGGTGCGAGGCGGCCGAGCCAGAACCGACCCCTCGGGGCCACGGGGAGGAGCTGCATGTGGTCGCCGCGGGCCTCGGCGACGACGCCGTCGAGCACCCAGCCAACAAAGGCGGTGCAGTCGGCGGTCGTAGGCTGGTCGATCACGGGTCCTCCAGTCGTCCGAGCAGGGTGAGTGGTACTGGCTTGTCGCAGGGGCGGACGTCAAGCACCACGGCCTCGATGACGGTGTCGCGCAGGTCGGCTATGGAAAGCCCGGTCTCCGGGTCGATCCGATCTTGATCGTCGACGATGGTAGAGGTGCGTGCTGCTTCTGCAAGGGCACGGCCGGCGGCACGGCGAAAGACTCGTCTGCGCTGGACGCAGGCGAACAGCTCAAGGATTTGAACGTTTGATAGATCGACAGTGAGGGTGTCACACAGCAGTCGGAGGTCGTCGAGGTCGCGGGGCGCCATGATGTTGCTCTCGCTGACCCAGCTGCGGACCGCGAGTGGTGTCTTGTTGCATCCCCGTTCCTTGAGGGCTCTCTGGAGGCCGGCGAAGGTGAGGCCGGACTCGGTGAATCTTGACCGCACCAGCCGGTGATAGCGGTCGATGAGCATGCGGCCTGCGAGCAGATCGGGCCGATCCCGGAGGCGTTCCTCGAGCGCTTCTAGCAGACCCACACGACCCTGCCGGCGGCCGATGAGGAGCACGTCGCCAGGCTTGAGTTGTCGTGGGTGACGGTCGTCGATCCGAACACCGACCCGTACCTCGACCGACCTGGCGGCCTCGAGCAGCAGTAGGCCTCGGTCGGTCTCGACGACGACGGCCGGGACCGCGGCTGACCAGTCACCGTCATCGACTTGGCGGGCGATCTGAGACGTCGGGCCCTCCTCTCCGATATCAAGTGGATCGAGGTCGAAGAGGGAATCGAACGGCTCGAACGGATCAGGCTCGGGCACGAACTCCTTTCCCTCAACCAGAACCACGGAGGAGGCGATCATGATGGGAGGCGGGGACGGTGGAGGGTCAGTTCCGACGAGCGCCCGCCAGGTTCTGCCTCGGACTTCGGGACTGCCCCAGCGTTCGCGGGCGACGCGGACTGCGCCCACCGCCGTGGCGCAAGCCTGGGCTGAAGTCTGGCCGAGTGTCAGGATGGTGAGGTCCGTCGACACGCCCGAGAGCAGCCGGTGCCAGTCCCACGGTGGTGGCTCGCCAAGCATGAAGGCTCGCGACCATGTGCCTTGACGGTGGAGCTTCCCGATGGCGCAAACTTCCAATGACCCTACGGCGTTGCCATCGGGATCGCCGCCGAGCCGGTCGAGCAACGCGCGCGACGCGGTCTTGGTGCGGGTGATGACCAGGGCCTCGGCATGCTCCTCAGCTAACTCTTGGAGCGCGGCGCCGATCGGATTGCCTGCGTCGAGGGCGGCGCGGAGATCTCCTATGTCGCTAGCGAGGATCGTCGCCACCTCGGCTCGATCACCGTCAAGCGTTTGCGCCCAGGCCCTGAGCTCGGGCTCGAAGCTCCTCGTCGCCCGCGCCGCCCACGGCGGGAGACCGGCGAAGCGATCAAAGCGACCCGGCTCGCATGGCAAGGCCGTGAGCGTCGAGAGATGGTGCCAGGCAGCCGAGAGCCCGCGTTCGATGTGCCGGCTTGAGCGATCAGGAGCGAGGGCTCGAAGCAGCCGCAGATCTTCGCGGACCCGGGCGAGCGCCGCCTCCGCGTCGGGATGACGTGCCACCGAGATGGTCACATCGACCCCGTGAGCGATGGCATCGAGCCGCTCGGTCGCTACCGAGAACGGGATGGTGTGGTCGTGTCGCAATTCGAGGTCGGCGTTCCAACGGGCGATCTCAGAGTCCGACCAGCCCCACAACAGGCGGCCCTCGCGTTCCGCCTGGTTCAGTGCAGGATCGAGAGGGTTTGCGAAGATCTGCACTGTGGCGTGCCGGCTGCCCACGTCGACCCGACCAGCGAGGTGGTCAATGACAAGGTGGTCGACCGGCCAGCCGGCACACGCCTGTCCGATGATGATGCCGGTGAAGCGACGACCACCGACGGGACTCTCGCCCTCCGGCCCGGCACGGAGACATGGGAGAACCTCGTCGATTGGGGCCCGATCCCCTGGGGTGGCGATCCGCAGTTTCCTCCAGATGCGCTCTGCCATTGTGGGGTCGCCGGTCACAAGCCCGAGCGCCGGCGGCGTTACTCCCCCCGCCGTGCGAGCTGCCAGGAACTGAGCCAGCAGGAGTTGGGCGGCGAGGAGGACGGCCACGTCGCCGGCAGGCGCGGGATAGACGAGGTCGATGCCCTGCCGTCGACGGGTGGCGAGGTCTACGAGGGTCAGCGCGGCTTCGTCGACCCAGCAGAGGCTGACCCACTGCGGTCCGCGCCCGTCCTCAAGTACAAGGCGTCGCCCGCGGGCGATTGACACCAGACTGACGGTGCGCTCCTGGCCGAGCAGGAGCGCATCCCACGATGCCCCCGGTACCCCATCGCTACCCCCCACACTGGGCATTCTTGCAAACCAGGCGTGACCGCGACGCGTTGCTCGGAGTAAGCCCTAGCGGGAGGGCTGAAGTGTCATCACTCTCTGTGGTCGGTGGTCGCTTCCCCTCTAACGACTGTGACGATCTTGGCGGCTGATTCGGTCGGATCGTCGTGCTCCCAGAATCGCAGTACGGTCCACCCCGCCTCGATCAGGCGTGCATCAGTGTCAAGATCACGAACACGGTTGGTATCGAATTTCTCCTTCCACCACTGCGCGTTGTTCTTTGGGAGGGTGCCGTGGACCGGGCAGCTGTGCCAGTAGCAGCCGTCGACGAACACGGCAACCCTAGGACCCGGGAAGACGATGTCGGCCCGTCGCCGGGTGCCGTCGACAGAATGATCGACGAGGTAGCGCAGGCCTAGACGGTCCAACTCCGAGCGCAGCCGCAGCTCGGGCTTGGTGTCACGCTGCTTGGTAGTGCGCATCCGTTGCCGGATGACGTCGTTTGACGCCTCGGGCACACCAAGATGTCTGCTTGACCTGTTGGCGGAATGGGCGGCCTCGGAGGCGTCGTGGCGCTGTACCTGCCCTGGCGGAAACAGGGCGGACAGCAGCGGCACCCCGATGTGGACGCCGAGTAGCGGCGGGACTGCGTTGCCTATGATATGTGCCCATGTCCCGCGAGACTTCTCGCCAAGGTTAAAGAAGTCTGGCAATGTCTGGAGCCGGGCTGCCTCGTGAGGTGTCAGCGTCCTGGGCTTAGAGGGGTGCACGTAGCGTCCTTGGCCCATCGATCCGTATCCGGTCGTGATCGTCTGGGCTGGGACTTCCCACCGAAGGCGACCATACATCGACAGATAGCTATGATTATTGTGATGACACTTTGGTCGGCGTGAATTCGGGAGGTCATAAGCGTCGTTGTCCAGTAGCCACTGCATCCGACGACGGTTTTCGGCGCTCGCAACGCTTGAGACGTCGATCCCCTTTGCGCTGCTTTTTTCCTCCAGATCGCGGATCGCCCACTCCACTGTGCGGGGATCATGCGCGCTACACGCGATAGTGGCCGCTAGGATCTGGGCGGGGTCGGACCGCGGGTCGCGCAGTGCGAGCATCACGTGTCGTCGTCGCCGCTGGGGAACTCCGAGGTCGGTCAAATCGAGCACGGCGGTCGAAACCGTGTAGCCGGCGTTCTCCAGTGCCTTCTGGGCCGTTGGTACGGAACGACGTACATCGTGTCGTATCGTCGGGACATTTTCGATCAAGACGGCGCGAGGCTTGAGGATCTCTGTAGCCCGAGCTGCGCGCAGGTAGAGGTCGTTTCGGGCGTCGTCGCGACGAGTGTGATTGTTGAGGTCGGAGTGACCTTGGCACGGTGGACCCGCCAAGAGCACATCGAGTGGCATGACCTCAGCCGCAAGGGCAGTCTCGATCTCGGTCGCAGGATCGCCTAGATCACCATCGAAGAGTTGGGCGACGTCCCCTCGCCGCACCTTCGCGGAGGGAAAGTTGAGTTCGTATACCTCTGCCGCAGGACCGTTCGTCTCGATGGCTAGCACAACGTCGGTACCACGGCCGCTCCGCCACGCTGCCTCGGCGAGGCCGAGGCTCAATCCCCCGCCACTGCAGAACAGGTCGGCGATCCGCATACGAGGATCCAACGCCTCGTAGTCAGGCCGCTGTGCTCGCTTCATGAACTCGGCATCTGCGATGCAGACCGGGCATCCCTCCACGATCGACGATCGTACGAGGGCGTCGCCATCGTCCGCATCTGGATCGTTCTCGTTGGGTGACGGCAGGTGGTTCGCGTCGCTGGCCGGCGCTCCTGACCGGCAACCTGCCCATCGGATCAGCCGAGTGCGCGACCGTCCGAAGCCGTGGTCGCTCGTTCATCCGACGCAGCGACGTCCGCGCCTTGCGAACCATGAAAGTCTGACGTGCTGGATGCGAACGGACCGTCCAGGTGCCCGCGATGGCTACCAGCGGTGACGGAGATGGTCCCGCAATCCGACCCGCGCGACCTCGGTCCGCGTGGCACTGCAGCAGGTAACGAGCGCTGATCGGGGCTCTGAAGGGCGACGCGGGGGTGGCCGAGTAAGCCAGTCTCGCTGTACCTATTGATCACCGCCCACTGCGGCCCGCTGCTCCGCCGGGGGACACCGACGGCGACGACTTAGCCGGCGGACCCGCCGTCCAGATAGGCCAGTAGATCCCGCAGGTAGACCACGTACGTCCGTGTCGGCTGGTGTACCGGCGCCGGGAATAGCGACCGGCCTGCCGCGACAAGCTTGACCGTGGACGCCCCCGCGCGGACGTCAGGCCTGCCACGATCGCGGCCTCGACGTCCGCCGCCACCGCCTCGTAGGCCGCGTCGCGGCCCCGCCGATGACCTGGGCCGCCGTTTGCAGGCCGGTCCGTACGCCCCCTCGACATCGGCGCGGGTCCACTGCCGGCCCCCGCCCAGCAGATGCACCGGCACCCCCATGGATCCCTGCCGGCATGTCACACGCCGTTCCAACAACTCGAGTGGTGCGGGCGTCCAACAGCATCGTCGGGTCGTGGTCCTTTGGCTGCGCCGTCGCTGCCGGTTCGTCATCGCCTCCCCACGTTGGTCTTGGTCGTCACAAGCCGGGACCTTTGAGCGGGTTGCGAAGGCCACGTCGGTCCATCGCCGCAAGTCCGAGGACGGCAGCGCGCGTCCAGGGCCCGCAGCAGCGACGCGGGCCTGGACCTCGGGCGTACGCCCGAGGTCCAGGCCGCTCGCGCTCAGGCCGGCCAACACCAGGTCGCCAGAGACGCGGCCCGGTGCGCCGGGACGACCACAACGGCCGGCCAGTGCTCAGACCCCGTCGTCCTGTCGCCGCGCCGCCTCAAGGAAACCGGCGATCGTGCGAGGCAGCCACTCGGTCGCGTCGTCGTCATCCGGCGCGACCCGGGCGAGTTCCTCGATGGCGATTGCGCCAAGACTGGCGAGCATCGCGACAACGTCCATGAGCCGCCGGCGGCCTTGGCCGAGTCCTGCTCACAGTCGCCTACCGCATCGTTCAGGACCACCAACACGGACCGGTCGAGCCTGTCGGGGTCATAAAGCGCCGTCGAGATGAGTTCAGATGCTCGCAACGTCGCCACGACGCTTCTGCCTGTGATCTTGCGGGGCGCGCTCAAGCGTCACGCTCCGAGTCGTCGCCCGAGACCACTCCGGCGCGCCGGAGTAGTTCTCGGCCTTCCTCGCTCTCCATCAGTGCCGCCTGGCGCTTGATGCCGGCAGCGACGCTGTCGATCAGCGAGATGGCCCCCTCAAGGCCGTCGTCGGCGGTGCGGATCGACGACAGTCGGGAAACCGAAGCGGCGAGCGAGGCCACTGCGGAGGCCAGGTCACGCGCTGCGGCGGGCGTGACCCGGTCGAGCCTGGTTGCCACGGCCGTGCCGTCCTTGGCCGGGTGGACGGAGATGTACGGCCCGTCCAAGCGTCGCAGGAGCTTCCCAATCTGGTGCTGCAGTTCCGCGACCAGTTCGGCACGGTGGGCTTCGGCATCGACCACCCGGGCGCTGGTCGCGGCCCTGGTCGCCGACCGGTCGAACGACAGGCCGAGCTGCTTGGCGATCGTTGACACGGTCGACGTGGAGCGGCCGATCTCCTTGGCGATGGCGTTGCGGGACAGGCCGCGAGCGTGCAACTCACGCACGACGCCTCCGACCGAATCGATCGCCCGCAGGTCTGGCGGCGTCATGTGGCCCACGCCTCAAGCGAGACCGGTCGCAGGTGGTCGCGACCTGGTCGGGCGCTACTGTCGGTCATCATTGTTCTGGTCTCCTTCTCGGCGGACCGCCATTGCGGTCGCCATTGGTGCTGGTAGAGCGGTGCCGGCGCCGCGATCGCCGAGCACTTTTGGTGACCGACCTCGCGCGCGCCCGCGCGCGACCGACCGGGTGCCCGACCGTGGGGAGCGTTGCCTGGCCACTCGGTGGACGTAGACCAGGCCGGTGCGGGTGACCGGCACGGACTGGGCGCAGCAAGGGCAGGCGCCCACCGTCGAGGCGGTCATGACGCGACCTGGACGACGGGCCGAAGCGACGACACCGGCGCTGTGATGTCGGGGCGCTGCGCCGCTTGGGCGTACTTCGGGTGGCACTCGCAGCGACGGACCTTGCCGGTGTCCACACCGTGGGCGTTCCTGACGATGCGCATCCGACTTACCGGGTCGCAGTCGGGGTGACCGCACGGCGCGGGCAGAGGCGCCCGCTCAGGCTCGCGGGCGGCCGACTGCTGGGCGTGCCACATCGCGACGTGCTCGGCGAGGTCACCGTTGGCTGCGAGGGTCCGCCACCAGCCGGCGCTTCGGTTGGGGTACTTCGTCTGCATCCATCCGAGAAAGTCGCTGATCTCTCGCTCGTCGGTGAGGTTGCCGTGCTCGGCAGCGAGCCGTTCCCGAGCAGAGAGAGAAGAGGGGTTCTTGGGGAGAAAGAAAGGTGCATCGTCGATTGGTCCGCCGGTTGGCGGCCCTATACGCGCTGGTTGGCGGCCCATACCAGCCGTTTGGGCCGCTGACTGGCGGCCCTTTGTGGAGCCAAAGGGCCGCTGGTTGGCGGTCCTTCGTTCCACCGGCGCAGCGAACGGCGGCACTGCGAAGGTCAACGCGTGCCCGCGGCCTGCGTACACCATCCGGCCGTTGCCGCCCTTGCTAATCGGCACCCGGAACTCCCAGCCGGCTGCGGCGAGCTTCGTCAGCGCGTCGCGGACTGACCCCTCGTTGCCTGCACCCGTCCAGCGGGCGAGATCGGCCAGGCTCACCCGGTCGGGCACCTGCCGCGTGTCGTCGAACGCGCAGTCCGCGATCTCCAGCGCGACCAGGCGCGGCAGGCCTCGGATCTCCGGCCCGAGAACTTCGCGCAACTGGCGCCGGAGGATGTGACCCACGTCAGGCCAGCTCTCCAGCCGTGCTGGCGCCGCCGACGCTCAGGAGCCCGAGGAGCGGCCGGGTCGGCACGACATACCGGCTCCCGAAGATGAGTACCGGCACCGGGTAGGTGCCCGCGCGGCGCATCTCGCGGCCCTTGTCCTCCGCGACGCCGATCACACTGTCGGCAACGTCGACGCCGACGGTGGCGGGCAGTTCGAGCAGCTCACCGATGGCCCACCGGCCGCGGCGGTCTCGCAGCTCGGTGGCAGTGAAGCGGGCGCGGTGGATCTGCGATGAGGCCATCATTCGCCCAGCTGCGCGACCGGCGCCTGGCCGTCGGCGTCGTCGATCGGCTCCGGGTCGAACAGGTCGGAGATGCGCGCGCCGAGTCGGCGCGCGATCTTCACGCGTGTCATCGCCGGGGCGACTGCATGCCCGCGCTCCAGCTCGCTGAGGTACGCCACCGACATGCCGGTGAGATCCGCGCACTCTCGAAGGCGCAGGCCCTTGGCCCGACGCCACCGCCGGAGGGGTGCCTCAATGGCCCCGGCCTCCTGGTCTCGCGTGACCATCACTCTCCACTTCATCTGCCCCGTAACTGGGTCACCTGACATGTCGAGCGTAGGACATACCGGACGGGTGGTCTACCAAGTGGGGCAGATGACATGCGAACATGGGGGCATGACAGACGGCGAAGACCGGATGGGCGAAGTCGCGGCCCCTTCGGGCGCCCAGCCGGTCCGACGCTCGATCGGGCCCAGGTGGCGTCACCCGGTAGGGCGCACCGGAGCCTCCCAAGGTGCGGTGGTCGGCGAGAACCTGAAGCGCATCCGGGATGCGCACAGCCTGACGCAGCACGAAGCCGCTCGACGCTGTCAGGCCGTGGGGCTCCGGTGGGCGAGGAGCCGGATCGCCGATGTCGAGAGCGGCGCACGCGACACGATCGACGTCGGTACTCTTCGGTTGCTCGCCGAGGCGTTTGGTGTGGAGATGGCCGACTTCTTCGCGGGCGATGGCGACGTGCAGCTATCCGCGAGGGCCTGCCAGCCGCGCGCCGGTCTGCGGGCGGCACTCAGGGGCGCAGCCCAGAGCCCGGACGCTTTCATCCTCCAGAATGAGATCCAGGTCGACGCACAGGACACGACTACCGCGGTGGCCGCCTTGGAATCATTCAAGCGGCGCGACCGCTCGATCCCCATCGAGGCGGACGAGGCGTTGGCTGGCCGCTTGGGCGTTCGCGTGGGCGACGTCCTCCGTGCGGCCGAGGCGCTGTGGGGACGAAGCCTCACCGAGGAACGCGATCGGCGTACCGCGACGCTCGGCGACCTGGACGCAGCTGGTCGGGCCGCGCACCGTGGCCACATCACGCGTGAGCTGGCACAGCAGGTCGAACAGCGGCTTGACGGTGAAACGCTGGCCGGCGCGATCAGGACGGCGACTCGCCGCGCCAGCGTGCTTGGCCTCGCGGGCGAGCCGGGAACCGTGACCGAGCACGACGTCCGCCAGTGGATCATGGCTGTCGGCGAGGCGGAGGAGACTGCCGGCCGCCAGCTCGGCGAGGCTCCCGCGGTCGTCCTCGTCTTGGCTGAATCCCTCTGGGGTCACTCGCTGGGGTCGGAGCGGGGTCGCCAGCTAAATGAGAAGTTTGGCGTCGGACCTAGGTCGGGTTCGCAAGAGGAACGGCTTGAGGCCTCGGGCGCCATCACGGAACAGCTCACCAGTCAGATCGCAGCTGAGATCGCGCGGCGGGAGCCGACCCAATGAAGCCGACTATCAAGGTCCGATGCGGTTGCGACGATCCCGCGACTGGCCGGACGTATGCGCGTGGTAAGTGCCCGAAGCTCGGCACCCGGGGCCACGGGTCGTGGGAGTGGCGGCTCACGGTGCCGAGCGAGCTACAGCCCTTGGTCGGCAAGCGGGAACTGTCCGGCTCGGGCTTCCGCACCCGCAAGGAAGCCGAGAACGCGGCCGGCGAGGGGATCGCGAAGGTGCAGGCCGGCGAGCAGCACATCGGCACGCTCACGGTCGGGGCCTACCTGGACCGGTGGATGGCCGGCAAGCGGCGCCTGCGGCCGTCCACGCGTCGCAACTACGAGACGGCCATCCGGCTCTACCTGCGCCCGCTGATCGGGGCGGTGCCGCTCGCGGGCCTGCGTAAGCATCACGTCGACGCCATGATCGTGCGGGTCGAGGAAGGCAACGCGACTCGGCGTCGCAAGGTCGGCCCCAAATCGATCGCCGAGATCTACGGAACCCTGCGGACCGCGCTCAACGATGCCGTCGACCACCGGCTCATCAGCCACAACCCCTGTTCCGGTGTCGACTTGCCCGAGCGGGACACAGCCGAGATTGAGCCGTGGGACGCCCGCGACGTCGGCCGCTTTCTCGACGAGGCGGCCGGCGACCCGCACGCCGCGATGTACGAGTTGGCGGCGCTGTGCGGCCTGCGTCGTGGCGAGGTTGCCGGCCTCGCGTGGGATGACCTGGAAGTGGATCCGCGGACCGTCGACGACGAGGACGGCCCGGCCGGCGTGCTCACGGTGCGCCGCCAGATCACCGACTCGGGCGGCACCATCGGTGTATGGGCGCCGAAGACGCGGGCCGGGTGGCGCCGGGTGGACCTGGACCCGACCACGCTCGGATCACTCATGGCGCACCGGCTCCGCCAGGACGCCGAGCGCGAACTCGTCGGCCCGGCCTGGGACAACGGCACGCTGCCCGATCAGAACGGCCAGCCGGTGGTGCTGTCGGGCCTGATGTTCACCCGGCCGGACGGCCGATACCTGGCGCCCGAATACGTCACGTCCCACATGTGGCACATCGCGAAGCGGGTCGGCTTGTGCTGCCATCTGGTGCGGACCGCCGAAGCGGGCGACGCGACGCTGACGGTCGGGAACCGCCTCGCTGATCCGGTGGGAACGTGGACGCTCTACGTTGACCGTGAGCCGGTCGGCGAGGTCACCGTGACCGCGTGCCAGAAGCGCCGGGGCGCCGGGGCGGTGCTCACGCTCGCCGAGCCGCTGGCGGCCGGCCTGGCACGCGGCGCCGAACTCGGCCGCGACGTGCTGCCTCGGCGGCGCCTCCACGATCTTCGGCACTCGTCGGCGTCGATCCAGCTCGCGGAGGGGATCGAGCTGGCGCTGGTGTCCAAGCGGCTCGGGCATTCGTCACCCAGCATCACCGGCACCCTGTACGCGCACCTGCTCCGGCCGGCCGG
>Ga0068862_100002517_pt1 | contig 16213 bp, 16 predicted proteins | sample KBSSwiS52_FD_66598 | JGI IMG/M metagenome (GOLD analysis project Ga0068862, IMG submission 66598) | Switchgrass rhizosphere microbial communities from Kellogg Biological Station, Michigan, USA - KBS Switchgrass S5-2 | ecosystem: Host-associated > Plants > Roots > Rhizosphere > Soil ... | reverse complement strand
GCCGGAGTGATCGGCGAGGAGGCGCAGGAGGCGGTCGACACCGGCGGCGCCGAAGCCAACGCGGCGAAAGACCCCGACGCCACCGACACGAAGATGGAGGCGGCGCTGGCGCGGGTCGAGCTCGAGCCACCCGCCCACCTGCGCGACGCTGAAGCGGCCTTCCGCGGCGATGCGCGCGGCACCTTCGGGACCTTCCTCTACGCGCTCGGCGGCGCCGTCGGCCTGGTCCTCGTCCTCAACGTCCCCGGCGCGGCGCTGCCGATCGTCCTCTCGGTCGCCGGTCAGTTCGTCCTCCTGGCGGCGATCGAGGCTGCCCTGCTCCTGATCTGCTTCACCTTCATCTTCCGTAGCCAGCGCCGCAGTCGCGGGCGCAAGTACGCCGAAGAGGCCTTCTTCCGCGGCTATGCGCGCTCGCGCGGGCTGACCCTGGAGGAACCGCTGCGCTTCCTCGCCACCCACAGCGACGCGAAACTGCCGTTCAAGCCCGACCGGGTGATGAGCGGCCCGCTGCCCGGCGGCGGCGAAGGATCACTGGCGCTTGTGGGTGACGGTTCGAAGCGCAAGGACCGGATCGCGGTTGTTGGCGGTCCGGCGGGGCCGGTGGCTGAATCGGAGCTCGAAGCCGAAGCGCCTGGGCTCTCGGCGAAGGATCTCGATACGTATCTGGAGCAGTTGGCGGGGGAGGTGCGGGAAGCGCAGCAGGGGGCGGGGCGGGGGACTGCTTCCTAGGTCCGCATCGCCGGAAACAACAGGACCTCTCGCAACGACCGCGCCCCCGTCATCAACATCACCAGCCGATCGATCCCCAACCCGACTCCCCCCGTCGGCGGCATCCCCACTTCCAGGGCCTCGATGAACGCCTCGTCGTATGGCTGGGCCTCCTCGTCGCCGCGCCGCTGCTCGGCCGCCTGCTGCTCGAAGCGCCGTCGCTGCTCGTCGGGATCGTTCAGCTCGGTGAACGAGTTGGCGATCTCGACCCCGCCGGCAAACGCCTCCCAGCGCTCTACCAGCCCCGGCTCGGAGCGGTGCGCCTTGGCGAACGGCGAGAGCTCGGTCGGATAGTCGAACAGGAAGGTCGGCTGCACCAGGGCCGGCTCGACGTCGCGCGAGAGCAGCCCGTCGACCAGCTTCCCCCAGCCCTCATTGGGGTCGACCTCGCCGCCGATCGCCCGCGCCAGCGCCTCGCGGTCGGGGTGCTCGGCGATGTCGACGCCCGAGCGCTCGAGGATCGCCTCGCGCAGGGTGAGACGGCGCCAGGGCGGGGCGAAGTCGATCTCCTCATCGCCGCGCTTGACGACCGTCGTCCCCAGCACCCGCTCGCAGACCTCGGCGACCAGCTGCTCGAGCTCGTGCGCGGTGACCTCGTAGTCGGCGTAGGCCTCGTACCACTCGAGCATCGTGAACTCGGGGTTGTGCTTGTGGGAGACCCCCTCGTTGCGGAAGTCCTTGCCGAGCTCGTAGACGCGGTCGAGGCCGCCGACGATCAATCGCTTCAGGTACAGCTCGGTCGCGATCCGCAGGTAGAGGTCGCGGTCGAGCGCGTTGTGGTGGGTGGTGAAGGGGCGCGCCAGGGCGCCGCCGTAGAGCGGCTGCAGAACCGGCGTCTCGACCTCGACGAAGCGGTGCTCGTCGAACCAGCGGCGGATCTCGGCGATCGTCCGCGCCCGCACCGCGAACAGCCGGCGGCTCTCCTCGTTGGCGATCAGGTCGAGCTCGCGGCGGCGGAAACGGGTCTCGGTGTCCTCGAGGCCGTGGAACTTGTCGGGCGGCGGCCGCAGGCTCTTGGCCAGCAGCCGCCAGCGGTCGATCGCCAGCGAAAGCTCGCCGCCGCGGCGGGTCGCCATCGCCGTCCCCTCGGCGCCGATCAGATCGCCGAGGTCGAGGTCGATCAGCAGCGCGAAGGCCTCGGGGCCGAGCAGGTCCTCGCGAGCGTGGAGCTGGATCTGGCCGCTGCCGTCGCGGAGATCGATGAAGGCGTTCTTGCCGTGACCGCGGCGGGCCATGATCCGCCCCGCCACCCGGTACCGCGAATCGGTCTCGATCCCCGGCGCCAGCCCCTCGTGCGCCGCCCGCACCTCGGCGATCTCCTCCCGCCCCGAGAACTCGTGCGGGAACGGCTCGATCCCCGCCTCGCGGATCCGCTCCAGCTTGGCGCGGCGATCGGCGAGGACGTCGGAGATCTCCTCCGTCAAGCGGTCTCGATTTTGGTGATTTTGAATTTTTTCTTCGGCCCGCGCGGCGGCTCGACGGTGACGATGTCGTTGCGCTTCTTGCCGACCAGGGCTTTGCCGATCGGTGACTCGTTGGAGAGCTTGTGTTCGAGCGGGTTGGCCTCGGTCGAGCCGACGATCTGGAATTTCTGCGAGTCGCCGGTTTTCTGGTCTTTGACGTGGACGACCGAGCCGAAGCCGACCTCGTCGGTCCCCAGCGCCTTCTCGTCGATCACGGTGGCGCGGCGCAGCCGCTCTTCGAGCTGGGCGATCCGGTTCTCGAGCAGCGCCTGTTCGTTCTTCGCGTCGTCGTATTCGGCGTTCTCCGAGATGTCGCCGAATTCGCGCGCTTCTTTGATTCGCTCCGCAACCTCGCGTCGCTTGATCGTCGAGAGGAACTCGATTTCCTCTTTCAGCTTCTCCAAGCCCTCGGGGGTGATGACCGCCTGACGACTCACCAGTGCTACCTCGCTTTTGCTTTACGGAGCCGTGGATTCGGCTCCCCGACCGAAAAAAACGCCCTGGTGCGGCTATAAAGGGCGCCACACCCGGGCCAAAGAGCGCGGGATTATAGCGAGGCGGGATCGCCGGCTGGACGGCATTTCCAGACCGGTCGCAAATGGCTCCCAGAGCGGGTTTCAGGCAGCGACCAAGGACGGGGCCAGCGCCGCGACGAGCTCCCGGGCCCGAGGCAGGTCGGCGCTGCGCTGCAGCTCGTCGACTACCGCCGGCGGCGCCTCGAGCCGAACCGTGTACCAGGGGTAGAACTTGCGCAGGTAGCGGGCGGCGCGCTCCTCGCCGAGGTGCTCCTCGGCCCGGTCGATCACCCACAGCAGCTCGGCGGCGACCTCCTCGCGTGGCGGCGGCGACACCCGGCGGCCGGTCAATTCCTCGAAGACCCAGGGGTTGCCGAGCGAGCCGCGGGCGATCATCACCGCGTCGGCGCCAGATTCCTCGTAGGCGCGCCGGGCGGCGCCGGCGTCGGCCAGCCCGCCGGAGACGATCACCGGCACCTCGACCCGCTCGACCAGGCGGCGGGTCAGCGCGTAGTCAGGCTCGCCCCCGTGGCCCTTGGTCGCGGCGCGCGGGTGGAAGGCGAGCGCCGCCACCCCGGCCTCCTCGGCGAGCCGCACCGCGAGATCGAAGCCCGAGGTGTCCCCCACCTCGACCCCCGAGCGCAGCTTCACCGTGACCGGCAGGCCGCTGCCCTCGCCGGCCGCACGGGCCAGCGCCAGGGCCAGCTCGGGATCGCGCAGCAGCTGGGCGCCGGCGCCAGTCTTGCGCACCTTCGGCACCGGGCAGCCCATGTTGATGTCGATCAGGTCGGCGCCGGCCGCGGCCGCGATCTCGGCACCCGAGCGCATCACCTCCGGGTCGTGCCCGAACAGCTGCAGCGAGACGGGATGCTCGTCGGGGTGGATGCGGAGCAGGTCGCGCAGGGTGCGCTCGTTGCGGTAATGGAGGGCGAAGCTCGAGACCATCTCCGAGACGGCGAGCCCGGCCCCGTGCCGTTTCGCCTGCAGCCGCACGAACCAGTTGCCGATCCCCGCCAGCGGCGCCAGCAGCACCCGGTTGGCGATCCGGATGCCGCCAATCTCGAAGGGGTCGGTGAGCTCAGGACGAGTTGCGCTCATGGATCAAACGTAGACCCGTCAGCGTCAGCAGGTCGTCGACCTCGTCGATCGTCTCGGTGAAGGGGACCACAGCTGAGGCGTACCCACCGGTGGCAAGCACGCGCGGGTTCGGGAGTTCATCTTCGATCCGCCGAACGATGCCGTCGATCAAGCCGGCGAAGCCGAAGATGAAGCCGGAGTTGATCGCCGCACGGGTCGATCGGCCGATTGCCTCATGTGGTTCTTCCAGTTCGATCCGCGAGATCCGGGCGGCGCGGTCGATCAGCGCGGTGAGCGAGGGCGCGAGCCCGGGGCCGATGGCACCACCGAGGTACTCACCATCGGCGGAGACCGCGTCGATGTTGATGCCGGTGCCGAAATCGACCGAGACGCAAGCCCCACCGAAACGGTCATAGGCGGCGATCGCGTTGACCAGGCGGTCGGCGCCGACCTCGAGCGGGTTCTCGATGCGGATCGGCATCCCGGTCCTCACCCCGGGGCCGATCGTCAGGCACTCGGCCTCCAGGTAGCGCTCGCTGAGCCGCTCGAACTCACCGCCGAGCGGAGGCACGACCGAGGAGACGCAGACCGCATCGACTTCGGTGAACGACATCTCGCTGAGCGAGAAGAGACCGTCGATGCGCTCGGCCAGCTCGTCGCCGGTTGCGCCCGAGCGGGTCTGAAAGCGCCAGTGCTCGACCAGCTCCTCGCCGGCGAAGGCGCCGAGATGGGTCTGGGTGTTGCCGACGTCGACCGCGAGAAGCATCGGCGGATTATTGCCATCGGCGCAACCTCTGCATAGGATCGTGTCATGAAGGCAAGGCTCTTCGTCATTCCGGCCTCGCACCCGAGCATCACCGCGGAGCTGATGCTCGAGCGCAAGGGCATCGCCTACAAGCGGACCGACCTGCTGCCGGTGATCTCGAAGGTCGCCCTGCGCGCCGCCGGCTTCCCAGGCGTCACCGTGCCGGCACTGCGGCTCGATGGCGCCAAGGTCCAGGGCTCGCGGCCGATCGCCCGCGAGCTCGAGCGCCAGGTCCCGGAGCCGCCCCTCTTTCCGGCCGAGCCGGAGTTCCGCGCCGAGGTCGAGGAGGCCGAGCGGTTCGGCGACGAGGAGCTGCAGCACCCGATCCGCCAGCTGCTGTGGTGGGGGTTCAAGCACGACGAGGAGCCGCTCCGCAGCTACTCGGAGGGAGCGAAGATCGGCCTCCCGATCGGCCTGGCGATGAAAACCGCGGCGCCGATCGTGGCGATGTCGGCCCGCTTCAACGAGGCCAGCGACGACAACGCCCGGGCCGCGCTCGCCGCCTTCCCCGGCCTCCTCGACCGGGTCGACGCCTACGTCGCCGCCGGCACGATCGGCGGCGAGGAGCCCAACGCCGCCGACTTCCAGATCGCCACCTCGATCGGCCTGGCGATGACGATGGCCGACCTGCGCCCGGCCATCGAAGGCCGCCCCGCCGCGGCTCTGGCCGAGCGAATCGTCCCCAACTACCCCGGCCACACCCCGCCGGTCTTCCCCGCTGCCTGGCTCGACGTGCTGGGCGCGGCGCCCGCCTCGGCCTAGATCGACCCGGCGCGTTCGACCCGTTCGCCGTCGCCCAGCAAGGCGAGGGCATCCTGCAGGCTGGTGCCGTCGGGCAGGCTCAGGCTCGGGTCGAGCTCGAGCAGGGGGACGAGGACGAAGCGGCGGCTGGTCACCTGCGGGTGCGGCAGGGTGAGGCGCTCGCTCTCGTATTCGAGGTCGCCGAGCAGCATCAGGTCGACGTCGAGCGGCCGTGGGCTGTGGCGGGGGGCGTCGAAGGAGCGGCCGCGCTCGGCCTCGACCTCCTTGCAGGCGTCGAGCAGTTCCTCGGGCTCGAGCGCGGTCGCGATTCGCAGGGCCGCGTTGAGGAAATCGGGCTGGTCGAGGATCTCGCCGACCGGCTCGGTCAGATACGTCGAGGAGATCGCCTCGACCTCGATCCCGTGCTCGGGCAGGAGGATCACGGCGGCGCGCAGGTGGGCGGCGGGGTCGCCGACGTTGGAGCCGAGGCCGAGGTAGCCCGTGCGGCGGGGCATCAGACGGCCGGCGAGCCGGCCATCTAGTCGCCGGAGCCTTCGGCTTCGTCGTCGTCGACCGCGCGCTCCTGGGTTACCTCGACGGCGATCTCCTGGATCGCCAGCGGCAGCGGCGGCTCCGGCTTGGCGGCGCGGACGCGGACGCTCTCGGAGCCATAGCGCTCCATCAGCCGCTCGCCGACGACCTGGCAGAGGCGCTCGAGGGTGCGGTAGCTGCGCTCGGTCGCGGCGAGGGCGACGATGTCGCAGACCTGGGCATAGTCGACGGTGTCCTCGAGGCGGTCGGTCAGCATCGCGTCGCAGTCGGGAACGTCGAAGGAGATGTCGAACTCGAGGCGTTGGCCGATCTCCTGCTCGGCGTCGGTGACGCCGTGGTGGGTGTAGATCGAGAGGCCGCGGATCTCGATCTCCGCGCTCGCCTCGATGCCGTTGCCGTGAGCCTCCATGGGTAGGAACCTATCCCAGCACGGCGTCGGCGACCCGCAGGGCCTGTCGCATCGCGGCGACGTCGTGGACGCGGAGCACGGCGGCGCCGTTGGCGGCGGCGAGCAGCGAGGAGGCGATCGTGCCGCCGACCCGTTCGTGCGGCGGCGAGCCGTCGACCCGGCCGATGAAGCTCTTGCGCGAGGTCCCGACCACCAGCGGCCGGCCCAGCTCGGCCAGCTCGGCCAGCCGTCGCAGCAACGCCGCGTTGTGCTCGTCGGTCTTGCCGAAGCCGATCCCGGGGTCGAGCCAGACCCGCTCCTCCTCGATCCCGGCCGCGGCCGTGGCGGTGAGCCGCTCTTCGAAGAAGCCGCGCACGTCGGCAACGACTTCGCGGTACTGGGGACCGTCCTGCATCGTCCGAGGCGTCCCGAGCATGTGGGTGAGGACGACGGTGGCGCCGCGTTCGGCGCAGAGCGCCGCCATCTCGGGGTCACCGCGCAGCGCGGTGACGTCGTTGACGATCCCGGCCCCGGCGTCGAGCGCCGCCGCCGCGACGGCGGCCTTCGAGGTGTCGATCGAGACCGTCGCCCCATCCCCGGCGAGCGCCGCGACGACCGGCTCGACCCGCGCCAGCTCGACCGCCGCCGTCACCGGCTCGGCCCCGGGGGCAGTCGATTCGCCACCGACGTCGAGGATCTCGGCGCCCTCGGCGAGCAGCTGCCGCCCGTGCTCGACCGCGGCCGCCGGATCCTCGAACGCCCCGCCGTCCGAGAACGAATCAGGGGTGACGTTGACGATGCCCATCAATTTCATGGCGACGCGTCCTGACCAGGCATCGCAAGGACGCAGGGAGCGAAGTGTGCTCTGCACATGAGCGACCGAGGACGCCGCGAGGCGCCGGTCAGGACGCGTCGCCGCCGGCGAAGCCTGGGCGGGGGCGAGGAGCCGGGCGAGCGGGACGGGGTGCCGGTTCCGGTTCGGGAGCCGGCTCGGCGGGACCGGTGGGCTCCTCCTCGTCGTCTTTGAAGGCTTCGTCCTCGGTCTTGCCTTCGAGCAGCGCGACGAACTCGTCGGCGTCGATCGTCTCCCGCTCGAGCAGCAGCTTCGAGATCCGCTCGAGCTCGCTGCGCTTTTCGTTGAGCAGGCTCTTCGCGGTCTGGTGGGCGTTCTCGACGATACGGCGGATCTCGCCGTCGATGTCGCGGGCGATCTCGTCGGAGTAGTCGGGCTCGGAGGAGAACTCGCGGCCGAGGAACGGCTGGCCACGGTCATGGCCGAAGACGCGCGGGCCGAGCTTCTCGGACATCCCGAACCGCATCACCATCTGCTTTGCCGACTCGGTCACCTTCTCGAGGTCGTTGGAGGCGCCGGTGGTGATTTCGCCGAAGACGATCTCCTCGGCGGCGCGGCCGCCCAGGGTCATCGCCATCGTGTCGGTCAGCTCGGCGCGGGTGGTGAGGAACTTGTCCTCGGTCGGCAGGCTGATCGTGTAGCCGAGGGCCTGGCCGCGACTGATGATCGAGATTTTGTGGACCGGGTCGGTGTTCGGCAGCAGCTGGCCGACGATCGCGTGGCCGACCTCGTGGTAGGCGGTGACCAGGCGCTCCTTCTCCGACATGACCCGCGTTTTCTTCTCGGGGCCGGCGATCACTCGCATGATCCCCTCCTCGAGCTCCTTCATCGTGATCTCGCGCTTGCCCGAGCGGGCGGTCAGCAGGGCGGACTCGTTGATCAGGTTGGCGAGGTCGGCGCCGGTGAAGCCCGGGGTCTGGCCGGCCAGGGTGTCGAGGTCTATTTCGCGGCCCAGCGGCTTGCCGCGGGTGTGGACCTCGAGGATGTGTTTGCGGCCTTTGCGGTCCGGCCGGTCGACGACGACCTGGCGGTCGAAGCGGCCCGGCCGCAGCAGTGCCGGGTCGAGGATGTCGGGCCGGTTGGTGGCGGCGATGAGGATGATGTTGTCCTTCATCTCGAAGCCGTCCATCTCGACCAGCAGCTGGTTCAGCGTCTGCTCGCGCTCGTCGTGACCGCCGCCCATGCCGGCGCCGCGGTGGCGGCCGACGGCGTCGATCTCGTCCATGAAGATGATGCAGGGGGAGTTCTGCTTCGCCTGCTCGAAGAGGTCGCGGACGCGACTTGCGCCGACGCCGACGAACATCTCGACGAAGTCCGAGCCGGAGATCGAGAAGAACGGGACCCCGGCCTCGCCGGCGACGGCGCGGGCGAGCAGCGTCTTACCGGTGCCGGGCGGGCCGTAGAGGAGGACGCCCTTCGGGATCCGGGCGCCGAGCGCCTGGAACTTCTTCGGGTTCTCGAGGAATTCCTTGATCTCCTCGAGCTCCTGCACCGCCTCGTCGACGCCGGCGACGTCGCGGAAGGTGATTTTCGGCGCGTCGACGGACATCCGCTTGGCTTTCGATTTGCCGAAGTTCATGACCCGCGAGCCGCCGCCCTGCATCTGGTTCATGAGGAAGATCCAGAAGCCGAAGAAGAGGACGAAGGGCAGTACGTAGGTGAGCAGCGAGAGCAGGCCGGAGCTGCCGGTGCCGTGGACGACCGTTTTGGTCGTTTCAGCGTTTGCTTCGAGCAGCTGCATCAAGTGGTGTTCGTCGTTCGGCGGGTAGCCGGTCGAGTAGCTTTCGCCGTTGGTCTGCTTGATGTCGAGCGTCGAGTCCTTGACGTTGACCGAGACTTCTTCGACCTTGCCCTGGACGATCGCCCCGTTTTTTTCGTTGACGATTTCGTTGTAGGACGGCGCCTTGTCGCCGGAATCGCTGGTGATCACGCGCTGCGCGATGAACGCCAGGATGACGACGAGAAGAATCGGGAAAGCCGCGCTTTTGAAGAAACGCCTCAAGTCAAAGACCTCATCGGCAAAAAGCCCTCGGTGGGTAAGGGATTTAGCGTACCAGGGCGGTTTCGCCCGCTATGGCCGTAATCCCTACTGAGCCAACGCTGCCACGTACTCGAGGTTTCGGTAGCGCTGGGCGTGGTCGAGGCCGTACCCGATCGCGAACCGGTTGGGGATCTCGAAGCCGACGTAGCGCGGCGAGAGGTCGACCCGCAGCCGTTCGGGCTTGGTCAGCAGCGAGCAGACCTCGAGCGTGGCCGGTTCGCGGGCGCGCAGATTGCGCATCAGGTACTGCAGGGTGAGGCCGGAGTCGATGATGTCCTCGACCACCAGCACGTCGCGCCCGGCGATCGGGGCGTCGAGGTCCTTGAGGATGCGGACCACGCCGGAGGAATCGGTCTGCGAGCCGTAGCTCGAAACCGCCATGAAGTCGACCTCACAGGGGACGTCGATCGAGCGCATCAGGTCGGCGAGGAAGAGGACGGCACCCTTCAGCACCCCGACCATCACCAGGTCGCGGCCCTCGTAGTCGCGACTGATCTCGGCGCCGAGCTCGGCGACGCGCCGCCGCAGGTCCTCGCGGGAGACGAGCGTCTCTCCGATCGCGGGGTCGTCCACGGGCGCCAGTCTAGGTATGGGGCGAGCTAGGCGTCGGGCCGCTCGGCGCGGAGGACGCCGCGCTCGACCACGGCGCGGACGCCGCCGCCGAGATCGAGCATCGCGACACCGGTGCGGCGCAGCCCCACCACCTGCTCGGCGTAGTTGGCGGCGCCGGCGACCGGGCGGCCGGCGGCGAGGTCGGCGAGGCGCTGGACGACGAGCCGGCGCAGCGCCGGGTGCAGCTCGGCGAGGCGCTCGAGGGTGATCGTGTTGCGACCCCCAGGCTCCGTGGCGAGAGCCTCGTCGACGGCGGCGTCGAGCAGCTCGGCCTCGGCGCGCAGCAGCTCGGCGGTCCGCAGCACGTTCGCCGCCGCCGCCGGGTGGACCCGTTCGAGCTCGGGCAGCAGCCCGTGGCGGATCCGGTTGCGGGCGAAGACGGGGTCCTGGTTCGAGCGGTCCTCGCGCCAGGGAATGCCACGCTCCTCGAGGTAGGCGGTTATCTCCTCTCGTCTGGTGCCGAGCAGCGGCCGCGCCAGGCTGCCGGCGTGAGCGCGCATCCCCAGCAGCGCCCGCCGGCTCGGCGAGGAGGCGAGCCGGTAGAGGATCGTCTCGACCTGGTCGTCGGCGGTGTGGCCGGTGACGATCGTCGCCCCGCGCGGCGCCGCCAGCGCCGCCGCGGCCGCGTAGCGGGCATCGCGGGCCCAGGCCTGCAGGTTGCCCGGCCCCTCCGGCCGCCGCGGCCGCTCGACCGCCAGCTCGACCCCGAGCCGGGCGCAGAGCTCGGCGCAGAAGCGCTCGTCCTCGGCCGAGTCGTCGCGCAGCCCGTAGTCGACGTGCAGCGCGGTCACCGCCTCGGCGCCGCGGTGGCGCACCGCGAGGTCGAGCATGCAGACCGAGTCGCGGCCGCCTGAGAGCATCGCGACCAGCGGCGCCGGCGGCTCGATCAGCCCACCCGCCGCGACCCGCTCGAGCAGCTCGGCGGCGAGCGTCATCAGCTCTGGCTGTCGCGGACGATGAACAGCGCCGTCGGCGCCGGAAAGCCTTTGAGGCTGACCTCGCCGATCGACTCCAGCTCGAGCCCTGCCCGCCCCGCGATCGACTCGGCGACCCGGTCGGTGACCAGCACCTCGCCGGCCAGCGCCCGGTTTACCACCCGGTGGACGAGGTTCACCTGCGAGCCGAAGTAGTCGCCGTCGCGATAGACGGCGTCGCCGACGTGGATCCCGACCCGCGGCTGCGGGCGCCGCGTGAAGCGGCCGAGGAAGGAGACCGCCCACTCGGTCAGCACCGCCGGGTCGGGCGAGACGACCATCACCTCGTCGCCGATCGTCTTCACGATCGTCGCTTCGCGCGGCAGCGATCCCTCGACCTCGGCGACGAAGCTCTCGACCAGGTCGAGCGCCTCGAGGTCGCCCTCCTCCTCGGTGTAGCGGGTGAAGCCGGTGAGGTCGATGAAGCAGAGCGCGACGTGGACGTGGCCGAGCTGCATTTCGGCGGTATCCATCAGCGCCGTGTCGGACTCCATGTGGCCGACCACGTCCTGCTCGACGTAGTAGCGCAGGTAGCGGTTGTGGAGGTACTCGGTCAGCGGCGCCGCCAGCGGCAGGATCTGGCCAGCCAGGTCCCCCATCTCCTCGGCCATTTCCAGCTCGGGGACGCCGTCGCGGATCAGCGGTTCGTGCACGTACAGATGGAAGAGGCGGACCTCGGCCTCGGCGATCCGCCGCAGCGACTGCACGTAGACCCGGACCAGCTGCAGGAAGGCGACCAGCGGGAAGCCGGTGGCAAGGACCCGGGCGCACTGCTCGATCGCCGTCGCGTCGGCCTCGCTGAGCCCGTGCTGGCGGCCCTTCGGGGTGCCGAGGATGATCAGGATCCGCTCGACCAGCTCCGGCTCGAGGCCGCTGCGCTCGGCCACCTCGGCGACCGAGATCGAACCCTCCTGGCTCGGCAGCAGCTCCTCGGTGATGCCGAAAGCGAGTTTTCCCTCGCGGCCGGCGACCTTCAGGTCCTCGAGCGAGTAGCCGCGGTCGCGCATCCGCGCCACCACCCTCGCCTGCGCCGCCGCGGCGCCGGTCCAGCGGCCCCGCCGCACCGGCACGATCTTCTCCTCCGCCCAGCGTTTCAGCGTGGAGACCGGCACGCCCGAGCGGCGCGCCGCCTCGTTGAGCGAGATTCTCTCCTCGGGCATACCGGCGAGGCTAACCGTGTTGCCGCCGGCGGGGAGGGGTCGGGCACAGTACTCGGCTCACCCGTTCGCACTGTGCCCGCCCCCTCCCAACGAGACCCCGATAGAGCTTCGCGGGGCCGGCTGAGACCGAGCTTTCCTTAGCTGGGAACTTCGGAGGCCTCGTGCAGCTGCAGGACCTCCGCGCCGCCCTCGCCGGTGCGGATCCGGATCGCCTCCTCGACGGGGATCACGAAGATCTTGCCGTCGCCGACCTCACCGGTCCGGGCGTGGCGGAGGATCGTCTCCACCACCACGTCCTTGTCTTTGTCCTCGACCACGACCTCGAGCTTCAGCTTCGGCCGCACGTTGACGGTGAGGGTCGAGCCACGGTAGTGCTCGACGATCCCTTTCTGGCGGCCCGAGCCCTTCGCCTCGAGGATCGACAGGGACGGGTATCCCTTGTCGAGCAGCTCGGCGCGGATCGGGTCGAACGCCTCGTGGCGGATGAACGCCTCGATCTTCTTCATCAGGCACCTTCCTCCGAGTCGGTGGTCATCGTCGGGCTGACGACGGCCGTACCGGGCGAGCCGCCCCGCAGGTGGCCGCCGCCGACCGGCAGCACCCCGGTCGAGTATTCCGGCTGCGGGATGAACTGCTCCGGGTACCCGTACATGCCGTGCTCGGAGATGTCGAGACCGGCGTCCTCTTCCTCCGGCGAGACCCGCAACCCGACCGTCTTCTTCAGCAACCAGAAGATCGCGTAGGAGACGCCGAACACGCAGCCGAAGGCGACGACGATGCCGAGCGCCTGGGCGCCGAGCTGGCTGAACGAGCCGCTGTACCAGAGGCCTGGATCACCGACTTCGTTGAGCGCGGCCAGCCGCGGCGAGGTGAAGAAGCCGCAGGCAAGCGTGCCCCAGATCCCGGCCAGGCCGTGGGCCGAGAGGGCGCCGACCGGGTCGTCGATCAGCTTCTCGATCCCGAGTACGCCGAGCACCACGATCACCCCGGCGATCGCGCCGATGATCGGCGCCGCCCAGTACTCGACGTAGCCGGAGGGCGCGGTGATCGCGACCAGCCCGGCGATCGCGCCGTTGCCGGCCATGCCGATGTCGATCGTCTTGGTGAAGCGGTGCATCGTCGCGACCGCGGCGACCACACCAGCGGCGGCGGCGAGGTTGGTGACGACGACGACTTCGGCGAAGCGGCCGCCGATCGCGCCGAGCGTCGAGCCCGGGTTGAACCCGAACCAGCCGAGCCAGAGGATCAGCACCCCGAGCCCGACCAGCGGCATCGAGTGGCCGGGGATCGCCCGCGGCTTGCCCTCCGAGTCGTACTTGCCGATCCGCGGGCCGAGCAACAGCAGCGCCGCGAAGGCGCCGGTCGCGCCGATCAGGTGGACGACGGTCGAGCCGGCGAAGTCCTGCATGCCGACGTTTACCTGCAGCCAGCCGCCACCGAAGATCCAGTGGCTGAGCACCGGGTAGAGGACGGCGCTGAAGACGATCGCGTAGATCACATAGGCGCTGAACTTGATCCGCTCGAGCGTCGAGCCCCAGACGATCGCCAGCGAGACGGCGCAGAAGACGAACTGGAAGAACATGAACGCGGCCGGCGAGATCGAGTAGATCTCGACGAACGGGATGCTCTTTCCGGCTTCTTCGATCGAGGAGCCGACATTGAGGAAGAAGCCGTGGTCGCCGGCAATCTCTCCCAATCCGCCGAAGGCGAGTGCGAAGCCGCAGGCCCAGTAACAGAGCGAGGCGATCGAGAAGTTGACGAGCACCTTCGCGACCCCGGCGCCGGCGTTCTTGGCGCGCGAGAAGCCGACCTCGAGCAGCAGGAAGCCGGCCTGCATGAACATCACCAGGCAGGCGGCGACGATCACCCACATCGCGTTGATGCTGGCTTCCGGGGTGTCGAGAATCGGGGTTTCGGCGCCGAAGGCGGCACCCGGTAGGACCAACGAGGCGATGACCGCGGCGGGCGCGGCCAACGTCAACCTTCGTTTCATGCGAATTTCTCCTTGCCCGCCGGCCAAAACAGGCAGGCGGTCGCAGGTTGGACGAGTCGCGATCCACCGTATGGGCGGCCTGTGCGGCGATCTTTGGACAGTCGGAGGAAATCCGTGGCGGCCGTTTCTCCCATCGGGAGGAGTGGCCGGCCGGCCCCTGGGCAGCGGCTAAGGTCGCCTCCCGCGATGCCTGCGCGCCTCCGCCCGACCGCCCCGATCGCCGCCGCGGCGCTGCTCGTCGGCGACCCCGGGCGGGCCTTGGCGCTCGCCCAGGAGCTGCTCGAGAAGCCGAAGATGAGCAACCACGCGCGGGGGCTGTGGGGCTACTCGGGCGAGTCGGTCGCCGGCCGGCCGCTGACGATCCAGTCGACCGGAATGGGCGGGCCAAGCGCGGCGGTGGTGCTCGGCGACCTGGCCGAGCTCGGCGTGCGGCGCGTGGTGCGGGTCGGCAGCTGCACCGCCCTGCGCCCACAGCTGCAGCCGGGAGCGCTGGTCGCGGTCGCCGAGGCCCACGCCTGGTCAGGGCCGGGCGGCGGCGCTGGCGAGCCGATGGCGCCGGACGCCGAGCTGGCGGCGGCGCTGCGCGAGGCGCTCGGTGAGGGCGCCCGCGAGGGGACGGCGGCGAGCCTCGACGTGCTCCATGGCGGCGGCGCCCCGCCCCCGGTCACCGACGGCGATGTCGCCGACATGCAGACTGCGGCGCTGCTGGGTACGGCGAGCGGGCTCGGGATCGCCGCGGCGGCGGTGCTGGTGGTCAGCGAGGGCGCCGGCGGCGAGCGCCTCGACGACGAGGGGATGGAAGCGGCGGCGAAGGTCGCGGGACACGCGGCCGCGACCGTACTCTAACCCTTAGGTTGAGGCTTAAACTTTCTCTGCTTTCGGTTTTTTCGCCGGTTTTTTCTCCCCTTTCTCCGCCAGCTGGCGCCGCAGGGTGCCGAGTTCCCGGTTCGCTTCGTCGAGCTGCTCCTCGACCTCCTCCAGCCGCTGCGAGAACGAGCGCAACCGCCGCTCGATCCGTTCGACGTCGCCCGCCGAGGGCAGGTTGAGCGCGCTCATCGCCGCCTGCTGGGCCTCGATCGCCTTCTCGCGCGCCCCGAAGGCGGCGGCGATCGCGTTGTGCACGGTCGGACTCTCGATCAGTGCCTGAGCCAGCTCGCCGATCGCCTGCTCGGAACGGGCGCGGAGCCCGTCCTGGTCCGGCCGGATAGGCTCCTCGGAATCTTGACCAGTTTTGTCATAATTCATGCCGCCCGCCTTTCACGTCTCGTTGACGCCACGTTAACGACCGCATCCGGTACGCCTGAAAGTCTGGCACCTGCAGGCATGACAGGGGGATTGATTAAGGACTTGTTGGGCGCGGCTAACGGTCGTTGCGTGCCCCCTGGGGAGCGGGTAGCTTGGCCTCTACCGGTGCCCGGGGAGGGAGCGGCGGCGGGTCCGCTCAGGATCGGCAGGCACCGAGGCGCAACGGGATGAGAACCAAGATCGCAACGATCGTCGTGCTCGTCGCCCTGCTGGGGGTTGCCGCGCTTGCCGGAGCGGCGGGAGCCGGGGCCGACCAGGCTTCCACGGGCAGCCTCTCCCAGAGCAACGCTCTCGGCGCGCCGGTCGGCGGAACGACCACGATCGCACCGGTCGTCCCCCCGGCCTGCGCCAACGGTGTCGACGACGACGGCGATGGCCTCGTCGACAGCGCCGACCCCGACTGCGAAGACCCCGAAGACACGACCGAGGAGCCGACGCCCGCCGTCCCACCGGCTGGCGGCGAAACGACGACGCCGAGCGCTCCCAGCGTTCCCGCCACCCCCTCCACCCCAGCCGGCGGCGAAAAGGACCAGGCGCCGGAAGAAGACGAACAGCAGAAGGGGGGCGGCGGCCTCAAGCACGGCGAAACGATCGGCGGCGGCAACCAGTCCGAAATCCGCGGCGGCGTCACCCACAACGACGACCTCGGCGACTCGAGCGGCGGCGGCTCCGGCGGCGGCGCCGGGGCGGTGAAGGCACCTAGCGCGACCGGCGGCGGCGACCAGCCGCTGAACGACGAAGGCAGCGATGGCGGCTCGCAGTTCGAAGCCGGCGGCGCTCCCACCCTCGCCAACCCGACGACGACGATCGCGCCCTTCGGCCCAGCACCGATCGGGGTTCCCAACTTCGTCATCGACTCGTTCGAAATCCCGCCCTTCCTGCTGCCGATCTACCAGGCCTGCGGCACCGAATACGGGATCCCCTGGGAGGTGCTCGCCTCGATCAACAAAATCGAGACCGCCTTCG
>Ga0068862_100002514_pt1 | contig 16227 bp, 13 predicted proteins | sample KBSSwiS52_FD_66598 | JGI IMG/M metagenome (GOLD analysis project Ga0068862, IMG submission 66598) | Switchgrass rhizosphere microbial communities from Kellogg Biological Station, Michigan, USA - KBS Switchgrass S5-2 | ecosystem: Host-associated > Plants > Roots > Rhizosphere > Soil ... | reverse complement strand
GTGGAGCGGGGAGTGGTGAAGGTCGGAGAAGAGGTGGAGATCGTGGGGATCCGGCCGACGCAGAAGAAGGTCGTGACGGGCGTGGAGATGTTCCGCAAGCTTCTGGACCAGGGGCAGGCGGGGGACAACGTGGGGTTGCTGCTGCGGGGCACGGAGCGCAAGGACGTGGAGCGTGGTCAGGTGTGCGCCAAGCCGGGTTCGATCACGCCGCACGTGAAGTTCCAGGCGCAGGCGTACATCCTGACGAAGGAGGAGGGGGGGCGCCACACGCCCTTCTTCTCGGGATATCGTCCGCAGTTCTTCTTCCGGACGACGGACGTGACGGGAGTGGCGGCGCTGCCGGCGGGAGTGGAGATGGTGGTGCCGGGGGACACGGTGTCGCTGGAGATCAACCTGATCACCCCCATCGCCATGGAGAAGGGGCTGCGCTTCGCGATCCGCGAGGGCGGCCGCACGGTCGGAGCGGGAACGATCACAGAGATCCTGGAGTAAGCCATGCAGGAAAACATCAGTCTGGCGTGCTCGGTGTGCAAGCGGCGCAACTACACGTCGACGAAGAACAAGAAGACGAACACGGAGAAGCTGGAGCTCGCGAAGTACTGCCGCTTCTGCCGCAAGCACACGCCGCACAAAGAAGGAAAGGTGTGACCGTTCGTTCGAGAGGGGTGTAGCTCTAATTGGTAGAGCGGCGGTCTCCAAAACCGTAGGTTGGGGGTTCGAATCCCTCCACCCCTGCCATAGACGGGACACGGGACACGGGACAGGGAACACGAGGGGAATGCGAGCGTAACGAGTAGATGAAACCAATCAAAGAGTGGTGGCCCACGACGCGGGATTTCTTCCGCGACGTCTGGGTCGAGATGAAGAAGGTCAGCTGGCCCGGCCGGAACGAGGTCGTCGGCACGACCGTGGTCGTGATCGTGGCGTGCTTCCTGTTCGGGTTCTACCTCTTCGTCGTCGACAGCGGTCTCTCCTGGTTGATCGACAAGCTCTTCGTGGCTGCGGGGGTGGCGCGCGCATGACGACCGAGACCAAGACCAAGAACTGGTACATCGTCCACACGTACTCGGGCTTCGAGGAGCGCGTCCGCCAGAACCTGAAGCAGCGGGTCGAGGCGATGGGAATGGCCGACGCGTTCGGCGACGTGCGGATCCCGACCGAGACCCTCGTCGAGATGAAGGGTGGCAAGCGGCGGGAGATCCAGCGGAAGTTCTTCCCCGGCTACATCATCGTCGAGATGGAGATGTCCGACGAGGCCTGGCATCTCGTCAAGAACACGCCCAAGGTCACGGGGTTCGTGGGGTCCGGAAAGGAGCCCACGCCGCTGACGGCCGAAGAGGTCGAGCAGATCCTCCACCGCGTGACCTCCACGAAGGAGAAGCCGAAGCCGAAGCACACGTTCGAGAAGGGCGAGCACGTCCGGATCACGGACGGCCCGTTCACGAATTTCACCGGAGTGGTCGAGGACATCAACTTCGACCGGTCGACGCTGAAGGTCATGGTCACGATCTTCGGGCGCTCGACGCCGGTCGAGCTCGAATTCCTGCAGGTTCAGAAGCTCTAGGAGCGTTCGAGAAAAATGGCAAAGAAGATCACCGGCTACGTCAAGCTCCAGATCCCGGCGGCGGAGGCGACACCCGCACCTCCGGTCGGCCCCGCGCTCGGCCAGCAGGGCGTCAACATCATGGACTTCTGCAAGAACTTCAACGCCCGGACGGCGTCGCAGAAGGGCCTGATCATCCCGGTGGTCATCACGGTGTTCGCCGACCGGTCATACACGTTCATCACCAAGACTCCCCCGGCGTCGATCCTCCTCCTGAAGGCGGCCGGTGTTGCGAAGGGGTCGGGGACGCCGAACAAGGAGAAGGTGGGCAAGGTCACGAAGCAGCAGGTCGAGGAGATCGCGAAAACGAAGCTCCCGGACCTGAACGCTTCGGACCTGCCGGCCGCGGTCAAGGTCGTCGAGGGCACGGCGAGGAGCATGGGGATCGACGTTATTTGACGGAAACCGGGGGCACGGAAGCCGGGAGCCGAGTGCTGCCGGCGACCGCAAAGTCGGAGATCAGCCTCGAGCTGATCGTCAGAACGACGAGGTGAACAGGATGGCGAAGATCGGAAAAAAGTTCGCGGCGGCCCGAAAGCGGGTCGAGCCGCGCCCGTACGCGCTGCCGGAGGCGGTGAAGCTCATCCGGGAGGTGCGGTACGCGAAGTTCGACGAGTCCGTCGACATGGCCATGCTGCTCGGGGTCAACCCCAAGCACGCGGATCAGATGGTCCGCGGGACCGTGGTGCTGCCGCACGGCACGGGCAAGTCGAAGCGCGTGGCGGTGATCGCGGCGGGGGACAAGCTGAAGGAAGCGCAGGAAGCCGGCGCCGACCACGTCGGGGGCGAAGACCTCGTGGCGAAGATCCAGGAGGGATTCCTCGATTTCGACGCGCTGGTCGCGACGCCCGACATGATGCGGTTCGTCGGAAAGCTCGGCAAGGTCCTGGGTCCCCGCGGGCTCATGCCCAATCCGAAGGCCGGAACGGTCACGATGGACGTGGGGAAGGCCGTCAACGAGATCAAGGGAGGCAAGATCGAGTTCCGGGTCGACAAGACCTCGATCATCCACGCGCCGATCGGGAAGGTCTCCTTCGATGAGAAAAAGCTGGAGGAGAACGCGGCGGCATTCATCCGCGCGGTGCACAAGGCAAAGCCGCCGGCCGCGAAGGGCAAGTACTTCCGGACGGTCTCGGTCTCCTCGACGATGGGGCCGGGTATCGACATCGACACCACGTCGATCGAGGGGTTGTAAGTCATGGAAAGAGCCGAGAAGACCGCGGCGGTTGCCGAGCTCCAGTCGGAGCTGACCCGGTCGAAGAACGCGATCCTGTTCGGTTTCGCGGGCCTGAAGGTGCCCGAAGTGACGGAGCTGCGGCGCCAGGTCCGGGGCACGAAGTCGCGCTACGTCGTGGTCAAGAACACGCTGGCTCTCCGCGCCGCGCGCGGAACGGCGTTCGAGCAGATTGCCGAGCACTTTGCGGGTCCGACGGCGGTCGCCTTCAACCAGGGGGACCCGGTGGGGCTCGCGAAGGTGCTCACGACGTTCGCGAAGACGAACCCGAACCTCGTTTTCAAGGGCGCCCTGATCGAGGGCAGGGCCGTCGCGGCCTCCGAGATCAAGACGATCGCGGAGCTTCCGAGCCGCGAAGAGCTGGTCTCGAGGCTCCTGTATCTCATCCAGTCGCCGCTGACCCGGCTCGCCACCGTGCTCGCCGGGCCGGTGTCGAACCTGGCGAGGGTCCTCGGCGCCGTTGCGGAGAAAAAGAACACGGGGCCGGCCGACGCCGCGCCCGCAAGTTAACCGGTTAGGAGAGGAGAGACACGGAAATGGCGATGACCGCGGAAAACTTTGTCAAAGAAATCGAGGGGATGACGGTCCTCGAACTGAACACGATCGTCAAGGCGCTCGAGGAGCGCTTCGGCGTATCGGCGGCGGCGATGGCCATGCCCGCGGCGGCAGCCGGCGCTCCGGCCGCGGCGGCGCCCGCCGAGGAGGAGCAGACCGAGTTCACCGTTCACCTGCTCGCGGCCGGCGACAAGATCAAGACGATCAAGGTCGTCCGGGAAGTCACGAGCCTCGGGCTGAAGGAGGCGAAGGACGTGGTGGACAACGCTCCGGGCGTCCTGAAAGAGGGCGTTTCCAAGGACGAGGCCGCCAACATCAAGAAGAAGTTCGAGGAAGTCGGCGCAAAAGTCGAGATCAAGTAGGGCACTGCGCTGACCCGGGAATACACCGTTGTTTCGAAGGGTGCGGGGCGACCCGCACCCCGGGACTACGTGTCGCGCGGCGGACAAGCCGCCGCAATTTGGCCCGTGGGCCCGACCAGAGCCTGCGTCCAACAGGAGCCTTTATAAATGACTGAAGTCGTATCCCCCGAACGGCGGAACTTCTCCAAGATCCGCTCGTTCATGGATCTTCCCAACCTGATCGACGTCCAGCGCCGGTCCTACGAACGCTTCCTGCAGATGAACCTGCTGCCGGAAGAGCGCGAGGACTCCGGGCTCCAGGCGGTCTTTACGAGCGTCTTCCCGTTCTCCGACTTCCGGGGAGCGTGCGAGCTCCAGTTCGTGAAGTACGCGATCGGCAACTGGGAGTGCAAGTGCGGCCGGCTGAAGGGCCTCGAGCACCTCCGGATGGACTGCCGCTCGTGCGGCGCGCGGATCGTCACCGCGCACCCCCACGAGGAGACCGTCACCTGTCCGCGCTGCGGCACGCAGAACCCGAATCGCGTGACCCTTTGCGACGTGTGCGGCAACCCGGTCGACCTCCAGATGAAGTACTCGGTCGCCGAGTGTCAGGAACGGGGCATGACCTACTCGGTCCCGCTCAAGGTGACCTTCCGCCTCTTCGTCTACGACAAGGACCCGGAGACGGGCGTCAAGACGATGCGCGACGCGAAGGAGGAGGAGGTCTTCTTCGGAGACATCCCCCTGATGACCGAGCACGGCACGTTCGTCATCAACGGCACCGAGCGCGTCATCGTCTCCCAGCTCCACCGGTCGCCCGGTGTCTTCTTCACCCGGGAGTCCAAGCAGGGATTCCTGGCGAAGATCATCCCGTACCGCGGATCCTGGGTCGAGTTCGAGTACGACCAGAAGGGGGTTCTCTTCGTCCGGATCGACCGGAAGCGGAAGTTCCCCGCGACGATTTTCCTCCGGGCCCTGGGGCTCGAGACCGACGAGTCGATCCTGCGGCAGTTCTACGCGGTCGTCCCGGCCCGTTTCGAGCGCGGCCGCGCGTACCTGACGGTCAACAAGGAAATCGTCCGCCAGGAGGAGCTGAAGGAGCGCTACGCGCGGGTGAAGCGCGAGACGAAGACGGTGTTCGCCGGGATCCGGCTCTCGGGCGACGACCAGAAGGAGATCGCGAAGAAGGGCTCGATCGAGAGGTCGGTGGACGACGCCGCCGTCGAAAAGGCCTGTTTCCTGGCGGACGTCGTCGATCTCTCGACCGGTGAGGTCCTCTTCGAGGCGGGCCAGGAGCTCGGCGCGGACGCGGTCGAGGCGTTGAAGGAGCGCGGCATCAAGGAGGTCGAGCTCTTCTTCCCGGACTGGGACCTGTCCGGCGACGTGCTCGTCAATACGATCCGGAAGGACACCCACAAGACCAAGAACGAGGCGATTCTCGAGATCTATCGCCGGCTGCGGCCGGGCGACCCGCCGACCTACGAGTCGGCGAAAAACCTGTTCGAGGGGATGTTCTTCGACCCGAAGAAGTACGACTTCTCGCGCGTGGGACGCTTCAAGTTCAACATCAAGCTCGAGGCGGACTCCGCGGAAGACACCCGCACGCTCACCCCGCAGGACATCTACCGCGTGGTCGCGTACCTGCTCCGGTTGAAGCGCGACGTCGGCCGCACGGACGACATCGACAACCTCGGCAACCGGCGCGTGCGCTCGGTCGGCGAACTGCTCGAGAACCAGTTCCGCATCGGTCTCGTGCGGATGGAGCGCGCGATCAAGGAAAAGATGTCGGTCCACCAGGACATCGACTCGGCGATGCCGCACGACCTGATCAACTCCAAGCCGGTCATCGCGTCGATCAAGGAGTTCTACGGCTCGTCGCAGCTCTCCCAGTTCATGGACCAGACGAACCCGCTCTCGGAGGTCACGCACAAGCGTCGCCTCTCGGCCCTCGGGCCGGGCGGCCTTTCGCGCGAGCGCGCGGGATTCGAGGTCCGCGACGTCCACCCGACGCACTACGGCCGGGTGTGCCCGATCGAGACCCCGGAAGGTCCGAACATCGGCCTCATCTCGTCGCTCTCCTGCTACGCCCGCATCAACGACTTCGGCTTCATCGAGACCCCGTACAAGCGGGTCGAGAAGGGCCGCGTCCTCGACCACTTCCAGATCACGCAGGCGGGCGACACCAGTTTCACGCTCGGCCAGATCGTGGAGAAGAAGGATCTCGACGAGGAGAACGAGAAGTCGGAGCGCGGCAAGCGGCGTCCGGCCGAGTCCGAGCCCCACGCGTTCTACCTCTCGGCGTGGGAGGAAGAGAACTTCGTCATCGCGCAGGCCAACGCGGAGACCGACGCCTCCGGCCGCATCAAGGAAGATCGGGTCATCGCCCGATTCAACGGGGAGTTCATCACCGCCGAGCGCGACAAGATCGACTACAAGGACATTTCGCCCAAGCAGCTCGTCTCCGTCGCAACGGCCCTGATTCCGTTCCTGGAGCACGACGACGCGAACCGCGCGCTCATGGGCTCCAACATGCAGCGGCAGGCGGTGCCCCTCCTCAAGGTCGAAGCCCCGCTCGTCGGGACCGGCCTCGAGGGGACCGTCGCGCGCGACTCCGGCGCCGTCATCCTCGCCAAGCGCGGCGGGGTCGTCGACCAGGTCGACTCGGAGCGGATCATCGTCCGCGTCGAGGGGGAAGAGGGGGGCGGCAAGGAGTTCGGAGCGGACATCTACCCCCTGACCAAGTTCCGCCGGTCGAACCAGAACACCTGCATCAACCAGAAGCCGATCGTGGCCGAGGGGACGCGGGTCGCGCGGGGCGAGGTTCTCGCCGACGGCCCCTGCACCTCCGACGGCGAGCTGGCGCTGGGGAGAAACGTCCTCGTCGCCTTCATGCCGTGGCGCGGCTACAACTACGAGGACGCGATCCTGGTGTCGGAGCGCCTCGTCAAGGACGACTTCTTCACCTCGATCCACATCCAGGAGTTCGACATCGAGGCTCGGGACACGAAGCTCGGGCCGGAGGAGATCACGCGGGACATCCCGAACGTCTCGGAGAACGCCCTGCGCGACCTGGACGAGTCCGGGATCATCCGGATCGGCGCCACAGTCAAGCCGGGCGACATCCTCGTCGGCAAGGTCACCCCGAAGGGGGAGACGCAGCTCACTCCGGAAGAGAAGCTGCTCCGCGCGATCTTCGGCGAGAAGGCGGGCGACGTCCGTGACGCCTCGTTGAAGTGCCCGCCCGGCATCGAGGGAACGATCGTCGACGTGAAGATCTTCTCGCGCAAGGGGATCGACAAGGATCTCCGGGCGCTGTCGATCGAGCAGGACCAGATCGCGAAGATCGAGAAGAACTCGAAGGACGAGATCCGGATCATCCGCGAGGAAGCGAACAAGAAGATCCGCGATCTCCTCGCGGGCAAGGTCGTGGCCGACGAGGTAAACGATCGGGAAGGCAACGAGGTCGTCAAGAAGGGCGGCAAGCTGACCCCCGAGGCCGTCGCGCGGCTGACCCCGCAGCAGCTGAAGAGGCTGAAGCTCAAGGACGAAGAGGTCGCCGAGGCCGTCCAGATGGTGCTCCGGCGCCAGGACTCGCAGATCGAGGTCCTCAATCGCGTGAACGCCGAGCGGATCGACCTCCTCCAGAAGGGGGACGAGCTCCCGCCCGGCGTCATCAAGATGGTCAAGGTTTACGTCGCCATGAAGCGCAAGCTGTCGGTGGGCGACAAGATGGCCGGCCGGCACGGAAACAAGGGGGTCATCTCCCGGATCCTGGCCGAGGCCGACATGCCCTACCTGCCGGACGGCACGCCGATCGAGATCGTGCTGAACCCGCTCGGAGTGCCTTCCCGAATGAACGTGGGTCAGATCCTCGAGACCCACCTGGGCTGGGCGGTGCGGGCGCTGAACCTCTCGGTCGCCACGCCCGTCTTCGACGGCGCGTCCGAGGCCGAGATCAAGAAGCTCCTCCGCGAGGCGAACCTGCCGACGGCGGGGAAGACCCTGCTCTACGACGGCATGACCGGGGAGCCGTTCGAGCAACAGGTGACGGTCGGTTACATCTACATGATGAAGCTGTCCCACCTGGTCGACGACAAGATCCACGCCCGTTCGATCGGGCCGTACTCGCTCATCACGCAGCAGCCGCTGGGCGGCAAGGCCCAGTTCGGCGGCCAGCGTTTCGGCGAGATGGAAGTGTGGGCGCTCGAGGCGTACGGCGCCTCCTACACCCTGCAGGAACTTCTGACCGTCAAGTCCGACGACGTCGAGGGGCGTTCGCAGGTGTACGAGGCGATCGTGAAGGGCGAGGTGCCCGCCGATCCGGGCCTGCCCGAATCGTTCAACGTCCTCGTGAGGGAGCTCCAGTCCCTGTGCCTCGACGTCGAGCTGATGAAGAAGTGACGATTTTTACGAAACCCTCGGAAAGCGTAAGGGGCGAATAAGTGGACACAATCGCTTTCGCAGCGAAGCCGACCACGTTGAAGGACTTCAACGCGATCAAGATCTCTCTGGCGTCGCCCGAGAAGATCCGGTCGTGGTCCTACGGCGAGGTCACCAAGCCGGAGACCATCAACTACCGGACGTTCAAGCCGGAGCGCGACGGTCTCTTCTGCGCGAAGATCTTCGGCCCGATCACGGACTGGGAGTGTCTCTGCGGCAAGTACAAGCGGATGAAGCATCGCGGCGTCGTCTGCGACAAGTGCGGCGTCGAGGTCACCAAGTCGAAGGTCCGCCGGGAGCGCATGGGACACATCGAGCTCGCCTCGCCCGTCTCGCACGTGTGGTTCTTCAAGGGGCTGCCGTCGCGGATCGGGCACCTTCTCGACATTTCGCTCCGGGACCTCGAGCGGATCCTCTACTTCGAGTCGTACGTCGTCATCGATCCGGGCGAGACCGACCTGAAGGAAAAGGAGCTCCTCTCCGAGGAGCGGTACCGCGCGGTTCGCGCCGAGCACGGCGACGTGTTCGTCGCCCGGATGGGCGCTGGAGCGATCAAGGAGCTTCTCCAGCGGGTCGACGTCGACATGCTGGCTGAAGAGCTCCGCATGATCATGAAGACCGAGACGTCGCAGATCAAACGCCAGAAGGCCGCGAAGCGCCTCAAGGTCTGCGACGCCTTCCGCCGCTCGGGTCACCGCCCGGACTGGATGATCCTGGACGTGATCCCGGTCATTCCGCCGGAGCTCCGCCCGCTCGTTCCGCTGGACGGGGGCCGCTTCGCCACGTCGGACCTGAACGACCTGTACCGGCGCGTCATCAACCGGAACAACCGCTTGAAGAAGCTCCTCGAGCTGCGCGCGCCCGAGGTCATCGTCCGCAACGAAAAGCGGATGCTCCAGGAGGCGGTCGACGCCCTCTTCGACAACGGCCGCCGCGGGCGGGTGCTGAAGGGGTCCAATAACCGCCCGCTGAAGTCGCTCTCCGACACCCTCAAGGGCAAGCAGGGCCGCTTCCGGCAGAACCTGCTCGGAAAGCGGGTCGACTACTCCGGCCGTTCGGTCGTCGTGGTCGGGCCGGAGCTGAAGCTGCACCAGGCCGGCCTGCCGAAGAAGATGGCCGTCGAGCTCTTCAAGCCGTTCATCTACAACCGGCTCGAGAAGAAGGGCATGGCGCAGACCATCAAAGCGGCCAAGGAGCTCGTCGAGTCCGGCGTCACCGAGGTCTGGGATGCGCTCGAGGAGGTCATCCGCGACCACCCGGTGCTCCTGAACCGCGCCCCGACCCTCCACCGGCTGGGCATCCAGGCGTTCCAGCCGGTCCTGGTCGAAGGCAAGGCGATCAAGATCCACCCGCTCGTGTGCCCCGCGTTCAACGCGGACTTCGACGGCGACCAGATGGCCGTCCACGTGCCGCTGTCGCCGAAGGCGCAGGTCGAGGCGGAGCTCCTCATGCTCTCCTCGAACAACATCCTGTCGCCCGCTTCGGGCCGGCCGCTCGCCGTCCCGTCCCAGGACCTCGTGCTCGGGATCTACTACCTGACCAAGTCCCGCTCGAACACGAAGGGGGAGGGGCGGATCTTCTCCGACTTCGACGAGGTCGTGATCGCGTACGAGCAGGGGGACGTCACCACGCACACGCCGATCCGGGTCCGCTACTCCGGCCGGTACATCGACCTGACCACGCAGTACAACGACCAGGACATCGTCCATGCCGAGGTTCAGGACGTCGAGCGGACGCTCATCGACACGACCGTCGGGCGCGTCCTCTTCAACCGCGCGCTTCCGGAGGTCGTTCCGTTCATCAACGGCAACCTGAAGAAGCGCGGCCTGTCCGACTTCGTCAACTACGTCTACCTGACGTTCGGCGAAGAGCTCTGCGTCCACATGCTGGATGACCTGAAGGACCTGGGGTTCAACGCCGCTACCCGCGCGGGAATCTCGATCGGTGTCGACGACATGCTCGTGCCGGCCAAGAAAGAGGACTACATCGCGGGGGCCCGGAAAGAGATCGTCGAGGTCGAGGGGCAGCGCAACTCCGGCGTCATCACCGCGGGTGAGCGCCACAACAAGATCATCGACATCTGGCACCGCACGACCGAGAACATCTCCGACGAGATGTTCCGGGAGATGAAGAAGTCCGACCAGGTCGGCCAGGAGTTCAACCCGATCTACATCATGGCGGACTCGGGAGCTCGGGGCTCCAAGGAGCAGGTCCGGCAGCTCGCCGGCATGCGCGGCCTCATGTCGAAGCCGTCGGGCGAGGTCATCGAGACGCCGATCACGGCCAACTTCCGCGAAGGCCTCTCGGTTCTGCAGTACTTCATCTCGACCCACGGGGCCCGCAAGGGTCTCGCCGACACGGCGTTGAAGACGGCCGACTCGGGTTACCTGACCCGCCGGCTGGTTGACGTGGCGCAGGACGTCATCGTCATCGAGGAGGACTGCGGGACGAACGACGGCATCACCGTCACCGCGATCATGGAGGGGGGCGACACGCTCGAGCCTCTCCGCGACCGCATCGTCGGCCGCGTGGCGCAGGAAGACATCTATGACCCGCTCTCCGAGACCAAGCTCGTGGCGCTCGGCGAAGAGATCACGGAGGAGCTCGCCTCGAGCGTGCAGGAAGCCGGTATCGAGCGGGTGAAGATCCGCTCGGTTCTGACGTGCGAGACCAAGCGCGGTATCTGCCGCCTCTGCTACGGCCGCATGCTCGCGTCCGGAAAGATGGTCGAGATCGGCGAGGCCTGCGGCGTCATCGCGGCGCAGTCGATCGGGGAGCCCGGCACCCAGCTCACGATGCGGACGTTCCACTACGGCGGAACCGCGTCGCGTGTCACCGAGCAGTCGAAGCACGCCGCGAAGAACCCGGGCACCGTCCGGTTCCTCTCGGTCTCGACCGTCCAGCGCAAGGACGGCAACCTGGTCGTGATCAACCGCAACGGGAAGATCACGATCATGGACAACAAGGGGCGTGAAAAGGAGCGCTACTCGGTCGTCTACGGCTCCACGATCAAGGTCTCCGACGGCCAGGAGGTCGTCCCGGGGCAGGAGCTGGTCGAGTGGGATCCGTTCACGTCGGCGATCCTGACGGAGGTCGGCGGCAACGTCGCCTTCCGCGACATCGTCGAGGGGGAGAACCTCCGCGAAGAGACCGACCGGGTCACCGGCCTCGCCCAGAACATCATCGTGGAGACGGTCGGCGCCGAGAAGAGGTCGCCCCAGGTTCTCGTCCAGGGGAAGGGCAACGACAAGAAGTACCTGCTGCCGATCGGGTCGCACCTCATGGTGACGGACGGGCAGACGGTTTCGCCCGGCGACGTCCTCGCGAAGATCCCGCGCGAGACCACCAAGACGAAGGACATCACGGGCGGTCTCCCCCGCATCGTGGAGCTGTTCGAGGCGCGCCGTCCGAAGGACGCCGCGGTCATCACGGAGATCGACGGAACGGTCTCGCACGGCCCGATCGCGAAGGGCATGCGCAAGGTCATCATCACCGGAGACGACGGGGAGACCCGCGAGTACCTGATCCCCCGCTACACCCACGTCAACGTGCAGGAGGGGGAGCGGGTCCGCGCCGGCGATCCGTTGATCGACGGTCCGATCAACCCGCACGACATCCTCGCGATCCTGGGGGAGAAGGAGCTGCAGCGTTACCTGGTCGACAAGATCCAGGAGGTCTACCGCTCCCAGAACGTCGCGATCAACGACAAGCACATCGAGGTCATCGTCCGGCAGATGATGCGCAGCGTGAAGATCGAGGAGGTTGGCGACACCGACTTCCTGATCGACGAGCAGGTCGACCGTTTCCGCTTCGAGGAAGAAAACGAGCGGGTGATCACGGCCGGCGGGCAGTCGTCGATCGGGCGGCCCATGCTGCTCGGCATCACGAAGGCGTCGCTCTCGACCGACTCGTTCGTGTCCGCGGCCTCGTTCCAGGAGACGACCCGGGTGCTCACCGAGGCCTCGATCTCGGGCAAGGTCGACAACCTGCGCGGCCTGAAGGAGAACGTCATCGTCGGACGGCTGATCCCGGCGGGCACCGGCATGGACTACTACCGGAACGTCGTCCTCGAGAGGGAAGAGATCCCGCAGGTGGAGGAGCCCGCGCTCGAGGACTTCCTGACCGATCCGGCGGAAGAGCTGGCGCTCGCGGAGGCGGACGCCGAAGTCGACGCCTCCGAAGAGGATTAAGGGTCGGAAACAAATCGTTCGTTGCTCGGGCCCGCGATCGCGGGCCCGAGTTTTTTGTTAACCTTCGACCTTCCGGGACAGCTCATGAACCAGTCGAACCGCTCGTTCGTCCGCCCCCGCCGTGCCCTCGGGGCGGCGGCCGTCTTCTTTTCCGCGGCGATCCTGGCGGCCGGGGGAGAGCTTCCGCCGGCGGTCGGATCGGCGGCCACCCCGGCGGAGCGGGACGCGCTCGCCTCGTGGGTTCTCTCGCAGCCGGAAGTTCGCGCCGCCGTTGGAAGCCGCCGGACCCGGGTGCTCCGCGTCTGGACGGATGCGATCAAGGTCGATGGAACGTCCCGGCGGAGGGCAACCGTCCTCCTGCGCGACTACGAGGCCGGCAACTCCCGGGAGATCACGGTGGATCTCGCGACCGGGCGGATCAACGTGCGGGAGCTTCCGGGCGTTCAGCCGAGCGAGGACGAAGTCCGCGAGGCCATGGAGATTGCCCGGAAGGATCCGGCCCTGGCCCGCTTCGCCCGGGACCCGCGTCTCACGCTGATGGGCGGCTTTTACAACGTGAGCGTCTACCCGGATGACCCGTGCTCGCGCGAAATCTGTCTCGAGCTCGCTTTCATGAAACCGAGCTACGAGAAAAATCCGGCGCGCCATCTGATCGTGAACCTGACGCGGCAGGTCGTTTCCAACCACGACTTCCGACCGGCCCGCGCGGGCGCTCCGGCGCCCCGGATGAGCGAGCCCGAGCGATGAACGCACGACGGCTTCTCCGGGCGGTCCTCTTCGTCGCGCTCGCGGCCGCCGGGACACGCGATCTCTCCGCGCAGTGCGCGGCCGGCGCCACCCACCTGACGTGGCCGTCGGTGAACCCGGTCTGGGATTTCTGCTTCGTCAAGCCGGGTCAGTCTTCCGGCACGAATGGCTCGGGGCTCGAGCTCACGAACGTCCACTACAAGGGGACACTGGTTCTCACTCAGGCGCACATCCCCATCCTGAACATCAAGTACGTGCCCAACATCGCGAGCTGCGGCGGTCAGAACCTGTGCTACCGCGACTGGTTCTTCGGGGACGCTCCGTTCCAGTGCTCCCCGACCGTGGCGGCAGGCTACTGCACCGCCACGACGACGCCGGCGTCGTCCGACCCTCAGAGCTTTTGTCCGGGGAGCACGGCCTGCACGGTTTGCCAGCACCCCGGATTCGACGCCGGAGCGTTCACGGGAGTCGCCGTCGAGGACCTGGGGACGAGCCTGAAGCTGACCGCGCAGTGCGCCGCCGGCTGGTACCGATATATTCCGGAGTGGGAGTTCTATCCCGACGGAACGCTGCAGGCGCGCTTCGTCGCGACGTCCATCAACAACGGCTGCGTCGCCTACACGCACGACCACCACGCGTACTTCCGACTCGACTTCGACGTCAACGGCGGCTCGGTGAACTCGGTCGACCAGGTCCTTCCCGGGAACGTGCTTCAGCGGGCCACCACCGAGAGGAATTACATCGACACGAGTCCGGCACGGAGCACGTGGAGGGTGACGGCGCCCGGCTCCCCATACTTCGTGGAGATCACCCGGAATCCGGAGGACGGCGGTGCCGGGGATCCGGCGGTGGTGCCCAACGACTTCCCGATCGCCGATGGCTGGGTGCTCGCCTACGACGCAAGCGAGATCTCCGACTACTCGAACCTGCTCACGTGTCCGGCAAACCTCAACAGCTTCATGAACGGGCAGAACGTCGACGGGACCGACATCGTGATGTGGGTCCGGGCGGCCGCGCTCCACCAGGGGGAGCCGGGGGGGATCTCCCACGACTGCTCGATGGTCGGCCCGACGATCCGGGTGCTCCCTTCGACTCCTCCGGCGACCCAGTTTCACACGCTCCCGCCCTGCCGGATCGTCGACACCCGCAACGCCGCCGGGCCGTACGGCGGTCCGGGCCTTCAGGCCGGCGCCGTCCGGAACTTCGTGCTGGCGGGGCAGTGCGGCGTGCCGATGACCGCAACGAGCGTGGCCGCGAACCTGGTCGTCTCCCAGCCCACGGCTCCGGGGCACCTGACCATCTACCCCGCGGGCAGCGCGGCGCCGCTCGCGAGCGCCTTGAACTTCTCGGCGGGCCAGACCCGCGCCAACAACGCGGTCCTGCCGCTGGGGGCGGCCGGAGCGGTCTCCGTGCAGAGCACGATCTCCGGGACGGTGCAGTTCATTTTGGACGTGACGGGGTGGTTCGAATGAGGCGCGCGGCCGCCGAATGACCCCGCGGGTGCGGGCCTTTGGCCCGTCCCCGCTCGGAACTGTGGCGGCTGCAGGGCCCAAAGGCCTGTCCCCGCGGCGCGCTTGGCTTGACAAGGTCCAAGGGCTCCCGTAGGATTCGCGGGTTTTTCCCTCGGACTCCGGCGGCGCCCTGTCGAAGGGGCCCGCCCCGTCGGGTAAAAGAGGTTACGGTCGATCTCGGGCCCTTCCACGGCTCCGGGGGCCCGGGGTGACAGGAGAGTCGATGCCGACGATATCTCAATTGGTGCGACAGGGACGCGATCGGGTGCGCGTCAAAACCGCGAGCCCGGCGCTCGAGTCCTCGCCGCAGAAGCGCGGCGTCTGTACGCGCGTCTACACCACGACCCCGAAGAAGCCGAACTCGGCGCTTCGCAAAGTCGCGCGCGTGCGGTTGACCAACGGGATCGAGGTCACGACCTACATTCCGGGCGTCGGACACAACCTGCAGGAGCACTCGATCGTGATGATCCGCGGGGGCCGCGTGAAGGACCTTCCCGGAGTGCGATACCACATCATCCGCGGAACCCTGGACGCGGTCGGAGTCGCCAACCGCAAGCAGGGCCGCTCCAAGTACGGCGCCAAGCGCCCGAAGGCCTAGGAACAGAAATGCCGAGACGCCGCATCGTCGCCAAGCGAGAGATTCTTCCGGACCCGCTCTACAACTCGCAGCTCGTCACGAAGTTCGTCAATACCGTGATGGAGCGGGGCAAGAAGTCGCTGGCGGAGGGGATCCTCTACGGCGCACTGAACAAGGTCGCGGAGAAAACCCAGGACGACCCCATGAAGACGTTCAAGAAGGCAATCGAGAACGTCAAGCCCGCCCTGGAAGTGAAGTCGCGTCGCGTGGGCGGCTCGACCTACCAGGTCCCGGTGGAGGTTCGCCCGAATCGGCGGACGTCGCTGGCGATCCGCTGGTTGATCGACTACGCGAACCAGCGCGGGGAGAAGACCATGCGCGAGAAGCTGGCGGCCGAGCTGCTGGACGCCGCCAACCTGCGCGGCGGTGCGGTCAAGAAGAAAGACGACACCCACAAGATGGCGGAGGCCAACAAGGCCTTCGCTCACTACCGCTGGTAAGCGGTTCCCGGACTCCAACCCAGACGCCCATGCCGCGCAATCACCCTCTCAAAGACACCCGCAACATCGGGATCATGGCGCACATCGACGCCGGCAAGACGACCACGACCGAGCGGATCCTTTACTACACCGGCGTCAACTACAAGCTGGGCGAGGTCCACGAGGGCACGGCGACCATGGACTGGATGGTCCAGGAGCAGGAGCGCGGTATCACGATCACGTCCGCGGCCACGACCTGCTTCTGGAACGACGTCCGGATCAACATCATCGACACGCCCGGCCACGTCGACTTCACGGCCGAGGTCGAGCGGTCGCTGCGCGTCCTCGACGGTGCGATCGCCGTTTTCGACGCGGTCGCGGGAGTCGAGCCGCAGTCCGAGACGGTGTGGCGGCAGGCTGACCGCTACAAGGTTCCGCGGATCGCGTTCGTCAACAAGATGGATCGCGTCGGCGCGAACTTCCCCCGCTGCGTCGAGATGATGCGGACCAAGCTGAACGCCAAACCGGCCGCGATCCAGATCCCGTGGGG